>MDTB01230421.1_pt1 | contig 14796 bp, 14 predicted proteins | sample 811161 | NCBI WGS metagenome assembly MDTB01 (sample SAMN05326650, study PRJNA326480) | marine metagenome | isolation source: seawater | place: Mediterranean Sea | collected 2009
CATTAAGGAATAAATTTTTCCTAATCTAAATTTTTGATTTATCTTTTTTAAAACTTTTACATTTTTTTTTCCTATAAAAGTTTTGGATAAATTATTTAATTCTATGAAATTATTCATACTTTAAAGATTTGACTGGATCTAATTGTGCTGCTTTAATTGCAGGAAAAATAGAAACTAGGATTGTTATAAAAATTGAACAAATTGAAATTAAAAATATAGAACCTATATTTATTTCAGAAGGCAATGTGCTCAAAAAGTAAATTTCTTCAGGAAATAAAGTTAAATTAAAAGTAGAACTTATAAATTCTCTTATATTTTCTATGTAAATTGAGAAGGAAACTCCAATTAAAATTCCAAATACAGTAGCGGAGGTTCCTATAATTACCCCTACTAAAAAAAATATCTTTATAATTGAGTTATTCAAAACTCCTATTGATTTCAATATAGCAATATCTTTTGTTTTATTTTTTACTAAAATTGTCAGTCCAGAAATAATGTTAAACGCAGCTACAATTATTATTAATGATAAAATTATAAACATAACATTTCTCTCAACTTTTAACGCAGAAAATAAAGATTTATTCATATCAGCCCACGTAAATACTAGATTTGAGGGAAAAATATTTTGAATAATAATCTTTTGGTTTTCAATTTTTTTTGGATCTTTTAAATAAATTTCTAAATTACGATCTTTTTGTTTTAAATTAGAAAATTCTTCAAGTGTCTTTAAATTTAGGAAAATAATATTATTATCAAAATCAGCTAAACCGCTATCAAAGATAGAAGAAACTACAAAGGTTTTTTGTTTAGGTAAATTTCCAATGATAGTTTCAATACCAGAAGATGACATAATTGTAATACTATCCCCGATTGACAAATTAAGATTAAAACTTAATTCTCTTCCAATAGATATAAAATTATTTTTTAATCTAGTACTTTGACCTACAAAATTTTTATTATTAAAAATTTCAAGATTTGAAAAGTCATCTTTAAGATACCCTCTCAAAAGGATTCCTTTAGAACTTTCTTCGCTTATAATTATAGCTTCACTTGAATTACTTAATATTAAATTTTTTGAAATTAATTTTAAATTTTTATTTTCAATTTTCTTAATATTTATAGATTGCTCAAAAGATTTAACGGTAACATGTGAATTGAAACCCACAATTTTATTAATTAGTTCCGTTCTAAAGCCATTCATTACTGACATTACAATAATCAATACTGCTACTCCTAAGCTGATACCTATAAATGAAAAAATTGAAATTACATTTAAGAAACCATCTTTTTTTCTGGCTTTTAAGAATCTAATTGTAATTTCTTTTTCAAGGGTGGAGATCAATTTTTTGCTTTTTCTTCTTTGATTATTTTTATGACTTGTTCTAAATTTAATTTTTTTGATTCTTGTCCTGTTTCTTTAAATTCTATTAAATCACCTTCACTTTGTTTTCCTATAATGATTTGAAATGGAGCTCCTATCAAATTCATTTTTTTTATTTTGGAAGAAAGATTTTCATCAGTATCGTCAATAATTACCTCAATATTATTTTTGATAAGTTCACGATTAATGTTATTTGCTTTTTCTAGAGCAGTATTGTCGTTTTTACTAATCATAGGTATTATTGAAATGTCATAAGGAGCAACTGAAATTGGCCATTTCATGATTTCATTAATATCATCATATTTAGCCTCTATAATCGCACCAACTAGCCTTGAAACACCCACTCCATAGGACCCCATTTTAACAAAGTCTTTCTTTCCACCTGGTAGATCTACGGATGCACCCATTGGTTTAGAATATTTGTCACCAAAATAAAATATGTGACCAACCTCAATACCCTTTGTAATTAATCTATTTTCTTCATTTACATTGTCTTCGAATTCTTTTTTATCAAATTTTTCATCAGTAACTGCATAGAATTTTTCATATCTTTTTCTTAGCTCTTCTAAAGATTTTTTTTCAATTTTAGTATCATCGCTATTCACTTTAAATATTTTCTTATCTGTAAAAATTTTACTTTCACCAGTATCAGCTAAAATTATAAATTCATGAGAAAGATTACCTCCAATTGGTCCTGTATCAGCTGCCATTGGTATTGCAGTTAAATCTAAACGTTTAAAAGTTTTTAAATAGGATAAAAAAAATTTATTATACGAAAAAAAGGCTTCTTCATCAGAAATATCAAATGAGTATGCATCTTTCATATAAAATTCCCTACATCTCATAATTCCAAATCTTGGCCTTACTTCATCTCTAAACTTCCATTGAATGTGATAAAGTAACTGTGGGAGTGATTTATAAGATTTTACTGATGCTCTAAAAATATCCGTAACTAATTCTTCATTTGTGGGTCCATAAAGCATTTCTCGATTTTGACGATCTTTAATTCTTAACATTTCTTCACCATAATCTTCATAACGTCCACTTTCTCTCCAAATATCACTAGATTGAATAGTTGGCATTAATATTTCCTGAACACCTATACGATTTTGTTCCTCTCTTACAATTTGTTCAATTTTTTTCATTACTTTAAAGCCTAAAGGTAGCCATGAATAAATACCAGCCGATGATTGTTTTATCATTCCGACTCTTAACATTAATTGATGTGATTTAATTTTTGCTTCAGAGGGATTATTCTTAAGTATTGGAATAAATGATTTTGTTAAATACATACTATATAATTATATTTCTTAAATTTAAGTATTCAAATTTCATTAATAGATAAATTATAATGAAAATAATACTAGTTATTCCTGTACAATATATAAATTTTTTAAGCATTTTTGGATTTTCAGGAGATCCCGGGTCCTCTCCCTCAACTTTAATAGGTTTTTTTCTATTTACATCTATTGGAAGAATAGCAAAAAAAATAACCCACCATATAATTATATAGATTATTGCTAAACCTGTATAACTCACTTAAATCCTGACTAAATTAATATTTGTAAACGGTTTTTTTCCTGTTTTTTCTTTTGAAAATTTCCTACAAGAAATTTTAAGTGCATCAATTAAATTATTCTCTTGTTGTCTGCTTCCTAATTTGAAAGCTTTAATAGTTTTTTCAATTTCATCTTCAATACCATAAATAAACTCATCTTTGTCATCTACTGGTAAGCCTCTAAAACTTAACACTGGATTATTATGAATATTTCCTTTCGGGGTAATCAAAATAGTCACCTCTAAATAACCATTTGCACTAATATTTTTTCTATCTTTAATGGATTGAGCATCTCCATCAACACTTATACTACCATCGAGATACAATCTACCACTTGGTGCTTTGTCGTAAACTTCGGGTTTATCTCCAGGATAGAGTTTTACTATATCTCCATTTTCTACTTGGACTGGATGTGGAACTTGCATTTCTTTAGCAAAATTAATGTGTTCAATCATATGCCTATGCTCACCATGAACTGGTATTACACAATTTGGTTTTATCCAATTATACATATCTCTCATTTCATCTCTATTAGGATGGCCAGATACATGAACGAATTCATTTTCCTCAGAGATTACTTGGATCCCATCCTTAACCAGCTGATTATGTAATTTATAAAGCTTTTTTTCGTTACCAGGGATAATTTTTGAGGAAAATATTACTGTATCTCCATTTTCTATAAACACATCAGGATGAGTATAACCTGAGATTCTCATCATTGCACCCATTGGTTCGCCTTGACTACCGGTACATAAATAGACTATTTTTTCTCTAGGTATATTTTTCGCCTCTCTTGGATCAATAGGCTCTATAACATTTTTTAAATATCCACATTGTCTTGCTGCTTTGTAAATTCTGTGCATTGATCTTCCAACTAAAGAAATCTGTCTATTTGTTTTCTCTGCACAGTGAAATATAGTTTCCATTCTTGCTACATTAGATGCAAAAGAGGTTACAACTATTCTTTTTTTAAGTCTTTCCATTATTTTTAACAAACTTTTTCTTACAGTTTCCTCTGAACCAGATCTTCCCACAGAAAAAATATTTGTTGAATCACAAATCATTGCTAAAACTCCTTCTTCACCAATTTTTTTTAATCTATCGATATCCATATTTTTTCCTACTAAAGGGTTTGCGTCTATTTTCCAATCACCTGTGTGAAGAACTATGCCAGCAGGTGTCTCAATTCTTAAACCGTTTGGCTCTAAAATAGAATGAGTCATTGCAACATAGTCAATTTTAAATGGATCTAAGGAAATTGTTCCATTTAACTCAACAATTTTTAAATCATTATCTATGTCAATTTTTTTTTCTTTAAATTTTTCTCTAATTAAAACAGCTGTAAAAGGAGTTGCAAATATTTTACATCTTAATTTTGGCCATAGATGTGCTATTGCACCAATATGATCTTCGTGCGCGTGAGTTAATACTATACCTAAGAGATCTTTTTTTTTATCTATTATGAAGCCTGGATCAGGATAAATTAAATCGATTCCTGGAACTGTATCATCTGCAAATGTTACACCAATATCAACCATAATCCATTTATGTTCACCTGGTTGACCGTATGCATATAAATTCATATTTGCACCAATTTCACCTGCGCCACCTAAAGGACAAAAAAGTAATTCATCTTTCATTATTTTATAAGTTTCAAAATTTTAATTAGGCCCTTTATAGTTATATCTTTATCTATTATTACTTTTGTTTTTAAAGGGTTTTTTATTAACTTTGAAAATCCTCCTGTAATTACTACTTTAAAAGATTTTCCTTTTTCTTTCTTAATTAATTTAACAATATTGTCAATTAAACCTGCATATCCCCAAAAGAAACCTGATCTAACCGCACTAATAGTATCAATACCAATAACTTTTTTGATATTCTTTAAGTTTATTTTAGGAATTAAACTTGCTCTATCTGACAAAGTATTTAATGAAATTTTTATACCTGGGGCAATAATACCTCCTATATAATTGTTTTTTATTAAAACATCAAAAGTTGTTGCGGTTCCCAAATCTATAATTATAAAATTTTTTTTATTATTTATTAAACTTATAGCGTTAGTTAATCGATCAGAACCTACCTGATTGTAATTAACCTTAATTTTTATTATTGATGATAAATTTAGACTTTTAATTTCATAACATTTAATCTTAGTTTTATTTTTTAAAGACTTTTTAATTAATTGAAAAGACTTAGGAACGACACTACAAAATAAAATCTTTTTAACTTTAGGTAAATATTTTTTTAACTTATTAAAAGTTTTATTTATCTTTGTTAACGAAAGATTGTTATTTTGAAAATTAATCCTTTTAATAATACTATTATTATCTACTATACAAATTTTTATATCTGTGTTTCCTATATCACCAATCAAATACATAGTTTATTTATCATCTCTTTAAAAACTTAAAATATCTTTTTTCAAAATTTAATTTTAACAATTTCACTAAGGATTTATAACTAACCTTTTTACCAGTAACTTCATTAAGATTTGTAGTTGGATAATTTAAAATAACAGGGCTTTTATCAATATTGATGCCTATACCTACAACTAAAAATTTTTGATTATCTCTATTTATTCTTTCTTGAAGAATTCCACATATTTTTTTACCATTAACTAATAGATCATTTGGTAATTTAAATGTAATTTTTTTTTTACAAAAATTAGAAATTGTTTTTTTTGCTATCCTGCAATTTATCTTAGTGAAATCCTTCATCGATATATCGACTCGTTCTATATTACAGAAAAAACTAACAAACAAATTTCCTTTATATGATTTCCATATTCTTCCATATTGTCCTTTACCTTTTTTTTGATTTTCAGAAATAATCATTCCATGATTTAAACTAGTTTTTTTTATAATCTTTAATGCTGTATCATTTGTATTTTTAACTTTTTTAAAACTAAACTTTTTAAATTTCATTAAATAATATTAATTCTCGAAACCATTTCTACAAGCTCACTTGGTGAGAAAAAATAAAAAAGAATTAATAGCGTTGAAAAAGTTAAGGAAAATTTAAGCCAAGGGCTATGATCCTGATCAAATTTTTCTTTCTCAGAGTCAAAATAAATTACTTTAATAATTCTCAGATAATAAAACGCCGCAATTACAGTAGATAACAATCCGACAATTGCTAAAAAAAACATTGATTGACCTATTACTGCTTTAAACACGTAAAATTTTGCAAAAAAACCAGCTAGTGGTGGAATGCCAGCTAATGAAAACAATATAATTAATAATGAAAAAGCTAGTAGCGGATGGTTTTTAGACAATCCTGATAAATCCGCTATATCTTCATAATACTCATTATTTCTTTTCATCATTAATAAAAATGAAAATAAACCTAAATTCATAAAAATATAAATAGTAATATATATAATTGAGCTTTGAATTCCCTCATTTGATGCAGACGCTAATCCAGCAAGAGCATATCCTATATGACTTATTGAGCTATAAGCAATTAGTCTTTTGATATTGGTTTGTCCAATTGCTGCGATCGCACCAAACAGCATTGAAGCAATAGAGAGAAAGACCAAAATTATTTGCCACTGATCTATCATATTAAAAAAAGGTACATATAAAAACCTTATGAATACTGTTAATGCAGCAATTTTAGGGACTATTGCAAAAAAAAGAGTAACAGTGGTTGGTGAGCCTTCATAAACATCTGGTGCCCACATATGAAAGGGTACTGCAGAAATTTTAAATGCTAAACCAACTAAGATAAATACAATCCCAAATGTTAAGACATATTCGTTAGAATTTAATTGATCAGATATATTATTAAAATTTGTTGAGCCAGAGAATCCATATATCAAAGAACAGCCATATAAAAGTAATCCAGAGGATAAGGCGCTTAACACAAAATATTTTAATCCTGCCTCAGAGGATTTTAAATTATCTCTATTAAATGTTGCAAGAACGTATAAGGATAGGGATTGTAATTCTAATCCCATATAAAAAACAATTAAGTCATTTGAACTAATCATAACCATCATGCCGAGAACTGAACATAAGATTAAAATTGGATATTCAATTTTTGAAATTTTATTAAGTTTAAGGTAATTTTTTGATATAGATAATACAATAAATGCTGCTAATAAAGTAATTATCTTCATGAAGGATGATAGGTAATCTATTACAATACTATTATTAAATAAAAATTTTTTTTCGATATCTATTGTTTCATTTAAGATAATCACACTTGTTATAACTAAAATAAATAATGAAATATGTTGTATTAATATTGAACTATTTTTTTTGAAGACTCCTAGTATTAATAAAAACATTATAGATAATGAAATAAATATTTCAGGAAGTATAAAATTTAAATTTTCCATCTTATTTGTTAAGCAAATTGAAATGATACATTGTAATTAAGTCATTAATTGACACTTCAACAGTATTAAATAATGGTTCTGGATAAAATCCAAAAAATAAAATTGGAATAGCTAAAAATATTAAAATTAAGTATTCTGATTTATTTAAATCTTCCATCTTTTCTAAGTCTTTGTTGACTAATTTACCAAATACCACTCTTTTATATAACCACAGCATATAAGCAGCACCCAATATCACTCCTAAACTGGCTATAACAGCAACCAAAAAGTTATCTTTAAAAGCAGCCATTAAAATTAGAAATTCCCCTATAAAACCACTTGTTCCAGGTAATCCCAAAGCAGCCAAAGTAAATAACATGAATAAAACAGAGTATTTTGGAATTATTGTAACTAATCCACCATAAGTATTAATTAGTCTCGAATGCATTCTATCATAAATAACTCCTACACATAAAAAAAGTGCTGCAGCTACTAATCCATGACTAATCATTTGTATTATGCTTCCCTCAATACCTTGTTGTTGGAGAGTAAAAATTCCTAAAGTAACAAATCCCATATGTGCAACTGACGAATAAGCTATAAGTTTTTTCATATCTTCTTGCATTAATGCAATCATGGATGTGAAAATTATTGCTATGATACTTAAAATATAAATTAATGGAGTAAAAAATTCTGACGCTATAGGAAATAATCCAATTGAAAATCTAATGAAACCATACCCAGCCATTTTTAATAAAATAGCAGCTAGCAATACCGATCCTGCTGTTGGGGCTTCAACATGTGCATCAGGAAGCCATGTATGAACTGGCCACATTGGAGTTTTTACAGCGAATGAACTAAAGAAAGCTAACCATAACAAATTTTGGTATTCTATATCTATGCCTAATTGGTAAAGTTGTACAACATCAGTAGTACCGGTAATCCAATAAATTGAAATTATCGCCACTAACATCAAAACAGAACCAAGCAAAGTATATAAAAAAAATTTAAATGCCGAATAAACTCTTCTAGGACCCCCCCAGATACCAATTATCAAAAACATCGGTATCAAGCCAGCTTCGAAAAATAAATAAAAAATTACTAAATCTAGTGAGCAAAAGACTCCTATCATGAATGATTCCATTATTAGAATTGCTATTAAGAAATCTCTTAATCTTACTTTGATGCTATTATTAACTGAGATTATACACAAAGGTGTTATGAAAGTTGTAAGTATAACAAATAAAATTGAAATACCATCAATTCCAACTTTGTAATTTACAATTCCTAATAACCATTTTCTTTCCTCAACAAATTGAAACTGTGAGGTATTTTGATCAAATAAATACCAAAGATAAATTGACAATAAAAAGTTAACCAGTGAGGTAAAAAGAGCAACATATTTAATTGTTAAATTTTTTTGATCATTACTTTTTGAAAAAAAAAGAAATAATGCACCAATTGTTGGTAAAATAATTAAAGCTGAGATAATAGGAAAATTCATTATTTAGTAATTAGAAATGTTAAAAATGCTGAAAGCCCTAACAACATTATAAAAGCATACTGATAAATATATCCACTTTGAAACTTTTTAGCTTTAATTGAAATTTTTTTAATTACAGTTGAAACACCATCAGGACCAAAACCATCAATAATTTTTACATCAAAAAATTTCCATAAAAATAATCCTATTTTTTTAGAAGATTTTATAAATATATAATTATATAACTCATCAAAATACCATTTATTTACCAAGAATCTGTACAAAGGCTCATTATTCTTTACAATTGCATCAGGTAAATTTTTATTTTTTACAAACAAATAATAAGAAATTGGTATCGAAATAATTACTAGTACAGGTGTCAAAATTAAAAACCAAACTGGAGGATGTTCTGTACTAAGTGGTTCTAAAAAAAAAAATTGAGTCAGCCCAATAATTACTCAGTCCAACATTTCCAATAAATAATTCTTTAAAAGTAAAGCCTGAAAAAATTGCACCAATTGACAATATAATTAAAGGTATTAACATCACTAAAGGTGACTCATGAGTTTCTTCAATTTTAATATCTTTATTATTATAATTTCCATGAAAAGTTTTGAATATTAATCTCCAAGAGTAAATTGATGTTAAAAATGCAGTAAATATTCCAATTCCCGCTGCGTAATATCCAACTGTATTTCCTCTCAAATATGCAAATTCTATGATTGCATCTTTTGAATAAAATCCAGATAATAAAGGGAAGCCTGTCAGTGCAAGTGTTCCTATTATCATTAAAGTGTAAGTATAAGGTAATTTTTTCCAAACCCCTCCCATAGAATTAATATTTTGTTCATCTTTAAATGCGTGTATCACTGATCCTGAACCTAAAAAAAGTAATGCTTTAAAAAAGGCATGAGTAAATAGATGAAACATTGCTACATTGTAAGCCCCAACACCTGTTGCAAAAAACATATAACCAAGTTGACTACAGGTTGAATAGGCAATTATTTTTTTTATATCAGTTTGAACTAAAGCAACAGTTGCTGCAAATATTGCAGTAGCCATTCCAACAATAGTTATTATATTTAAAGCTAATTCAGAATATTCGTAAATTGGAGAACATCTGACTACTAAAAAAACACCAGCTGTTACCATAGTAGCAGCATGGATCAAGGCTGATACTGGTGTTGGCCCCTCCATTGCATCTGGTAACCAAGTATGGAGTAAGATTTGAGCTGATTTACCCATTGCACCGATAAATAGTAATAAACAAATTAAATCGATAGCATTAACATCTGTTCCTAAAAAGCTTAGTTTTTGCTCAGTTATATTTGGTATCTGTTGAAATACATCTTCATAATTAACAGTCCCAAATAAGTAAAATATTAAAAAAATTCCTAAAGCAAATCCAAAATCTCCTACTCTATTTACGATGAAGGCTTTAATAGCAGCTGCATTTGCACTTTCTTTTTTAAACCAAAATCCAATTAGAAAATATGAACAAAGACCGACTCCCTCCCATCCAAAAAATAATTGAATAAAATTATCTGATGTAACAAGCATTAACATTGCAAAGGTAAACAAAGACAAATAGGCCATGAAACGTGGTTTATGTGGATCATGAGTCATATATCCTATTGAGTAAATATGTACTAAAGCGGAAACTAAAGTTACTACAACTAACATAACTGCAGAAAGAGGATCAATTTTCATTGACCAATTGACATTTAATGATCCAGAGTTAATCCAAGTCGCTATTACAATATTATCTTCATATTGATTAACAATTACATCATAGAATACGAATAAAGAAAAAATTGCAGACAACGAAACAAGTGCGCTAGTAATTATTTCTGAGTTTCTATCTCCAATATATCTTCCAAAAAAACCTGATATAATTGAAGCTATTAAAGGTAATGCTATAATTGATAATTCCATTTACCCTTTTAGTTTATCTATTTCTTCAACTCTAATAGTTCCCGAATTTCTAAAATAAACAACGATAATAGCTAAACCAATAGCCGCCTCCGCAGCTGCAACAGTCAATATAAACAAAGTAAAAACTTGTCCAGTTAGATCATTTAAATAAATTGAAAAAGCTACTAAATTAATATTCACAGCTAGTAATATAAGCTCGATACTCATTAATATTACTATAATATTTTTTCTGTTTAGAAAAATTCCAATTACACCTATTGAGAAAATTATTGCGCCCAAAGTTAAGTAATGCCCTAGTCCAATATCAATCATCTATTGCAACCCCTTTATTAATCTCTACATTAACTACTTTAACACCTTCTGATCTTTCTCTTGAAATTTGTTTAATATAATTTTGTTTTTTTACTCCCTCTCTCTGCCTAAATGTAAGCACGATTGCGCCAATCATGGCTACAAGTAATATCATTCCACTTACTTGAAAAATGAAAATATAATCTGTATATAAAATTTGACCTAATGAGTGAGTGTTACTCAACGTATCTATTGAAGTTAGACTTTTTTTATCAAATAAATTAGGTTTATATTTCCAACCACTTATAACAATTATTAATTCAAAGAAAATAATTGTGCTTATTATTAATCCCATCGGAATATGTTTTGAACTTGAAGTTGATAAAAACCATTGATTTTTTTGTTGAGCTACGTTTAGCATCATAACTACAAATAAGAATAAAACTGCAACCGCGCCAACATAAACAATAAGCATAATCATGCCAAGAAACTCAGCTCCTATCATTATAAATAAACAAGAAATACTTATAAAATCTAAGATCAAAAAAAAAACTGAATGAACAGTATTTTTTGAAACCGTAACCATTATTGCGGAAATAATTGCAATTGTAGAAAAAAAATAAAAAAAAATTGAGTGAGCCATTAATTTATCTATAAGGGTTATCGGCCTTTATATTTGCAGCTAAAATATTCTCCCATCGGTCTCCATTATCTAATAGTTTTTCCTTTGTGTAGTAAAGTTCTTCTCTTGTTTCTGTTGAAAATTCAAAATTTGGTCCTTGAACAATTGCATCTACTGGACAAGACTCCTCACATAAACCACAATAAATACATTTCATCATATCTATATCGTATCTTGTTGTTTTTCGACTTCCATCACCTCTTTCTGTAGATTCTATTGTAATTGCTTGAGCTGGGCAAACAGCTTCACATAATTTGCAGGCAATACATCTCTCCTCACCATTGGGATATCGTCTTAACGCATGCTCTCCTCTAAATCTTGGGCTAATTTTACCTTTTTCAAATGGATAATTAATTGTTTTTTTTGTTTTGAATAATTCTCTTATAGCAATAAACAAACCCCCTAAAAAGTCTGTCATAAATATAGTTTTTAAAAATCTTGAAAATTTCATTTAGTTTACGGGTAATAGATTAAAATAAAACAAATAACTAGCAGTTAACACCACCCAAGTTAATGAAAGTGGTAAAAATATTTTCCACCCTAATCTCATTAATTGATCATATCTATATCTTGGTACAATAGCTTTAACCAAAGCAAATAAGATAAATAACATCAAAATTTTGAAAATTAACCAGACAGCTCCAGGAAGTAAATCGAAAGGATATAAATCTATTGGTGACAACCAACCCCCTAAAAAAAGAATTGCTCCTAATGCACACATTAAAAGTATATTTGCATATTCACCTAACCAAAACATCGCATACATCATTCCAGAATATTCTGTTTGATAGCCTGCTACAAGTTCTGCTTCTGCTTCAGGTAAATCAAAAGGAGGTCTGTTAGTTTCTGCTAAAGCTGAAATAAAAAAAATAACAAACATTGGAAACAATGGAACTACAAACCATAACTTTTGTTGTGCTAAAACAATGTCATTTAAGTTTAAAGAACCAACACATAAAAGAACATTAATAATAATAATTCCTATAGAAACTTCATAAGATACCATCTGAGCAGCAGAACGAATTGCACCTAAAAAAGGATATTTAGAGTTTGAAGCCCATCCTCCCATAATTATTCCATAAACACCTAAAGATGAAACTGCAAACAAATATAAAATACCAACATTTATATTTGCTAAAACTTGTGTTTCACTGAAAGGAATGACAGCCCAAGCAACTAATGCTAAAGTCATTGTGACTATAGGAGCTAATATAAAAATTACTTTATTAGAACTGGCAGGAATAATAATTTCTTTAAAAATATACTTAAGAGCATCTGCTAGAGATTGTAATAAACCAAAAGGTCCCACAACATTAGGTCCTTGCCTTTTTTGAACAAAGGCCCAAACTCTTCTATCTAACCAAACAATCATTGCTACTGATACAAGTACGGGAATCAGTAAAAATAAAATTTTGTAAAGTTCCTGAAAAATAATTCCAATATATTCCATTTTATCCTTCAGTTCCTGTTTTTTTAATATCTATTTTTGCATTATGACATTCGATCATTGTTTTTGAAGCTCTAGCTATAACATTAGAAAAATAATAATCTTTATTATTTACAATTAATTTTTCATTTTTGATTTCTTCTTTTTTTTGAATATCAAAATTTGATGAATTCATATTATCTTTTTGTAAATTAATAGAATTTAACATACTGCTTTCTAACTCGTCCTTATCGTTAAATAATTTTCTATTATTCATAAATTCTGCTAGTTCATTAATAATCTGCCAATCTTCTTTAGCTTCACCAGGAGGGTAAGAAGCCTTAAAAGCTTTTTGTAATTTGCCCTCTAAATTAGTAAAATAACCATTCTGTTCTGTATAAGCTGCACCAGGTAAAATAATGTCTGCAATTTCGGCTCCTTTATCTCCATGACTTCCCTGATAAATTATAAATTCGTCTTTTTTTGAAAAATCTAAATTATCTTGTCCAAGTAAATAGACAATATCAAACTTATGATCAATCAGATCATCAAAAATATTTATTTTATCATTTATAATGCCTAGATCTAATGATCCCACAGTTGAAGCATCGATAGAAAGTTTATTCAACGAATTCCATTCATCTGATATTTTTTTATTATCTTTTAAAAATTTCTTTATTAAATGAAATATAAAATTTGCGGACTGTAATTTAAAAAAAGATTCACCTAATATAATTAAGGGCTTTTTAGATTTTATAATTTCTCCTGATATATCACTTTGACCCTCAAAAATTTCAACTATAGTTTTAGTTTGTCCATCTAGAGAATGATAAGGATAAGTTAAATCTCCAACATTATTTAAGGAAATAATTTTAGTTTTGTTATTTACAAAAGATTTTCTTATTCTAGCATTCAAAATTGTCGCCTCGTATCTTGGATTTGAACCTACTAGCAAAATTAAGTCCGACTCTTCAATTCCATTGATAGATGAATTAAACAAATAGTTCTCTCTTTCACTATTATTTATAAAGTAATTTGAAGATCTACTTTCATAAATATTTGAGTCTAAAGTTCTGTCAAAAAATTCTTTAAAAATATAACTACTCTCCATATTAACTAGGTCTCCAACAAAACCGGCAATTTTATTTTTTGATGTATCATTAAATTTTGATTTAATTATTTTAAAAACTTCCTCCCAGCTAGCTTTTTCAAATTTGTTATTATATTTTATAAAAGGAGTATCCAATCTTTGATTTAAAAGACCATCGCAAGCATACCTGGTTTTATCAGATATCCATTCTTCATTTATATCTTCATTTATCAACGGTAATACTCTTTTCACTTCCCAATCATAAGTATCAACTCTTATATTTGAACCTACAGCGTCCATTACATCGATAGTTTCTGTTTTTTTTAGTTCCCATGGTCTAGCTTCAAAAACATAGGGTTTTGAAGTAAGCGCACCAACTGGACAAAGATCAATCACATTCCCAGATAATTCTGATTTTACTGATTGTTCCAAATATGTTGTTATCTCCATGTCTTCGCCCCTGCCAATGGCTCCAATCTCTGGAACACCTGCAATCTCAGTAGCGAACCTTACACATCTGGTACAATGAATACATCTTGTCATTTGAGTTTTAATTAATGGTCCCATATTCTTTTCTGGAACTGCCCGTTTATTTTCTTTAAATCTTGATTTATCAACTCCATAAA
>MDTB01135589.1_pt1 | contig 14795 bp, 15 predicted proteins | sample 811161 | NCBI WGS metagenome assembly MDTB01 (sample SAMN05326650, study PRJNA326480) | marine metagenome | isolation source: seawater | place: Mediterranean Sea | collected 2009
TAGGGGCAGAATATCGACGCCATTAAACATTTTATTTCAACCAAGGTGGAAAAGACACATTGAAAAAACGGGCATTAACATTCTATTAGATAAATTTACTAGTTTTCTAAAATTTTTTTGATTCTTGATATAATAATTATTAATTTTTGTTTTTTTTATTAAATCAATTAATTTTGAGTTAGTTTTTTCTGGTTGACCAATTATCTTTTTCATCTTGTACCGATTAATTTACTAGTTTTCTAAAATTTTTTTCACTCTCCATAGCATATTTTCTTTTTTTGCAAATATAAAAGCGTTATACCTTATTTGGTTATATCTTTGAAAGTTTTTTGAAACATAATTTATTATTTTAAGCCAACTATTGGTGTTATTAAAATTTTTAACAAGAATAGAGTTAAAGTTATTTTTTAACACTTCTCTTAATACTGGTAAATCTGAACATATAATAAGTTTGCCATTTACCATATAATCAAAAACTTTTAATGGGGAGGTATATTTAGAAATATCCCCAACATCACCTGAAACAGTAATTTTTTTTGTATATGGTAAAATACAAACGTCAATGTCTTTAATCTTATTGGATATTTCCTTAAAGGGAGCATAGCTTTTTACAATTAGGTTTTTACCAAAAAAAGATGATTTTATTTTTTTAACCTCTTTCTTTGTTCCTCCATAGATAATATAATCATTTTTTTTATCGAGCTTACAAAGTTTCAAAATCATTTCTATTCCTCTAGATTTATAAATTGAACCAAAATATCCTATTTTAATTTTTTTATTATGATTGAATTTAAAATGCGATTTTAAAGACGACCCATTATGTAAGACTTGGATTTTTTTTTCATTTACATACCAGTTATCTATAAAATATCTTTTTAAAGTTTCTGTAGTAACTGTAATTTTGATTATTTTTTTAAAATTTAGAAAATTAAATTTTTTTTGTAAAATTTTGATGAACCTTCCTTCAATTTCGAGTGTATCATGAATTTCAAATATCACTTTTTTTTTAAATAAACTTAATACGAATGCTGCAAAATAATTTCTTGTAATGAATAAATCTGGTGAAACATAAAAACTTTTATAAATTGCCATCAAAGAAAATAAATAATAACTTATACCTGTTGGAAATTTTTTGAACAATTTAAGTCTCAATATTTCAAATTTCTTATCTATATTGTAAAAGTTAAAATAATTTTGACCAGTACCAGTATTGGGTAATATCAAAGTTACTTTATGGTTGAGAATAGAAAGAGATTCACATAACTTGGAAACCTGGAGACTGCTGGCGTTTTTTGATGGTGCTGCTGAGTTAGATATAATAACAATTTTCATTCAAAGCTGTTATTTAACAATGTTTAATTATATATATAATCATTAAGTACTTATATGGTAATTATATAATTTGTTTAAATTATGTTTTTAAAAAAAATAAAAAATATCGTTATTACCATAGATAATAAATTCTTAAAATCTTCGATAATCAATACATATTTGAAATTAAAATATTTTTATAAAATAAAAAGAGCCTACGCTTCTATTGAAAAAATTAATATTGAAAAAAAAAGGAAACATGCTTTGAATAAGGAATTATTAATATCTCTTACATCTTACTCAAAAAGATTTAGAACATTACCTTTAGTTTTGTATTCACTCCAAAATCAAACAATTTTGCCTGATAAGATTGAAGTTTGGATAGAAGAAAATGACAAATCTTTACTACCAGACAAAATATATAATTTCAAAGATGTAAAGATTAAAATTTGTGAGAATGGCCTTTATTCATACAAAAAAATTATTCCTTCTTTAAGAGAAAATGACAACAGATTTATAGCTACCTTTGATGATGATATAATATATCCAGAAAATTCATTGGAAGCTTTAATTTTAAAATCCAAAAAATATCCTAATGATATAATCGCTAACAGAATTCATGAAATAAAATTGAAAAATTCCTTGCCAGATTCATACGATAAATGGGAAAAGAATTTCTTAGGTGAAAATGATTTAAGTTTTTTTACAAGCGGTTGTGGAACTCTTTTTCCGCCAAAATGTTTTTACAAAGATATATTTGATAAAAAAAGTTTTATGGAACTTTGTCCGTCTGCTGATGATATCTGGTTAAATTGGATGGCGAAATTGAATGATAAAAAAATAAGACACTCGGGAATAGAAACGAAATATACTTTAATAAAAGTGATAAAATCTGGCCTATGGAAAAAAAATGTAAAACAAAACTTTAATGATGTTCAAATAAAAAGAATTATTGAAAAATATGGTTTCCCGTATAAGTAAATAAATTAACTTCTTCTAAATTTTTCGGAAAGTTTTAAAGTCTTTTGGAGTATCAAACTCATGCCAATTAAATTTTTCAGAAATAGCATTTACCTCTAAATTATTTTTTATCAATTCCATTAAAAAATTAGTGAAATCTATTTTCTTATTTTTTTTAAGTATTTTATAAACAAGTCTTTTTTTTAAATATTTTATTGTTTTTTTTGAAAATTTTGTAATCCCCAAAAATCTTCCATCAATATTTTCAAAACTAAATGTTTTTTCGCCAAGAGAATAAATTTTACCTTTATTGATTTTAAGAACTTCTAGATCATTTAAAAAATTCGATTTTTTTTTCCATTTTTTTTTCCAATCTGTATCGATTGCAGTAGAAATTGAATGTTTACTTTTTATTATTTTACTTAAACATTTTTTTTCGAACAAAATATCTGAATAAATAACTATAGTTTCGTCTGATTTTATTTTTTTCAAAACTTGATTAAATGAATAAACCATATTTGTAGAATCAAAATTTTTATTAAAAATATATTTATATTTATCTGAAGTTTTATTTTTAATAAGTTTAGACTTAAAACCAGTTGCAAAATAAATTTGATAATTTTTGAAACCACAATTACGTAGGATTTTGAGGTTCTTTTCAATAAGCATTTCTCCATCATTAAATTTATATAAACATTTGGGATATCCAAGATTTGTTCTTCTACTTTTTCCAGCACAAAGTAAGATAATTTTCATTTAATTTTTAGTTTTTTTATGATCAAATTTAGTTGATTATAAGTTTTATTTCTTTCAGGATGCCACATTAACCCTAGAATATTTTTTCTTTTGTGCTTAAATATTTCAACATTTTTATCTTTATCTAAAGCAATTACATCAAATTTGTTAGACATCTTTTTTAATGGGATGCCAAAATTATGAAAACTATTTACATACATAAATTTTTTACCAAAAATTTTTTTTTCAAAATAAATTTTATGATTATTCCTCATGTGTCCATAAACTCTATTTTGTTTACCTTTAAAAAATAAATTTATTACTTGCATGCCTCTGCAAATACCTAAAATTGGAATATTGTTTTTTAACGCATATTTGATAAGTTTAAATTCAACTTTAAGTCTTATCCCGGAGATTTTATCTTTTGAATAAAGGTCATTACCTCCGGGCAAAATCACTAATCTTATCTTATTTTTAGAAAAATTTTCTTTGTAGTTAGCTATATTTGGAATTGAAAAAAAGGATATTTTTTTAAGTTTAAAATAATTTATCCAATAATGATCTATAAAATCAATATATGTTTTATGATATTTTTTATAATTACTGGAAATAATAACACTCATTAATTTAAAAAAATTTTATTCTCTTTGCAGTTCAAAATTACTTTGTCTCCTAAAATTAGTTTATCAAAACTTTCATCACCAACCCCTATAGCTGCGGGAATATTAAGTTCGAGACATCTTATTGACATATGTGAGTTTACTCCACCATATTTTGTTACTAGTCCCTTTATCTTATAATTGAAAATCCAATCAAATCCTGGATCTGCATTTTCAATTAAAACTATTTTTCCATTTATTGCATTGGTATTTTGTTCTTTTCTTAAATTATAAGTTTTAGAAATCACTTTTTTCTCAGTTATGAAGTTTGGTTTTGAAATCAAAATCGAGGCCACAAAGAAATCAGAGTTGGTTGTAATAAGATAAGGCAATTTGCAAACTGAATTAATAATTCTTTGATTTTGAAATACATCATCATTAAGTTTTTTTTGAGGGTTTTTAATATTTCTTAAAATGTTTTGAACATCAAAATTACTCAATTTTTCAGCATTTAATGATCTTCTCTGTCCCCATTTTTCGATTATTTGCAGATAATCACTTAGTGCTCTCGTAAAAATGAATTTTGAATTTTCTCTAAGTTTCAAAGACAAGACAATATAATTATAAAGTTTAATGGCATTAAATTTCAAGTCGTTTTTTTTCAAAAATTTGTCAATTTTTTTTATCTCAACTGATGATAACAGATTTTTCGATACATCTTTAAATGAAAGAATTGAATTCAAACTACTTATATCTCTCTTTTTAATAGTTGGAATAGATCGCTTAACTGTAATATCGTAAGTACCTGGTCTTAAATGAAAAAATAAATTTTCAAAAGCCACTTTATTTTCACTATTCTTATTCTTATTTTTAGCAAGTGATAAATATTGAGATGTGATAGTATTAAGTGAATTTAAAACTTTATTCATCTTAATTGAATTGATATATTTCTTAGATTTTAATGAAATTAAAATTTTTTTTGCTATAAACGCATTTCTTGCATATTTTGCAAATGGTACGATTCCATTTTTTTTAATTTTTGAAAGGAAACTATTCATTAAAGAATTAAAGTTTTTTTTGTTTTTTAAAAAAGCTTCAACTAATAAAGTTCTTGAAGACTCAAGTTTTTTTAACTTTTTATTATTTTTTTCAAATTCTAACAGAAAGTTCTTTATTTGATTTTCCGTAATTTGTTTGAGACAAAAAAGATATTTTTTTTTTTCAATTTTATTCAGAAAGTTGTAATTGTTTTTTATTTTATCCTTAGTGATAGCATCAAAACTTCCATCAGCAATTTCAAATTCAATTTTATCGTGTAAGTAAGGTTTTGATATTAAAATTTTTGACCAATAATCAACAATCTTTTTTGAAGTTTTTTCAGAAATATTGTCAGGTATGAATGAGTAAAAGCTTAGCCTGGCATCAATATAAGGTTTTCCGGTAAAATTATACATTAAAGGTCTTAAAACTTCCTTATATCCCATTTCTTTCCTTGCTATGTTCCATGCAGTATCAGTGATAATCTTTTTATATATTGAGTACGATAAATTATTTGGTTGAAAACCAATCATTTCTGCTGGATTCCAATCTGGCATCAATCCAAATATCGGTAAACTTCCGTATCTTTTATTAGTTTGGTTAATTTCAACAAACTTTTTTTGATTTCTTTTTAAAACCTTTTTTAATTTTGTTGACGATATTTTCTTCCAATTTTTTAGTGTAGACAAAGGCCTAATTTGAAAAATATTAACATTGCCTTTTTTATCAATCGCAAACTCGAGATCTATATATTTTTCACCAATTTTTAATTCAATTTCTTTTGTAGACTCTACTACTTTTTTTAATTTTTTTGATCTAATGAAATTTGTCTCATCCCTGAAAATATTTATTACTCTTCCGCCTGTTTTAGATCCAGAGGTAACCGTATTAGTGCTCCCTGAAATATCATCGTAATTGATTACGTAATAATCTGTACCATCTTTTATACACTTGTTAGTCAAGACACCACTTAGTACGGATTCTATCAAATGGTTTTGAAATATTATTTCGCTTTTAAGAAAAGTTTTTTTATTTTTACTTTTTTTTTTATATTGTTTGATTAAAAATGCTATGCCGTTTAATACTTTTTTTTTATTATTATTAACATTATATAAGCCATCAAATTCTCCAGCTAGAGATGACGAGGATTTGTCCTCTAAGGAAAATGATGATCTTATTGAAATTTTTTTATTTAAGTTAATATTGATTATTTTGATGATTTTTTTTTTATTTTTTATTAATTCATCAACTGAGTAATAATAAAATTTTGGAATTATGGATTTTTTCAAATTTAATTTTTTTAAATTAATTAGATTTTTGGCTTTTGTTGAAAATTTCATTTAATTTAAATATATAAAATTTATATTTGTCTAAATATTGTCATAATTTATATAAATCAATTGTCAAATAGTATGAAAACAGTAATTGTCTTAGGATCTGGGAATAGCGGTGCGGGGGGAGTTCATGATTATTTATTATCGAGGAATGACTTCCAAAGCCCCTTTTCAGGGAAAGAATTTAGAATTGTAAATGATCCTGATGGACTGGACGAGTTATATAATGTTCTATACAAAAACTTCAGTATAAATGCTGCAGCGAATAAGGTTGATTGTTTTAAAAAATTTATAAAAAGCAACTACTATTCAAATTATAATAAAAAAAATAAATTATTTAATAAAGAAATAATAGACTTATCTAATATATTTATAAACAAAATATCTGAAATTAAATATAATGGTGGTCCACTGTTTTATTTTAATAAAATGTCATTTCTGAAAAAAATATTTTTTTATTTCAATCGCTTTATGCTTAGAAAAGATGCACAAGAAATTTCGATGATAGATATGATGTTGCCTTGTGAAGAAAAAATATTTTTAAAAAATGCTGAAGAATTTTTGCACAATATTTATAGGTCAAGTAAAAATTTTGATGAAAAAAAAAATGTAGTAATAGATCAGGGAGGGAATTTTTTAAACCCAATTGCTTCTACCAAATATTATGGTCAAAACAGAAAGATTATATTTGTCACTAGAAATCCAAAAGCAATATTTTCGAGTATGAAAAGAAGAAATTCTCTTAGTTATCCTGGTAATAACGTTAAAGTATTTGTAAAATGGTACAACGATATCAACAAAAAAATAAATAAAGAGGATTTTAAAAAAATTATTCATATAAATTTCGAGTTCTTTTTTGAAAATTTTAATAAAGAAAAAGAGAGATTATCTCATCTATTAGGTATTGAAGTTGATAATACAAATAATTTCGATTTAGAATTTACTTTAAAAAATTTACACAAATATAAAAATTATTTATCAAAAGAGGAAATATACTTTATTGATAAAAATATAGATGAAAATTTTCAAATCTAAAAATAAAATAATCTATATTGCGGAATTTTCTTTACCAAACATGTCTGCATACGCAGTTCATGTACTTAAAATGTGTGATAATTTTTCTAAATTTAATAGGGTGGAATTAATTTTACCCTACAAAGACAATAAATATAATTTTAGTCAAATTAAAAAAGATTATAATTTAAAAAATAAGTTTGAAATTAAAGGTGTATTTAATTCAAAAAGCAGTTTAAATTTATTTGATAGAATAGTTTTTGCATTAAAAATAAAAAGTTATGTTAAAAATTCTTTATTTAGCATGATCATATCAAGAAGTATTATTCCAAGCTTGATACTTGGATGCTCCAATATCAAAAATATATTAGAAATTCATACAGAGCTAACTGGTGCTACGAAATACATTTTTAAACTTAAAAATATAAAAAAAGTAATTAAAAATTTAAAATTTATTGTCCTCAATTTTGAGTTAGTTAAGATTCTTGGGCTAAATAATAATAGCACAATAATTTTAGAAGACGCGGTGGAATCTAATGATTTTAAAATAAATAATTCAAAAAAAATTATAAAAGCATGTGCATACAGTGGTAGTTTTGCTGCTGGAAAGGGTATTGAAATGATTTATTCTTTAGCAAAAAAATCTCCAGAAATTGAGTTTCATGCCTACGGGAACATTAATACTTTAGATAAAAAATTTAAGGATATATCAATTCCTAAAAATCTTCATTTCATGGGTTTCGTTTCATATAATAAGGTTACAAAGATATTGCCTAGATATAAAATTCTACTTATGCCATACCAAAATAAAGTTGGGGTACTTATAAAAGGAATAGATGTTTCAAAATACTTTTCACCACTAAAATTGTTTGAGTATATGGCATCGGGACGACCCATAATTGCCTCAAATTTAAAAGTTTATAGAAATATACTTAAGCATAATTATAATTCTATACTTTTGAAACAGGATAATATAACCGATTGGACAATAACCATAAAAAAAATAATGTATAAAAAAAACTATTCTTATCTTGGCAAGAATGCGAGAAATAATGCAAAAAATTACTCTTGGAAATCACGAGCTCAAAAAATAATTAAATTCTATGAAAAATAAAAAAGTTCTAATTACGGGATCATCAGGATTTATAGGATTTCATGTTGTGGAAAATCTGTTAAAAAATAATTACCATATTGTAGGAATAGATAATCATAATAATTATTATGATCCAAAGCTAAAAAATGTAAGAAAAAAAATACTAAATAAATATAAAAATTTTAAATTTTTTAAAGTTGATATTAAGGATAAAGATAAATTGCTTAAAATTTTTAAAAATCACAGACCCCACGTTACGATAAATCTGGCTGCTCAAGCAGGTGTTAGATACTCATTTAAAAATCCTCAAAAATATGTTGATTCAAATATTACTGGTTTTACAAACATATTGGAAATTATGAAATTTCTCAATTTAAAAAATCTTATTTACGCTTCATCAAGTTCTGTTTATGGGGATAGTAAAAAATTTCCTTTTAAAGAAAACCAAAATTTGAATCCACTAAACTTTTATGGGCAGACAAAACTTATGAATGAAAAAATCGCAAACATTTACAAAAAGAACTTTAATATTAATACTATTGGTTTAAGATTTTTTACAATATATGGGCCTTATGGAAGACCTGATATGTTTATACCCAAAATCTTCGACAAGATTAAAAAAGGCAAAACTATAGACCTATTCAACAATGGAAATCATTTTAGAGATTTCACATTTGTTGGAGATGTGTCTAATATAATTCTAAAAATGATTAAGAGAATTGATAATAAAAAATTATCGAATATTTATAACATTTGTAATGGAAGGAGTTACAATATAAAAAAGATAATTAAACTGATTGAAAAAGAAACCAATCAAAAGTTAAAGATCAAAAATAAACCTTTTCAAATGGGCGATATGTTTAAAACGTTTGGGGATAGCTCCAGATTAAAAAAAAGTTATAAAATCAAAAAATTTACATCCTTCGAAAAAGGAATTAAGTATACTTTACAAAAAGATTTTTAAAAAAAATTATTTTTTGATTTTAATAATTAATATTGAATGACGTTTTTTTTTGGGGTCACTTTTGTAAGCATCAAAATTGAAATAAACCTGAGAAATATTTTTCTCATATTTTTTCAGTATTTGGTCAGTAGAATAAATTAAATTATTTTGATTTGGGTGATAGGAAAAACCTATACTTATAATTCCCTTATTTTTTATTATTCTAAATAATTCATCTAAAATCTTTTCGGGTTTAGAGCTATAAGCGAGTACCCACCCACAAAGAATTATATTGAAAAAATCATCCTCATATTTACTATTATGTATATCACCCAAAGTTATTAATTTAGAGTAACTTAATAAATCAATTCCATAAATATTCTGCCATTGGAATCCTAAACTTCTTATTTGAAAAAGTTCTCCTTCATTTCTTGGACCAACGGAGAGAACTTTATCTTTTTCAAAATTTAGAAAATCAATAGAATTTAATGGATAAGATAAAGCTTTCGTTTTTGACCCGTTAAATCTATGGAAAGTTTTCTTAAAATCGAAAAAATCTTCTACAAAACGCATATTGTGAGTGATTACAGTTTTTTCGATGCATCTTTATTACCCACATATATATGTTCATCAATTTTTTTATTTGGATCGATATAATATGACGTTTTTTTTCGTATATGATGAAGAAAAACAAATCTGATAACTACTATTAACGTTCTAACAATATCAATTTTATAATAATCTGCGATTAAACTATTAATTATTTTTGAAAGTAGTTTCATAGAGATTATTGTTTATATATAATAAAAAAATAATATAAAGATACTTTTATTTAAATAAAACAAAGATAACAACTCTATATAAATATGAAAAATATCAAAGTATTTGTTTCGACTGGGTATTACAAAAACATAAGCCCAATCAAAACTTTAAAATATCTAATTAAAAAGAAGATTAATGACATTGAATTTTCTGGTGGTTTACCAATGTCATTAAATGAAGAAAAAAAGTTTTTCAAAAAACTTAAAAAACATAATATTAGGTTACATAATTATTTCCCCCCTCCAAAAGAAAAGTTTGTTATAAATTTAGCGAGTAGTAATAGAAATATTCTTAAAAGGAGTATTGCCCACGTAAAAAAAAAGTATTCTATACTCAAAAAAAATTAATGCTAAATATTTTTCTTTTCATGCGGGTTTTAGAATAGACCCGGGTATAAAAAAATTAGGAAAAAAGTTTGAAAAAGTTAAAATGGAAAACAAAAACAAATCTGAAAATATTTTTTTAAGAAGTGTCGAAAATATCAATAGATTTGCCATAAGAAATAAAGTTAAAATTTTAATTGAAAATAACGTAATAAATAAAAAAAATTTGTCTTTATTCAATGGGAATCCACTTTTATTAACGCATCCAACAGATATTTTAAAATTTTTTAAAAAAGCCCCTCGTAATATAGGTTTTTTGTTGGATGTTGGTCACCTTAAAGTCAGCTCAAAAACAGAAAATTTTGATTTAATCCAATCCTTGAAAAGATTAAACAAAATAGTGTTGGGGAATCATTTAAGTGAAAATAATTTTTTTGAAGATCAGAATGCTGGTTTTTCTAAAAACACTTGGTTTGTGAAACTTTTGAAAAAGGATTTGGATTATTACACTATTGAGGTTTACGACAACAACATTGGTAAAATTAAAAAAATAAAAAGTTTTTTAGAAAAAAGTCTTAATTAATGATTTATATTTAGAAAAATTTTCTGTATATAATTTAAGAATATTTTATTTAATTTTAATGAAAAAAAGAATTTATTCACTTGTTGAAATAAAAAGTAGAGAGCTTAATGGTAAAATATTATTTTCTATTCAAATGGCAAATAACGGATACTCAGTCGTAATTGGTAAGAAGAGAAGTCTATATGAATATGCAAAGTATTTTAAGAAAGGTATTTTTTTCTTTAAAGGCATGGGTCCAAAAAATATCAAACCAATGCAAGAATTAAGGAAATTAGGTCACAAAATTGTTGGTTCTGATGAAGAAGGTCTAGTCATGAATATGGCTGAAATAATTCCTTTGAGAGTAGATAAAACTTGTTTTAAATTAGTTGATTACTTTTTTGCAGTAGGAAATATTCAGAAAAGAAATACTCTTAAAAGCTATCAAAACGAATATAAAAAGATAATTTCTGCTGGAAATCCAAGATTTGATCTTATGAAAAAACCTATGAGAGGATTATATAATGATAGTGTTAAACAAATTAAAAAAGAATATGGTAAGTTTATTTTTTTTCCCTCTAAATTTACAATGATAAATGCTCACAAAAAAGTAAAAGACAATTTTTTAAAAGTTATAAAACAACGTGAAACTAAAACTCCTAATTACAAACTTTGTTACAAGAGTGATTGGGATGATCAAATTTTAATACAAAAAAAATTAGAGAAATTTTTTAAATATTTTCCAAAAAAATATCCAAACATAAAGATTTTGATAAAAAAACATCCGACTGAAAAAAAAGAATATTGGAGAGATTTAGTGAAAAAAGTAAATTGTAAAAATTTAATTTTTGTCGATGATAAATATCCTACAAATGCTTATCTAATCGCAGCTGAATTCAGCATAGGCAGTAATTGCCATACATCTTTAGAGTCGTTTTTTTTTGACAAGCCAACAATTAATTGGAGAGCTAGTAAACAAGATAGTTATTTAACAAGTAAAGTTATTAGAGTAGTAAGTAAAGAGTTGTTAAACCAAAAAGAGTTAGAAAAGGTTTGTAAAGATTGGTTTTTTAGAAAAAAAAAATTTAAGAATAATTTAACGATATCGCAAAAAAAATTACTTAGTAATAATATTGAAAATATAAATAACTTTTCAGCAACTATTCAAAAAAAATACTTTGATAAAATAGTTTTGAACAATTTAAATTCATACGATAAATATTCTAATAAATTTAGTTTCTATATACTAGAAATTATACGAAAATTAAAAAATGTTTATTATACAATCTATAAAACAGACAAAAACAGTGCTGAATTTTATAAAGCAAAGTTTGATGGTCTAAATTTAAACGAATATAAACACCTTATCAAAAAGTTTTGCAAACTTATGAATTTGAATTTCAACGATTATTTAGTTAAAGAGATTTATCCGGGATGTTTTAACATAGAAAAAAAATAAGAAGATTATATCTTAACTCATAAGATTATTCGCTTGTGAATTAATAAAATACACAATCTTGACAAAGTTGTTGTTATAAATACAAAAATTAAAGAAAATTTTGTGAAAACATATAATAAAAACAAAAATAAATTTAGAGAAAATCTTTGCATCATACCTGCAAGAAAAGGTTCAAAAGGAATAAAAAATAAAAATATTATTAGTTTTTGTGGAAAGCCTCTTATTCAACACACATTCGATACAGCTAAAAAAATCAAAAATGAATTTGATATTTTAGTTAGTACAGACTCAGATAAAATTAGAAAATTAGCTATAAAGAATAAATTTTATTTCCTCGGTTCAAGACCAAAATTTTTGAGTGGAGATAGAGTTGAAACGAAGGATGTTCTCAAATATGAATTAAAACGAATTGAAAAATTAAAAAAAAAAAAATATAAAAATATTCTTTTACTTCAAGCAACTTGTCCTTTTAGAAATCCGAAAAAGATTTTTTTATCTTTGAGGAAGATTAATACTAAAATATTTGATAGCGTTATTTCTGTATCAAATGTTGAGGCCAATCATCCTTTAAGAATGAAGGTATTTAAATCAAAATATTTAATTAATTTTATTAAGCAAAAAAAAGAAAATATGAAACCAAGACAATCGTTACCAAAAGTATATTTAAGATCTGGTTCGATTTACTTATTTAAAAGAAATGTTCTTTTAAAAACTAATTCAATTGTAGGAAAAAAATGCTATGGAGTAATTTTAAAAGGTAAAGAAACAATCAACATTGATAGTAAAGAACAATTAGATTATTTAAAGTCAAAATATGAAAATTAAAAAAATGAATCTTCTTTGTCCCTCACCTAAATCCTTTAGTAGTATAATTAAGAAGATACTTTTAAAAAAATTCAAATGTAATTTCACAAAACTTAATAATTCTGAATTTAATAAAATCTGTCACAAATATGAAATTATATTAATGAGATTTGATAATGTAATTAAGTATAAGCAGAATACAAAAATCAGATTTATTTTGTGTCCTACGACTGCAACTGAACATATCGATGAACAATTCTTTAAAAATAAAAAAATAAAGATATTTACGTTAAGAAATAAAGTAAAATTTTTACAAAGTATAAGAGCAACTATTGAATTTACAATTTTTTTAATATTATTCTGCTTAAGAAAAACAAAACAGACTTTAATTTCAAAATCTAAATTAAGTAAAAATATCACACATGAGGAAATCTACAAAAAAAAATTCGGTATTATTGGCTATGGTAGAATTGGAAAAAAAGTAAACAAAATTCTTACAAGTTTTGATGCTGATATTAAAATTTATGAAATAAAAAAAATTCACAAACCTAAATCTCTTAATTTTGTAAGTTTAAACAATCTTTTAAAAACTTGCGAAATTATTTTGGTACATATTCCTCTAAATTTACATAATGAAAATTTCTTAAATTCAGCCAAATTAAGATTATTAAAAAAGGGTACAATCTTAATTAATACCTCAAGGGGTAATGTCTTAGATGAAGAATATATATTTTCTTTAGTTAAAAAGAAAAAAGTTTTGTATTATACAGATGTAATTTCTAACAAAATTTTATTGAATAAACAAAAAGCGATTAAACAAATGAAAAATAATGAAAATTTTTATTATTCTGGTCATGTTGCTGGCTTGACAAGGGAATCGGTTGAAAAAACAGATTTATTTATCTATAAAAATTTTTCAAAAAGTATTAAATCTAATTAAATTATGTCGATAAAATATATTGCTGAGCTTTGTCAAAATCACTTAGGTAAGATTGAAAATATTGAAAAAATGGTTGAGGAATGTGCTTTTTATGGTGCAAAAATAATCAAACTTCAATATATCCTTTCAAAGAATTTATCACACAGACCAGAGTTTGACTTTGGACTTAAAAATAAAAAAAAAATTATTATTATCAAAAGACCTTTTAAAGATGAATTTAAAAGATTAAAAAAATTAGAATTAAATGATCAAGAGATTAAAAAATTTATAAAGATTTGTGAGAGAAATAAGGTTCAACCCTCAATAACATGTTTTGCAAGACAAGACATACAAAGATTAAGAGATTTGGGTTTTAAAACAATAAAGATTGCGAGTTATGATTGTGGTTCATTTCAGTTAATTAGGGAAGTTTCAAACAAATTTAATAATTTAATCATTTCAACTGGTGCTACTTATGACAATGAAATTAAAAAGACTTTTGAAATTTTAAAAAAAAGCAAAAAAAATTTTTCTTTTCTACACTGTGTAACAATATACCCAACTCCTTTTAAGCATTTAAATCTAAGTAGAATCGAATATTTAAAAAAATATTCAAACAATGTTGGTTATTCTGATCATTCAAGCTCTGAGGGAAAATTGAAAAATCTTGCATCTATGGCGGCGGTTTTTTTTGGTGCAAAAATAATTGAAAGACACATAAGAATTTTAGGTACAAAAGATTCAAAAGACGGTCCTGTTTCAATTCAACCAAAAGATATTAAAGAAGTCATTGAGTTTAGTAAATTAAGCGGGAATGATCAAAAAATATATTTAAAAGAGATGGGATTAAGCCTTAACTTGCTTAAAGGAAAACAGATA
>MDTB01206200.1_pt1 | contig 14795 bp, 12 predicted proteins | sample 811161 | NCBI WGS metagenome assembly MDTB01 (sample SAMN05326650, study PRJNA326480) | marine metagenome | isolation source: seawater | place: Mediterranean Sea | collected 2009
TCAGAAAGTGTTTTATATGATCCCGAAAGATCCTTAACGGTCATGGATATATGGGTAAGGCCTGTAGAAAAAGGGGTGCCATCCCAATTAGGCTTATCTGGATGAGACTTAAAATAAAGCAATTCTAGCATTGAGTTATCTGGGGCTCTTAGCTTGGCTGTGGTGACACTTACGCTTTCCAATCCCATCATTAAATCTATATGAGGTCCAGATTCCTCCATTTCTTTTTCGACCTTAAAATCTAGAAGTTCACACCAAAACTTTTTTGCTTTTTCTAGATCTGTTACTACCAAACCGACATGTCTAAGATTAATAATCATATCTCTTATCTTAGATGCATTCTCTTAATAAATATTTCTTGGCTCATAGCGTTTCCATCCTGAGAAATAGCAAAAAGAACATAGTCAGCAACCTCTTTTGGATCAAGAAAAGTTGAGTAATCTTGTCCTTTTGTAGCAAGACCCATATCACCTTGAGTTGATGATGGAGAAATACAATATACTCTTACACCATCCTCTTTAAGCTCATCATGCATTGCAAGACTCATGCCTAACAAACCGTGCTTTGATGAGCAGTAAGCCACAGTATTCTTATAACCACCATAGCATGACGCGGAACCAATATTTACTATTCTACCCCATCCATTTTTAATCATGTCTTTCGAAAAACCTACAGACAAAAAATAGGGAGCATTCAGATTTATATTCATTATTTTTTGGTACTGGGAAGTATCCAACTCACTAATTGGTTTTTGAGGGAAGACGCCTGCACAATTGACCAGGATATCAACTTTTCCTAATGAGATGGACTGATCTAGAATTCTCTCAACCTCAGATTGCTCTGATATATCTCCATTAATAATATGCACATTTGTAGTAAGTTTATCTTTAATTTGCTGTAATTTTTCCAGATTGGTTCCGTTAATTAATAAATCTACACCAGCACTAGACAATGATTGAGCTATTTCTCCTCCAATCGCTCCAGTTGCGCCGGTTATAAATGCGGTTTTCCCTTTCAAGCATGAATAATCATTCATTTTTAAATAACTCATTTATATTATTAATATTTTTCTCTAACATGTATTGAACTTTTTCAATATCGCCTTTTTCATCTATTTCGCTCGAAGACTCTGTGATATATGGAAGAACATTGTCGCCATGAAGTAGATTCCTCTCAATAATTAACTTAGACCGAACAATATCAACATATCCATTTGCATCGTAAGTGTTTGGATAAGACTGTCTAGCATAATTACTCTCATCTAGGTCAGTCCCCTTATTGAAAATTCTATGTAAAACCATATCTTCAATCTCAAAGGCCTTATATGCAGATTCACTCATCTTATGAACTGATCTTAGTGATGTAAAGTTACTATCAATAAACCTAGATATTGCATCATCTATAATTTTTGGATCTCTTAATGGTGTTGTTGGTCTTAAATGAACAAAATAATCAGGAATATATTCTTCATTTTCTTTCATCCAAGAAATTAGGTGTTGGAAAAACTCAATATCTGTTGAGTCATCTTGAGAGATTTCTTCAGGTCTTAGAAAAGGTGCTTCCGCACCAAAACTAATAGCTTTATCCGCATACATTCTAGAATTAGTTGAAACAATGACCCTATCTATTAATTTTGACTGCTTCGCAGCTTTAATAGAGTAAGCTATTAATGGTCTCCCCAGAATCTCTTTAATATTTTTATCGCGAACACCCTTTGAGCCCGACCTAGCTGGAATAACGGCAATAATATTCTTCATATTAACTTTCTTTGAAAAGTTCTGCTTCTACTATTCCACAAATAATTTGACCGATCATAATATGACATTCTTGAATTCTAGCTGTTATTTCAGATGGTACGTTTAGGCATTTAACTTTTGACTGTATCTCTCCGCCTGAATTCCCCGTAAAGATATAGGTCGTAATATTCATAGATTTTGCTACTTCAACCGCCTTTAGGATATTTTTACTGTTACCACTTGTTGTTATTCCAATCAAAATATCCTCTGATTTAGCAACTGCCTCAATTTCTCTAGAAAAAACATTCTCATAACCATAATCATTTCCTATTGCTGACAGAGAAGAGCTATTTGTTCCTAGGGCAATAGAAGCCAATGCTCCTCGATCAAATGCGTATTTTCCTGTAAATTCTGCTGATAAATGCTGAGCATCTGCAAAACTTCCTCCATTACCACAAAAAATAACTTTGCCGCCTTTATTTAAAGTATTGATACATTCTTCAGCTATTTCATTAATCAAACCTATAGTGGGCATATCATTGAGAATAAGGTTTTTTACTGCTGCAGATTCCTCAATATCTTTTTTAATTCTTTCTATAAACATCAAATTTTCCCCTCCAATTTTTCCATTGCTATCCAAAAACCCTCTCCTCCGTTCTTATGACCTTGCCATATTTCTGGAATAAATGAAGCACTAGGACAGCCCTCCTTTAATATTGAACCAAGACGGTCAAAATTAATTTCACCCTCACCTACTTGGAGTCCTTCACCATTGAGACCTTTGGCATCTCCCAAATGCAGATGTGCTGTATAGGGAGCTATCTTCTCAGCAAAGTCATAAAAATCCAATTTATAGTGATTACATGTTAACTGTGTATGAGAAACATCAAAACACATTCTTAGTTTAAGTTTCTCAGCCCATTCTATTATTTCTTCTATTCTCACAAATATATTTTGATATCTCTGACCTCCAAAATGCCAAGGGAAAGGAGCCATAGTCTGTGGAATTAATTCAACACCCTCTAAATCTAATTCCTTTAGGCTTTCTGAGAATTGCTGATAATAACTAGGTATGATTTTTTCTGGTAAGATTGAGTCCATAGTGAATCCTCCAATGTTAGCAACTATCATTGGCCTTTTTGTTTGAGGAAAATATTTCTTTAGTTTTCTTGTAATATCTATAACTTTCTGTGTTTCTCTCAGGGATATCTCTCTATAAGATTTATCAGGAGTCGCTAAATCCATTAAATGGCTTCCAGAAAATAACTCTGGTGCATGAACAACAAAATCTGCTTCAAAATCTTCCTTGAAATAATCTGATAAATCCAGCTCCATATCAGAGTAAGATAAGTGAAATTCCCAAACATCAGGTTTAATTTTTTTATTGTATTCATTAAAATCATGGTATCGGACTGGGACACCCCAAGGTCTATCAAATTTATAGGCCCTTGGCTCTATTAAATGATCAGAAAGATCGGAGGGATAGAAAAAATCTTCTTCATCCATATTATGATTTAAAGTCCGGCCTAATAAATCATTATATTTTTGTGGTGACAATCCCTGTCCAGGGCTAAGCACTTTGATATCATTCTCATTTAAAATATCACCCTTCTTAAGATTTCTTGAGGCAACTAAGCTTTTCCCTAAGTTTTCCCTATTAATCATTTCACCTTGAGATAATTCTCTTATTCCACCACTTCCCTTACTCTCCTCTATTTCTCTTATTCCAGAAATCATTAGCTGAAACTCATTAGAAGTTAAGCTTGCTGCATGGTCTGGTCCTTCCATATTTCTATCTAAAGTGAAATGCCTTTCAATGATGCATGCGCCGAGTGTAGATGCTGCCAATGTAACATTTGTTCCTCTTTCATGGCCAGAATATCCAACTAGGGGATGTATTTTTCTTAATTCATGCATCCAATTTAAATTAATATCATGGAGTGGAGCTGGATAAGTGCTATTGCAATGTAATAAAACAAATTCAGCGCCTTTCTGAGAAAGAATATCTGCTGTATATACAACTTCTTCGCTAGTACTCATTCCTGTTGATAGAATTAATGGCTTCTTAGTTTTTACTAAAAATTCCAATAGCGGTATGTTGGTTAAATCTGCTGAGGCAACCTTATATGCAGGTACATTAAATGTCTCTAAAATCTTGGCACTTTTAATATCCCATGGGGTGCATAAATATAATATTCCCTTTTCTTTGCAATAATCTGATAATTTTTCTTGCTCACCGACTGTTAGCTCAAACTTCCTTAATAGATCCAGTACATATTCTGTGCCTAAATCTTCTCCTGATTTTTTTATAGATTTTTTTCGATATAGTTGATCTAAATGTCTCATTTGAAACTTTACACAATCTGCTTGCATTTCTACTGCTTGATCAATCATTTGGATTGCCCTATCAAATGAGCCATTGTGATTATTACCGATCTCAGCAATAACGAAAGCCCTCCCTGATCCAATAATATGATCACCAATTTTGATAGTATCTTTCATTTTTAGTTAGCTCTTAGATTCCCTGACTGTCCATGACCTAAGGCCTTCTTTCTCAAATCTGAATGGCCTTATCTCTAATTGAGATTCATTTAGAAACTCTATAAGTTCATGTTTTGATGAAGGAGGGGTATAAAATATGTAGAAACCACCTCCACCTGCTCCAAGTAGCTTTCCGCCTATAGCACCATTTTTTAGAGCATTTTTATATATCAAATCCAAATCATTATTTGAAATTTCACTACTAAGTTTCTTTTTATTATTCCATGCTTGATTAAGCGACTTGCCAAAACGCAATAACTCCCCTCTCAACAATTGATTTCGCATCTCAAAGCATAATGCTACATTTGCCTGAACATGCTTTTTAATTTCTTTCTGTTTCATCTCACGCCTCTGATTCTTATGTATTGAACCAGAGTTATGAGAAATACCTGTATTACAAAGTATCAAACTTTCCTCTAGTTCTAGTAAGATATCGTCATGAATTCTTAAGGGATGAACAACATTCTGATCCATTTTGAATTCCATAAAATTAAAGCCCCCAAAAACTGTTGCATATTGATCTTGCCAACCGCCCTCAATACCGTGGTAAAGTCTTTCAGCTTGATATGCGAGTTCAGCTAGCTCATGATGATCCCATCTGTCTTGTCTAAATTGATTAAAGCATCCCAATATAGCAGCAGCTACAACTGCTGAACCTCCAAGCCCGGATCCTATAGGAAAGTCAGAATTTACATCCAACTCAAAACCAAAATCTGGACTTATTGTTTTAAGCAAAGCTTGAATTAGACCAAACTTTTCCTGTGGCTTGATAGCATCTTTTAGATTCTTGGCTGTAAGACTTTTCTTTAAATCCAATGAATTAATAACAATTTTTTCATCCTGTCTAATCCTCAATGTAGCGTGGCTATAGATTGAAATAGTTGTATTTATAACTGCACCTATATCAGCAGAAAAATAGTGCGTTAGATCAGATCCCCCGCCTCCAAAACTTATTCTAACCGGTGATTTTGCTCTGGCAAAAACAGCTTGTTCTTCTTGAATTGGCAAATAATCTCTACTTACGATATCAACTAGTTTTCTGTTCTTATCCAGTAACGGTAAAACTCTAATCCTATGATCAAGCTTTTTTAAAAGTAATTCTCTAGATGTAGAAGGGTCTTCCCACAAGAATTCCTTATTGGAACAAAGACTTATTGGATCATCAAGAGATGTATCTTCCTTTAATAAATAACGTCTAATATCTCCATCTGTTACCAGTCCAGTCACTTTATTCGAAGAATCAAAAGTAAGAATTATTCCATGATTATTATTCTCGATAAGAGTAAGAGCACTTCTCAATGTAGCATCCTGAGAAACTAAAAATTTATCTGTGTTCATAATTCACCGTTATAGAATTCATGTAAATATTTATAATTTCTTTGCCATTTTCCTAAAAATTTTATTCCTAGATGATAGATCAAGATAGTTTCCTTGATCTGCAACTTCACCATCTTCAATTAAATAAATAATATCGCACTGTTCAACTGTAGTTATTCTATGGGCAATCATAATAATAGTTTTTCTTCCTGAAAAATCATGAATTGCATCCATAATATGTTTCTCAGTAATACTATCTAAGGCACTGGTTGCTTCATCAAAAATTAAAATATCAGCGTTATTATATAGTGCTCTTGCAATACCAACTCTCTGTCTTTGCCCTCCAGAAAGCTGTACTCCTCTCTCCCCAACCCTTGTATCGATCCCATTAGGTAACTCAGAAACAAACTCATCTAGATGGGACAACTTCAAAGCATCTTTAATTCTTTTGTCATCAATATTTTCTGGCTTTATACCAAAAGCAATATTTTCTCTTATGCTAGCATCAGCTAAAAAAATAACTTGTGAAACAAAACCTAAGCTATCCTGCCATGAACGTAAATTCTTTTGCGATAACCTCTTGCCATCAATTAAAACCTTCCCTTTGTCTGGTATTATTAATCCTAGTAAAATATCAACAGCAGTAGATTTCCCTGAACCCGAGGAGCCAACTAACCCTATTATCTTATTGTGGGGAATTTCTATGTTTAATCCAGAAACTGCTGGCTTTTTTGTTTCAGGATATTTGAATGTAACGTTTTGCAGCTCTATAGAGCCTTTTGAAAAAAACTGTTCGTCAAGAATGATTCTATCTTTAGAGTTTAAACTGATTTGGTTGATGCTAGCTAAAAGATCATTTCTAATGCTTTTCAAGCCTGATAAATTTCCTCTAATTTGAGAAAGACTAAAATATATTTGCTGGAAAGCAGGAAGTAATTTGAATCCTGCTAAAACAAAAATTGAAAGAACTGGTAGGATAGCGCCAAGGTTGCCGTCAAGCTTAATTAATAAGTACATTATTAAAGAAATCACTGCTCCAAATGCCATCAGCTCTACAGCATATCTTGGAACTTGCCCGAGAACTTGGGTTCTTCCTTTAGCAAAAGCAAATCCTTTGCTAGCCTCAAAAAATCTATTATTAAAAGAGGCCTGTCGACCTAAAATTAATAAATCCTTTATTCCTCCAAAGCCTTCCCCCATTAATTTGAATCTTATGGCTTGCTCTTCAGTTATTGCCTCTCCATTATTGGACAGACGCTCACGAACTGTTCTGTAAAGAAAGAAGTAAGTAATATAAAAAGTAGAAGCTCCTATAATCGCAACAATAGGACTATAAATGAATATGGCTAAACACATAATTATTGCCATAAATAATTTTGCATTCATTTGCATTAATGGAGTGATAATACCTGATGTTACCCTCTCACATTCCTGAGCTATCTTGTTAGTTAATTGATTGCTATTACCTGCAGCATGAAATAACCAAGGTTGGCTCATGTAATATCTATATAATCTTGAACTCAAGTCGGCACCAATTTGTGCGGCATACATCGATAGTCTCCAAATAGTATACATCGAGACAATAGTGGCCATTACAAGGACTACTAATACACAACAAGCAACGAAGAATAGGAAATCAGTAGTATCTGTAAAGCCCAAATTTTTATACCACTCTGCCAAATAACCGCTACCTTCTAATTGAGTCACATCCCCAACTAAAGTCATAAAAGGACCTATTGATAATACGCTGGAGACTTCAGCTATAGACATAATAATGACTAAAAATTGGAGTCTAAATAGCTTATTACGCTGGTCTCTTGTTAAGAGTGAATAAAGCTCTCTAATATTTGAAAACATATAAATTGATTTTAGATTTTATTGATTTTGAAGATACCAAGGCATAGCTTTGGAAATGCCCTCTGAGAGAATAAATCTAGGTTGGTAACCTAGTAGTTTTTTTGCCTTATTTATAGCTGCTTGAGAGTGCCTAACATCCCCAGGACGAAAATCTCTATAAATCGGATCATGAGAATATAATATCCCATGGTCTGAAAGAGTATTTTTGATTACTGAGAATAGTTGATTCAATGAGGTTCTATCTCCCACAGCGATATTAAACACTTCATGTTTTTTAAAATCACTAGCATTTGCAGCTAATAAGTTAGCCTGTACGACATTGTCTATAAAACAAAAATCTCTACTTGTTTCGCCATCGCCATTAATGAAGACTTTATCTTGTTTTATCATGGCAGATATCCATCTTGGTATAACGGCTGCATAAGCTCCATCAGGATCTTGTCTTTTCCCAAAAACATTAAAATATCTTAGTCCAATAGTTTTGAATCCATAAGAAATATCGAAAACATTTGCATATAGCTCATTTACATACTTAGTTACTGCATAAGGCGATAAAGGTGTGCCAATATTCTCTTCTTTCTTGGGAAGAGCTGGATGATCTCCATATGTTGAGCTGCTAGCTGCGTAGACGAAACTTTTAACTTCGGATTCTTTTGCTGCAAGTAACATATTTATGAACCCGTCTATATTTGCCCTATTTGTTGTTAATGGATCCTCAATAGATCTTGGAACAGAACCTATAGCAGCTTGGTGAAGAACATAATCAACATTTCTAGTGACTTGAAGGCAAGTATTAAAGTCAGATATATCGCCTTCTATAAATTCAAACCTTTTCCAATTTTCTTCATTAATATTAGCCCTGATCAGTTCAAGATTCTTTTTATGTCCAGTAGAAAAATTGTCTAAACCAATTACGTTTTGCTCAAGCTTGAGAAGCCTTTCTAAAAGATTGCTTCCTATAAAACCAGCCACCCCAGTAACAAGCCACTTACCTTGTTTGCTCTTTAATTTTTTTTGTAGCTGTGTGTATTTATCCATACGTTTATAATTTAATATCTATAGCCTTAGATCTATGAATTCTGATGGAAATATATATTTTAGATCATAAATAAGGCTTTTTTTCTTGCCAAAGCCTCTAATTTTAGAAACTCCCATTTCTTTAAAAACTGTGTGAGCTACAGTTAGGACAATAGCATCATATTTATCAATTTCAGGACTAGATATACATTTAATTCTATACTCTTGTTCTGCTTCAGAAACATCAACCCATGGATCATAACAATCTACATTAGCCTTTTCATTTCTGAGCTTAGTTACCAGATCAACTACCTTTGTATTCCTTAAATCAGGGCAATTCTCTTTAAAAGTCAGCCCCATAATCAGGATATTAGAGCCTTCCACCTCTATTTCGTTTTGTCTCATTTCGCTGATTAAATGATCTCCAACATAATCAGCCATTGAATCATTAAGTTTTCTACCTGCTAAAATAATCTCTGGATCATAACCAACTTCCTTTGCTTTGAAAGTTAGATAATATGGGTCGACACCTATGCAGTGACCTCCAACTAATCCTGGCCTGAATGGAAGAAAGTTCCATTTTGTTCCTGCTGCTAGTAGCACTTCTTCAGTATCTATATCAAGTTTATGAAAAATTTGAGCTAACTCATTGATTAAACTAATGTTGATATCTCGCTGAGTATTTTCTATAACCTTGGCTGCCTCTGCCACTTTAATTGAAGTGGCTCTATAAGTTCCTGCATCTATGATACTTCCATATAAATCATCTACTATTTGAGCAGTTTCTGGCGTAGATCCTGAAGTAACTTTTACTATATTTTTTAAGGTATGCTCCTTATCTCCAGGATTAATTCTCTCTGGACTATACCCTACAAAAAAATCCTTATTAAATTTCAGTTTTGAATTTTCTTCAAGAAGTGGTATGCAAATTTCCTCTGTAGCACCCGGGTATACAGTTGATTCATAAATAACAAGGTCATTAACTTTTAAAATGCTGCCTATTGCTTCTGTTGCAGAAAGCAGTGGGTTAAAATCTGGCTTATTTTCTTCATCAATAGGTGTTGGGACTGTGATAATGAAGCAATTGCAGTCAGATAAGTCTTCTAATATATTAGTGAAAATTAAGCTACTCGCATCTCTAAGTACTGCTGAAGAAACCTCTAGTGTTCTATCCTCACCTTTTTCAAGCTCTTCTATTCTTTCCTTATTTGTATCATAGCCAATAACCTCCATTTTAGATCCAAACTCTACTGCTAATGGTAAACCAACATAGCCTAGGCCTACAATTCCAAGATTAATACCTTTCAAAGACATTTTTATATATTGATAAGATGGTTATTTGGTGTAAAAAATGAAAAAGTTTACTTTCTATTCCTGGTTAGTCAGAAAAAGATTTTTTATAGTTATTTTCTTTCCTGTAGACAGATAAAGAGCTATTACAAAAGTTGATGACAATATAAATCCCAATAATGTCCCGATGATCATTATTATTGACCTAAATGGACCAGACTTCTGTAGCGGAATAAATGGTTTATCAAAAGGACGTATCAAATAGTCTGGTTTTATTGTCGCCATCATTTGAGTATTCAATTGAGACGTAATCATTGAACTAATTGTATCTTCAATTGCTTTGATATTACCCGAGCCAGATTCTTTATATAAATAATCAAGAGCTTTTTTAGACTCTGCTAGATCTCTTTCCCGCCTGAGACTATTTATTTCTTGTATGATGAGGCTAAGAAAATCATATGCAAAAACAGGAGATTCATGCTCAACAGCTAGATAAATTACTCCTGCGCTCATATCGTAATCAGCTGTTACCATGCCTCGATATTCAGGGTATACCTCTAGGTATGTGAGCTTTCCTGATATCCACTGCTTGGTTTTCTCATCATACATTTTTGAATCTAAGATCGAAGATTGAGTCTTTGCATCAAACTTTTTAAAAGCAATTATGTTTGGTAAGACAAATTCAAAGTTTGATATTAAGTGGTTTAAGAAATCTCTTGACTTTACAGTTGCTACAGCAACCTCTCCAGTGCTCATACTGCCCGCTGATTGGAGTTGTATACCTGTGGTCATCTTTACTAGACTGCCAACACTAGCAGAAGCTCTATTGCTGGCACCACTATCATTCATTGCAACTACTAAACTCTCAGAAAGATACAAGTTAGGAAGACTCATAGCATATATCAGACTGCCAATAATAAATGTTCCAGTGACTGCCACTATTAGCCTTCTGCAGTCAAACAAAACTAATAATATCTCTTTTAAATCAAGATCTTGATCTTGGTCATTAGTTTCTTTTATATCCGTCATATTTCCTTCTTAAGAATTTCAATCTCTTCCTTCAGTCTATTATACTCTTCTGATTTCCTTCGTAAAAAGCTTTCTGCAAGAACTGATTTATTAATTAGACCTTGGGGAGTCAAATGATACAAATAAACAAGTTTATTATCAGATCGTCTAAAATTGTTTATTTTTAACCATCCTTTATCAATCAAGGAACGCACTATATAGTTTGTTTTACCTAAACTGACTCCAACTAACTTAGCTATTTGTCGTTGTGTCAAGCTAGGATCATCTTCGATCATCTTGAGAATTTTATATTCTATGTCTGACTTAGTCATAAGATTTATATATAGCTACCGCAGGGTTTTTTTTAGAAAACCCGTTTTTTTTAAAAAGATATAATAGTCTGTTCATATTTGAACGCGCCCAATATACAATATGTTCAGTATATGAACAAGAAGAATATCTATGAAATTACATTCTAAAAGATTTGATAATTTCTTTCTTACCAACATCAGAGGCTGGTAGTTGAGCTGCAGTAAGTTGATTTGTAAATTTTAACAATAATCTAACTCGATCTTTACTGCTTTTAGATAAGAATATGGCTTCCATTCCTTGAAAAGTGCCTTTCTTAATTTTTATTCTTTCTCCTCTCTTGAAATCACGTTCAATTTTCTTTTGTTTAAAGACACCTGCTTTATCTGTTTTTGACTTCAAATAGCTAATGAGTTGATTTGGTACTTGTGCAATCTTTTGACCAAAAAAAATTATATTGCTGACTCCCTTGGTTGAACGAATACTTGACCAGTCTTCAGCTTCATTTAATCTAGTAAAGATATACCTGGGGAACATTACCTCTAACTTTTCTTTTCTGGATTTATCAGCAAGCTCTTCTATAGAAATAATAGGAAGGAATACTTCAAAACCTTGATTGTCAAGATTCCTCTTTGCTCTTAGTTCTTGTTTAGCTTTTGTATATATTATGGTCCAGATGAGGTCTTCTTTTTTCATGCTATTTTTGGCTAAAGGATCATTATGCTAATAATCAAGGAAGTTGATAAGAAGTTAAATGCCTTTGAATAAGGACACCTTAAAAACTATTAACTGCAGCTGCTGCTAATGCCATCTGATAAATAATCTGAGTCACTTCAGTGGTTGCTCTGATCGCAGAGAATGGCTTGACAGTTAGAGGCACAACAATCGTATCACCATTTTCTAGAATGCTTGAACTAGCCCTAAAAAAGCCACTGTTTGATAATTGATCAGGAGATAGAATGCTGCCGTCAGATTTCACTATGTAAATAGTATTACTGTCAGCAAATTCATTAGCCCCTCCACTTAAATTTATATAATCATTAATCCCAAGATTTGATTTAAAAACGTGAGTATTTGGTACATATACTTCTCCTATTACTGAAATAGTCTGTTGAACCTTGGGTATATGTAGCTTGTCGCCATCTTCTAAAATAATATCTACATCAGAACCACCCATAATGGCATCAAGGTCAATAACAAGTCTTCCTAAAGCTTCATCTTGAGGGGTATCTTCAGTCAGAAGTGTAGTTAGTTGATTTATTGCTCCTCCACTTAAAGGATTTTCTCCTAATCCAGCTGCCTGACTTGAAAGCACTATTTTCCTTTTTAGTTCAGATCTAGCATTTTCTAGTCTTTGCATTTCAGACTCTTGCAATGATTTCCTGATAAATCTTGCTGCATCAACTGATGCGTATTCTGTTAAGCCACCTGCTCTGTTTATTAGTTCATTGATTGTCTGGTTTTCAGAAATTGGGTAAGTCCCTTTAAAAAATACCTCTCCAGTAATTTCAACTGTCTTAATGTCATTAGATATTTCCTTAAGATTAACTATGTCTCGTTCTTTTAATTTCATGGTCATCGAATTTGCATCTGAATAAGAAGCTACAGAGTTATATACAGATATTTTTTTGCCTGTTACATCACTTCTACTTAGCTCTATTTCTGAAGAATATGTTGAATTTTTCTGCCCCCCTGCTGCTTTTATAGCATCGGCTAAATCCATATTGCTAGTAAGCGGGTAATCACCTGGGAAATGAACATTTCCATAAACTGATATAACATCCTCCTCTCCGTCTTCATCTATTTGACGTTGAATAATTTCTACAAATGGCTTCAGTAGCTGCTCTCTGCAGAAAAGAGTAATATCAACAGCGATAGAAGTATCTGATTTAGCCACTCTTTCATCTTCAATTTCTTCCTGAAGGTCAAGCACATCTCGTGGAGTTTTTATATCACTCAGATCTTCTAGTGGGACTGATTTTTTGGCCCTAAAGCCAGATGATTCAATGGTACTAATAGCTATATCCTCTGGCAGTGAACAGTAATCATAAATTGAATACTCGTAGTACCTCATTATTGATCCCTCTTTTCCTTGGATCTCAGTAGGTTGGGTCTTATACTTACCACTAAATTCACTCTCTACATTTAAATTAGTTTCTTCAAGACTAACCGCTTCTTGCATTAATGACTTCCTTAAATATGTTGGTGAATTCCATTCATTTACCATTACGATTTCACCTTTTTCGTTCGTAGTGTAATCGTCTTCAATCAGTCTTGTGGTAATTACATCAGGTGTTAAAAGGCTTGGTAGTAAGAGTATTTCATCTTTTTCAGACAATAAGATATTAGATTCGGACTGCTTATCCTGAAAAACATCTTCTAAGTCAACTTGAAGAAATTGAATATCATTAGTTTGCTTGTCTTCACGCTTGACTAAAACATAATTTAAATCCGTCATAGCTAGCAAATCATCTTGTGAAGATAATAACTCACCAATTCTCATTCCATCTATCAAAGCGGCGAAACCTGGTTGCTTAGCATGGCCGCTCACTAGAATGGCATTTTTCAAATTATCTGCAACTGGATGTATTGATAAAACATCTCCATTCTTTAATTTAAGATCGTTGTTTAAATTAATTTGCATTAAGTTATATCCGTCATTTAATGGCTCAACTCTTTGAAGATCAACTGAAAGCAAATCAGCTTTAGGCTTTAAGCTTCCTGCAAAATTTATGAGATCCTTCAGAGTCTCATCATCACTTAATTCATATATACCCGGTCTGGCAATTTGCCCTGATATGCCTACAGTTTTAGTTATTGGTGGAATAAAGATTACATCCCCCTGCATAAGTCTTTTGTCATTGCTTGTGTCGCCCTTTAAAAGCAAGTCATAAAAATCAAAGTTAGAAACAACTTTCCCATTCCGTTTCAACTGTATGTTTCTCAATGAGCCTGTTGGAGCTATTCCTCCGCTCTTAATAACCGCATTCACTAAGCTTGAAAGCGCACTGATATTATACATGCCAGGTTGTAGCGCCTCTCCGAGAACAAATATGTCTATAGATCTGAGTGAACCTAGGGTTATATTTGCTTGTGTACCTATTAATTGATTCTCAATTATTGTATTCAAGCTTTCTTTGAATTCCCTAAAGGTTAATCCAGCTGCCATTACTGGTCCAATTTCTGGGATGAAAATATCTCCATCTCTGGAAATTCTCTCATCTGTAAAAGTTTGAATACTGCCGTATGTATTAATTTTGATCCTATCATTAGGACCTAAAACATAATCAGGAGGAACGGGGGCATTCTTTACTTGTGCAAATGTCGTAGGTGCATCAATGAAAAAGTCATAACCAAAGTATGCAAGAGGTTTGGTTGAAAATTTAGATTGTGGAGCCACTTTAAAACTTTTGCCTCCTGTATATCCATAGCTTGGATCTTCAAAATTAATCTCCACCTTTTCTTCTGTTTCTGGGTTTGCTTTATCTTCTGAGGCTTCATCTTCTTTATCTGACTTAGCTTTTGTTGTTTGCATACCGCCTGTTAAGCTTTGAAGCAATGATGAATCATCCATCTGTGCGAATGAAGATGGGGTTGTGATTAGTAATAGTAATATTATTATAGTTTTCATATGTTGCTTAGTTTTCTGAACCTGTTTTCTATTTTTCGTAATAAAACCAAGGTATTTTACAGTTTTGTTCGTTTAATCATAGTCTCAAA
>MDTB01207367.1_pt1 | contig 14795 bp, 13 predicted proteins | sample 811161 | NCBI WGS metagenome assembly MDTB01 (sample SAMN05326650, study PRJNA326480) | marine metagenome | isolation source: seawater | place: Mediterranean Sea | collected 2009
CATAAACGCTATTTCTAAAAAACTATTTTCTTAGAATATCAACTTCTGCTTTTATTTTATTTTTTTCTAATTGAGCATTTTTAAATTTAAATATAATTTTTTTATTTTCAATAAATGCTTTTGGATAATTTAAAAAGTTAATATCAAGCATTCTAATTAAATTGAATATTTCATTTATATTTTCTGAAATTAATAAATTGCCATCTTTAGGTTTTCTGCGTTTAAAATATACAGCTTTCCCTTTTTGAATTTTTGCTATGGGTATTTTTTTTTCAATCTGAAAAATCATATTTAATATTGATTTATAAATATTCAAAAATATTTTTTCTCCAGTTCCTTTTAAAGGAATTTCTTTTTTCGTGTATATGGGCCCTGAATCGATTTTTTTAACTAACTTAAATGAACATAATTGTGTTTTTTTAAAATTTCTTACAATCATGTTTTGGACAGGAGATCCTCCTCTTCCATAAGGTAATGGTGACGCGTGAAATCCTATGCATAAATAATTTTGAAATATCTTTTTTTTAATAAGATAATTCCAATGTGGAAAAAAAATTATATCGGGTTTTTTCTTTTTTAAAAACTTAAGGTTCAGGTCTTTTTTGTTTTTAAGAAACATATAGTTTTTTTTTTTAATTCTAGACTTAAAAAAGTCACTGTTGCTACATATCAATATTTTTTTCATTATTTGATTATTCTCAAAATTTGAAAAGCTTCTGCCATATTAAGACCAACCTGATTACCTCTATAATGTGCTAAATTTTTTAAACCTTTAACTGATCTACTATTTGGATATTTTAACATTTCATCCTTGTAAGCATCTAAACCTAATTTTTTTTTATTCCAAAATTTTTGGATATCTACAAAGTAATTTGGCTTAAAAATTTCTTTTTTATAAATAGCAAAATCAGTAGATGAGGGAACTTCAAATGCAATTATTTTTTTACATGTTTGACTGGTTTTTGGTCTAAAAGCAGTAAGAGTTGCTGATGACACAATTTGATGGTCAATATTTAAATCTTCTGGAAAGTGAGTAATAACTATCTCTGGGTTCGTAATTTTTTTTGCTTTCTCTATAACCTTAATAATATTTAATAAAGGTTCCGAATCCATTGCATTATCTGCAAAATTTCCTGAAATTTTATTTAGCCAATTAAAACCAATTATTTTAGAAGCTTTCAAAGAATTTTTGTATCTTTGTTCAATTTCTTTTTTAGAGGATCTCACCCTTGACGAGACACCATTTGTCATAGAAATTGCATATACTTTATATTTATCTTCAATTAACTTAGCAATGGTGCCACCGCATCCTAATATTTCATCATCACGATGGGCAACAACAATTAATACTGATTTTATATTTTTTTTCATTTAAAGACTCTAATTTATGTTTTTAAAAAATAAATACAATGATAATTAAAGTTAACCTAGATTTTATTGAAAAAAAATTTTCTTTATTTTCAAATATTCATAAAGTAAATTTAAAAGAAAATCGTAAAAAGTTATTTAATTTTATATAAGATTATAAAAGGTGTAAAATATAATTTTTTAAAACTAAAGTTTATCCTTTGTAATGAAAAAAATATTAGTTATATCAAATACATCTTTTTCAATTGAAAAATTTAGATCACATTATTTAAATAAGCTAAGTTCAAAATATCATATAAAAGTTTTAACTCCTTCGGAAAAACCATCTAATTTATCTAAAAAAATTAATTTCAAACAATTAAAGAATATAAATTTAATAAATTTATTTTTTAAATTAAAGAAAGAAATAATTTTTTTTAAACCAAATAAAATTATAATTTATTCATGGAAATATCAATTTTATATGAGCCTATTAAATTTTATTTGTAAAGATGTTGAAGTTATATATGTTATAGCAGGTGGTGGATCTTTATTTCTAAATAATAATATATTTTTAAAATTTGGTTTATTTAAAGTTGTAAAAAATATTTTAGAAAAACCAAATAAAGTCATTTTTATAAATCCATATGATAAAATTTGGTTTGAAAAAAATTTTAAAATATTGGGTAAAACTTATTTAATACCGACTGAAGGTATTGAACTTATTAGAAAAAAAAGTAAAGTTAATTACAAAAAAAATTTTATTTTTTTTGGGAGACTAATAAAACAGAAAGGAATAATTGAATATTTAGAGTTAGCAAGTATTCTTAAGAAAAAAGATAAATATTTGAATTTTTATATAGCTGGACCAATCGATCAATCTGTAATTGGTGATAGTAAAGTTCCAGATAATTTATTTAATAAAATTAAATCAAATCAAAATGTTAATTATTTAGGTAATATCAAAAGTTTTAAAAATATTTTTCCTAAAATGGATTGTCTAATATCACCATCATATACAGAGGGTGCCGGAACCTCTGTAATGGAAGCTATGTCATCAGGTTTGTACGTTATTGCTTATAAAAATAATGGACACAATTATCTTTTAAAAAACACTAAAAATTACTTATGCAAAGAAAATACTATTAATGAATTAATCAATGGCTACGAGCACTTCAAAAAAAAAACTCAAGATGAATTATCTCACAATTATAAAATATCCTATCAAAAGATTAAAATAAAATTTTCATCAAAAAAATCCTTACAAGAAATTAAAAAAATCCTTTTAGACTTTCCATATACAATAACTCATATAACTAGAAAATTTGAAAATATTTATGGAGGTATTGAACAAGTTATAAGTAATATGCAGAACTCAAATAAATATTTAAAACAAAATGTAATTTCTTTTTCAAATTTCAATAAAGTTAAAAAATTAGAAAATAATAATAAGTCATATATTTTTAAAGAAACATTTTCTATTTTTGGAGATCCTTTCTCTATAAGCGCAATGAGTTTTATTAAAAATTCTAAAGATAAAAATAATATAATTATCTACCATTACCCTACCTTATTTTCTTTAATTTATATTATTTTATGGTTAAGAAATAATTTGACTATATTGGTCTATCACTCTGATGTTACTAAATTTAAAATTTTTAAACCTTTAATAGATTTACATTTAAAATTATTAAATATTTTTGTTGATAAATATTATATAAGCTCAAGTTTGTACTTAAAAAACTCGAATATAAAAAATTTTTATGAAAAAACTATTCAAGAGTATTTTTCTATTAATTTAAAAAGAAATTATTTGAAGAGAGACTACAAAATTCCTTTTAAAAAATATGTTATTTTTATTGGAAAAGATCGTCACTACAAAGGATTTGAATATTTAGAAAAAATTATATCATTAAACCAAGATGTCAATTTTGTATGCATAACTGATCATAATATGGTTTTAAAAAAGAATTTAAAAATATTTAGTCATATTGATGAAAATTTTAAAAAATATTTAATTAAAAATGCAGAAATTTTAATCTCAACTTCAAATTCAAAATCAGAATCTTATGGTATAAATTTACTTGAAGGACTTTTTTTAGATAAGCCTCTGATAGCTTTTGATTTGCGGACTGGTGTAAATGATATCATTAAAAATAATAAAAACGGTTTTTTAATAAAAAAATTTGATATTTATCAATACTCAAGAATGATCAAAAAACTTTACAATAATAAAAATTTTAATAAAAAATTTTCTTTATTTTCAAATAATCATAAAGTAAATTTTAAAAAAAATTATAAAAAATTATTTAATTTTATTAATCAAAGATAATAATTTTTAATTTTTATTTCTCCCTCTACCATTATTCTCACCAATTGATCAATTTTTGTAATGGGTTTCCATTTTAAGTTTTTTTTTGCTTTTAAATAACTACCTTTTAAATAATCTACTTCAGCAGGCCTGAAAAATTCTTTATTAATTTTAATTATTTCTCTATTGTTGTTTAAATTAATTGCCTTTTCATTTAATGCTTTGCCCACCCATTTAAACTTAAAATTTAGTTTTTTTAATACTAAATTAATAAAATCTTTAACAGTTATGCTGTTACCAGTGCAAATAACATAGTCTTCAGGTTTTTTTTGTTGCAGCATTTTCCATATAGCTTCTACATAGTCTTTTGCAAAACCCCAATCTCTTTTTTGCATAAATATTTCCTATTTCCATAAATTTTTTTTTGTTAAACTTTACGTCAACTAAGTCAGATACAATTTTCTTTGTTACAAACTCTCTTCCTCTTAAAGGTGATTCATGATTAAACAAAATTCCACTACATGCAAAAATACCATATGACTCTCTGTAATTATTTGTCAATTCATGTGCAAATAATTTTGAAATACCATAAGGACTCCTTGGTTTAAATTTAGTTTGTTCATTTTGATATTTTACATTAGTATTTCCAAACATTTCAGAAGTTGATGCTTGATAAAATTTTACTTTAGGCTGATAAGTTTTCAGAGAATCTAGTATTCTTAAAACACCTAATCCAGTTATATCAGCTGTAATCAACGGATTTTCAAAAGACTCTTTTACAAATGATTGCGCCGCCAAATTATAGAATTCATCAATTTTAAACAATTTAAATAATCTAATTATGCTGTGATAATCTTGAAGATCAAAGCTATAATATTTAAGATTTTTATTTGTATTAATTTTTAAAAATTCATGTCTCCAATTATTATCTCTTGCGCTTCTTCTATCACAAGCAATTACAGTATATTTTTTTTTTTAATAATAGTTCGCACAGATAACTACCATCTTGTCCTGATGCTCCTGTTACTACTGCAATTTTTTTTTTCACAAAATTTTTTTAAAAAATTTATAAATTCAGAAACTCATTATATGTTATAAAACTTAAATTTATCACTTAAAATATTTTTCATTACTAGGTTCATAGTAATCATTTGCATATCTTCTGATACTTGCATATCATTAATTCTAAAATGAATGTAATTATCTAATAATTTTATTGCTTTTCCTCCATTAAATCCAATTAATCCAAAAGTTTCGATCTTTTTTATTTTGGCAATTTTAATAGCCTTTAAAATATTTTTAGAATTTCCACTTCCGCTTAAAACGATTAAAAGATCATTTTTTTTTCCTTGAATTTTTAATTGATTTGAAAAAATATTTTCATAACCAATATCATTAGCTAAACAAGTTAAATTAGCACTATTAGCGCAAAGACTTATAAAACTGAATCCAATTTTTTTTTTAGTAAAACCAAACATTAAATCATTTGTTATATGGTCTGAATTCGCAGCACTCCCTCCATTTCCACAAATGAATACATTTTTCCTTTGCTGATTTTTTTTTTTTAAAATTTTTGATAAAAGATTAACTTGATTCAGATCTAAGCATTGTATTTGATTTTGAAGTTGTTTTAAATAACGGGTATTCATATTATTTATGTTTTCAAATTTTTTAATAAGATTTCTGAAACTCTTTTACCTGATTTTTTCCAGGTAGGTAATGTTTTTTTATTTATGTTTTTTTGAAATTTTTTATATAGTTTTATATCTGTAATTGCTTTATTTAATTTATTTGTAATTTGTTCAACATTGTTAGTTTTAACTTTTATACCACAATTACCTGAGATTTCTTTTAAGGTTGGAATGGAAGATACTATTACTGGTGTTCCATAATTTAATGATTCTATAATTGGTAAACCATAACCTTCATATTTTGACAGAAGAACTGTGTAAAGTGATGATTTATAAAAATATTCCAATTTTTTATCACTAATATTTTCGTAAATTTTAACATACTTTATTAAATTTAATTCTTTTACATATTCTCTTATATTCATTAATCCCCACCCTTTAGACCCAACAATAATCAATTTATGTTTTTTTTTGAGATTATTACTTAGATAATAATAAGCTTTAATTAAAAGAGGCAAATTTTTTCTTGGTTCAAATTTACCCACAAATAATAAATTTTTTTTTATTTTAAATTCATTTTTTTTTGGTGGGGTGATTTCTCCACCCCAATTAACTACATAGATTTTTTTTTTTAAATTTTTAGAATAATTAATTAATTCTTTTTTAATAGATTTTGATGGTGTGATTATAAGATTTGCCTTTTTAAGTGATATTTTGGAAAAGAATTTATCTAATAAATAATTTGAATATCTCATTGTTTTTGGAAAATTTTTCCAAGTGAAATCATGGTAAACAAGAACATACTTTAGATTAAGATTTAAAATTGGAATTCTTTGATTACAAAAAAAAACGGTTATTCCTTTAAAATATAATTGAAAAGGTAAAATAAAATTATACCAGAAAAATCTTACAAATCTTATCTCCTTGGATAAAAAATAAAAATAATTTTTATTATATTCAATTTTATTCTTAATATTTGAAAAAGAAAAAACATAAATTTGATCCTTGGGTATGATTAAATTTTTATAAATATTATAATTTGCTCTTAAAATTCCTGTTTTATGATTAGCTATATTACTAAGATCAAATCCTATTTTCATAAAGTTTATTTGTTATTTTAAAATATTTAAATATTAAAATTATTGATAAAAAAAATTCAGTGAAAATAAACGAATAAATAACAGCAATATATCCTAAATATTGAATGAAAATAATATTAAATAAAACATTTAATACAGAAATAAAAAACACACACTTTAAAACCATTTTTTCCATATTAATTGAGTATAATATTAATATTAAATAACAATTAAGAAACATAAAGGTTATTGTTACAGACATGTATTTTACCATAATTATACTTTGAATAAATTTTTGATCAAATAAGTATATAATTACATTGTCATAAAAAAAGAATGTTACAAGAAAATACAAAATTCCAGAAATTAAAATTAAAAATATTATATTATAATTTTTGCTTACAAATTTATGTTTATTAAAAAAAATTCTACTATCTCTATAAAATAGGAAACATAAAGGTGCAAAAAAAGCCATAGGAAACTCAAAAACTTTATGCGCTATATTGTAATTAGAAATGTAAATTGGATCTACTTCAAAATATGTTAATAATAATATATCTGATTTAAAATATATAACTATTAATAAATCAATAAAAAAAAATGTTAAAACTGTTTTAATTATCTTTTGATCAATTTTTTTTTTTCTAATAGTTAAATCTTTATAATAGAAAAAAATACAACATATTATAAGTGATATAAGCCAAAAATTAAAATAATTCCGACTGTCATAAAATTTAAAATAAAAAATTTGAATCATTAAAAATATAAAACCTAATATTCTGAGTGTATAATTAATTTTTAAATCTAAAAAAAAATTACCTTCAGCTTTATATTTATAGGATTTGAAGAAAATCAAATTCAATATAAAAAAACATAAAAGTATTATTTGAATATTAAGTAATGTATCCACAAAAAAAGACATAATTAAAATGAATAAAAATATTATGAAAGAATAATAAGTTGCAATACTTAAAAAGTTAATTTGTGTTTCTTTTTTTATATTTTCTCTAAATATTAAACTTTTAAAGCCAAAATCGAATACTATTAACATTATAGAACCTAAGGCCATTGCTTGAGAGAAAAGAGAAAACTCTAAAATACTTAGATACTTTGCAAGAAAAAAATTTATCAGGAGAGTTATTATAACAGACAAAAAAACTATACTTAATTGTAAAGAATAATTCTTAAAAAAATTAAAATTCATAAGTAATTTTAATTTTAACATCTGTGCATATATCTATTAGTTCCTCATAAGATATCGATGTAGAGTTATCAGTCTTATCCGTTTTGAAAATATAATTTTTTTTTTGTAGCTGAAGAGCAAGATAATCTCTATAGTCTGACTCATAAACTAACAAATTATCCTCAATATTTTTATTCTCTTTAAAATGTAAGTAATAAATATTTTGAAAATATAATTTTTTTGACTCATAAACTGACAAATTATCCTCAATATTTTTATTCTCTTTAAAATGTAAGTAATAAATATAATTTTTTTCAGCCTCAAAATAAATGAAATTTAGATCATTTATTTCTGAAGCACGAAAATCAATGTTTCTTGAAAGTAGAAAAGAGAATGGATTATTTCCATCCCTCCCATTAACAACAAATTCTAAGTCATTTGTATTTTTAAAAATTAATCTTATATGTTTTTTCTCACCATTGATTATTAATAAAGGTATTTTTTTTTTTGCTGTTAAAAAATAATAATCTTTATCTTTTAAATCACTTAAAAAATAATCTTTATAAAAAATAAGTTTTTCTAATATAGAATTAATATATTCTGAATCTTTTTTTTCTCTTTTTATATATTTAATATTTTGTGATTTTATATATTCAATGTTTTGTGATTGACTTGTTTTTTTTCTTTTTTTTATAAATATTTTACTTTTGCAATTATCACTTAAAATAACATCACTTTTATTTGCGTTTTTTATTAAATTATAAATTTTATCAATATTTTCTTTATTAATATTAACAGTCGTGCTGATGACATCATCATTGTTATCGCTTGCAAAGGTTAAATTTGATATGATTAATAATAATAAAGTAGTAATAAATGCATACTTAAATAAGCTATTTATTAATTTCATTTTTTTAAAATTATCAAACTTTTAGATCTATACAAGATTTCATAACTATTCATTAAAATGTTTAAAATTTTAGAATACTCATTTTGTATATAAATATTTTCACATTTGTTGTAGATATAATTACACCCCTCATCACCAACAAAAGGTTCAATTTGTCTATTAAGAATTACAAATTTAGTTTCATATGTATTATCTTCTAATCCTTCTGGAAATATTTTGTAACTTTTTCTATAAGCTAAATTGTGCCAGTTAATATTATTTTGAGTAATAACTAAAACATCTTTTGATTTAGGAATATACTCGCGTATAATTTTCTTATAATTGTTAGCTTGTTTAATTTTTAAAATTTGATGAATAGAAATTTCATCAATTTTTGAAATCCAGAATAGTCTAGAAAAGATATTATTACCAAAAGCTACCTGTATCAAAATTAAGTAAATAAAGAAAACTCGATTAGCTAAATTGATATTTTTATCAATTAAATAAACCAATAATGGAATGAATGATGAAAAATAATGACTGTTATAATTATAAAAATTTTTATTATCAAAAAGTATTATTATTAAAAAATTTGGAACTAAAAAAATCCAATATTTTTTGTCTTTAAAGCTGACAAATATAATGGGTAATACACAAATTATAAAAAATTTATAAAAATTTATATCTAAAAGAAAATTTAGATTAATAAAAAAATTTTGATTATTATTTAGATTTGAAATAATATTTACTCCATCATTATATGAAGGTAAAAGAATGTAAACTGTATATATAAATAAAACCAAATTTAAAATTAAAGAAACAAAGCAATATTTTAAATATGATTTATTCTGGTTATAAAATAAGTTAATGAGATACAGGTTAGTTAATAAAGCATATATGATATAAAATTCTTTACTTAAGAAAAATAAATTTTGAATTAATATTGCTGAATAATATTTTTTTTGTTTTATAAAAATAAAAAATAGTAAAAAAGTGAATAAAAAAATAAAATCTAAATGAAAGTCTTTAAATGCAAGTGTGTATGTTGGAATAAATAAAAAAAATGCAATTAATGAATTGAAAGAGAAATATTTTCTAATTAAAAATGAGCAGAAAACAATAAAAATTGATTGCGTAAGTATTAAAGTATAAGGAATTGCCTCATAAGAAAAAAAAAAATTAAAAAAACCAAAAAGATATAAGATAGGCTGAAAATGTCCTTTTAATATTAATGAAGGTTCTTCAATTACATTATAGATATGATTAAGGAAAACACCAAAATCAGCATAAAATGTATTAAGTGTATAATATTTAATTAGAGGTATAAAAAATATCTGAGCTATGCAAATAGAAAAGAATATTTTTATTAAATTTGTTTTTTTAAATTTTTGAAGCAATATGATAAACTTATAATTAACAATATTAAAATTAGAGTTAATTGTAAATTTAAAATATTGTTATATTTTTTTATATTTTTATCAACAATTTCTAATTTTAACTCTTTTAAGTTAGTTTTAACTAACCAAGAATTAAAATATTTGTTAGATTTGTATTGCTTCACATTAGAATTTGGAATGTCTTGAATGAAAATATTTTTGTTATATTTTTTATTTAAATTTAACAAAAATCCACCTTTAATGTTCTCAATATCTAAATAAATGATGTGTTTTTTCTTCTCAATCTTTTGAATTGTGGCCATATAATAATCACCAATTTCAGATGGTAAATCTTCACAATTTAAATTAGTTACATACCTGTTTACATAATGTTTTTTTATATCAAACTTATTGCAATATATTTCATCTGACAAAAATACTTCTGGGTATGGATTTTCAATAACACAATCAAAATTAAATCTACTATTATCATAACTTAAAAAATTACAATTTTTTTCAATCTCAGACGTTTTTAGAGTATTAAAATATTTATTTGCTGAACTTAAAGAATAGCTTCTTACTAAAATATTACTAATTCCTATTACTTTATTTATACTTAAAAAATCATCAAAATCATTTTTATAAAACTGCACATATTCTTTATAAAAGTTTTTTAGTAACTCACTTGATTTTTCAGAAATAAAAAAATTAGATATATTTTCTGAATAGTAAGCATAAGGATCATATATTTCTTGATGAGGTTTAAAGAATTTATCAGAATTAAATAATTTTAAATGAGCCCCTGTTGGTATTATAATTTTTTTATAATCATTTTTATTATTTATGTATTTATTGTCTTTTTTAGAGAATGGCATTTCTCTTGTATAAGAAATCATATTTTTAGTAGCTTGGTTATAATCTAATTTAAAATAAAAAAATGGACTAATATTTATAATTAAAATCAAAAACAAAATAACTAAAATCTTTAAATTTTTTGAATAAATTTGACAACAAGAAAAAAATATTAGCGTTGCACCTAGATGACTAATAACAACAAATCTATTTAAATCTCTTATTACATTTGAAAAAGGTAATAATCTTATCAAATCTTGAAAAATGTAAACAAAAAAAAGTGTTAAATAACATGTTAATCCAAAAAATAAAATAAATGTTAAATTTCTTTTTTTTAAAATATGAAAAATTACTAAAAATATAGGTATTAAATTAATTATATAAAAATTGCCAATAAAGCTAGGTAATATGCTCTCATAAAATCTATTGAATAAAAAATTTTTAAATAAAAATAAATCTATATAATTAATATTTTTATTAAATCTATTCCAATCATAAGCACTTATTTTTTTAATGGACTCTTCTTGAAAAAAAGAACTATCTAAGATCCAAAAAAAATTTGTTGAAAATATAGAAATAACAATTACTAAATTTATTATTAAGAAATATAAAATTGTTTTTTTATAAATTTTCTTTTCAACAATCATGTAATACAAAAAAATATAGAAATTTAATATTCCAAACCATACAACTGATTGAGATTGAGCAAAGCATATTGATATAATCCAAAAAATATAAATTAATTGATTAATTATTTTTTTTTCCAAATAAATTTTGAGTAAACAATTGCAAAACAAAAATTGAAGAGATAAATACAATAATACATAGATCCAACCTGCTTGAAAAAAATTGAAATAAACAATAGAGAAAATATAAAATATTATTGAAAGATAAATTGGTAGTTGACCAGTATTTTTTGGGGAACAATTTTTAAGAAAACTAAATGCGGAAAAAAAGGTAGCCGTTATAATAATTATAATATATACCTTTTGAAAAATTGATCCATTTAATTGAAATGACGCAAATATTTTTGATAATATTCTAAAGGATAAATCATTAATATGAGCAATTTTCTCACCCAAAGGATTCTCTTTATAAGAATAATAGTTAAATATCTCATTGAATTTAAAGGATAATTGATCAACAGTATGAGGAAAGCTCCAGTCCATATTCACTATGAGATTTTTATTCATCATAGTAAACAAAAAAATAAGGTTAATTAAAAAAATAATATGAATTTTTTTTTCTTTAAAAAAAAAATATTTAAAATATCTCATTAAACAAATATATTGTAACTATTGAAAAATTAAATTGAAAAATAATCTTTTTTATATAACTCCATTTTATCTTCCAAACAAAGGAGGTGTAGAATTTTATATTGAGAGATTATCTTTATATTTTTGTAATAAATTTTCAAAAATCAGAATTATTACTTACTCACCTCTAACTTCAAATATTGAAGCACCAAAATACGAAAAAAAAAAGAATATATACATTCATAGATTTAATTGGCCTTTTAAAAATCTTTTTACAATTATTGAGAACAAAAATTTTTTTTTAGTCATTCTTTATCTCTTTCCTGGACTTTTCATAAATACAATTCATAAAATGTTTAAATATAAAAGTGATATTATACATGGCCATGGTCTTACAAGTTTATTAATTATGTATATCTTAAGTTTTTTTTTTAAGAGAAAATATATTCTATCATCACATGCTATTTATAATTTAAAAGAAAGACAATTATTAAGTTTTATTTTAAAAATATTACTATCAAGAATTGACCATATAATCGCGGTAGGAGAATTGTCAAAAAAGGAACTAATTAATTGTAATGTACCTGAAAATAAAATTTCAATTTTTAAGAATTGGGTAGACGAAAATTATTATAAACCAATTAAAAAAAAAGGTAAGAAATTGATTTTTCTATTTGTTGGGAGGTTGATCGAAAAAAAAGGTGTAAAAATATTCTGTACTTTATCAGATAATTTTCCAAAGATTAATTTTTATATTGTTGGAGAAGGAGATCTTGAAAACTATGTGGAAAATAAAATAAAACATCAAAAAACTAAAAATTTAAAATTATTTAAAAGTATATCTAAGCCTAAGCTTTTAAAACTTTACCAAAAATCCGATTTACTTGTAGCCCCTGTCCTTTATGAAGAGGGTAATGCTAGTGTATTTCTTGAAGCATTAGCATGCGGTTTGCCTATACTTACTGACCGTAGAGGCTGTATTCCAGAAAATTTAAATTCTGAAATTGCCTATTTTGTTAAAAGTGATGAAAAAAAAATTATTATATTTCTTAATAAATTTATTAAAATGGATTTTAAAAGAATAAAACAAAAAAAATGTAGAGACTATTTTATGAAAAAATTTAGCTCAAAAAATTTAAATTATTTAGAAAAAATTTATAATAAAAAAAATATAAGTAATTAAAAATTTATGGATAAAAGTTTAAAAAAAATATTTTTTATTGCACAGGGCATACCTCCTAATATGAGAGGTATTAGTGGTGGAGATAAAAGGTGGTTAGAGCTTGTAAGGTATATTTTGTCAAAAAAAAAAACTATTTACGTAAATGTTTTTACTTCATTAGGTGGTGCAAGAACTTTAAGAGATCAAAAATTAAATGTGTATAAAGCATTTGTGCTCCACAAATCTAAATTTATAGGAAGGCTAACATTTTTTATTATTACTTTTAAAACAATTTTTTTAAGTGTTAAAAAATTTTCACAAGTAGAAAATTCTATAGTTTATAGCGCCCATGAGCTGATTTTTGATGTTATTCTTGCCTTAAAATTAAAGATATTTTTTAGAGAAAAAATCCAGTGGATAGCTATTGTGCACTGGGTACCCCCCACTCCATTTTGGAAAAGAAAAAATTCTAATTTTTTTAATTCTCTATTTTTTTACATAAATCAACGTTTAAGTATGTTTTTAATTAACAAGTTTGCAGATCAAATATTAACATACGAAACTAATATACCAAAACTGCGATATATAAAAAAAAACGATAAAAGATTAAAAATTGTTAATTGTGGTTTACATTTTAATCGCTCTCAAAAAATAAAAAAAAAAAAATATAAAAAAATATATGACGCAATTTTTATAGGTCGTCTTCAAACAATCAAAGGAATTTATGACTTGATAAAAATATGGAGTGAAATATGTAAAACAGATAAATCAAAAAAACTTTGTATAATTGGTGAAGGTATTGATAAAGATAATCTTAAAAAAAGAGTAGGATTATTAAATCTTGATAAAAATATTTTTTTTACAGGTTACCTAAAAGATTCTTACGATCCCTTAAGATACCTTGCAAAGAGTAAAATTTTTCTACTTCCAAGTTATGAAGAGGCTTGGGCAATTGTTATAGGTGAAGCAATGGCTATGAAAGTACCTGTGATTGCATATGATTTGCCTGAGTTGAAAACTATTTGGCATAAAAATGTAAAATTTGCCAGATTAGGAAATACAAAAATGTTAAAAAATAGTTTTTTAAAATTATCACAAAATAAATCTTTATATGATAAGTATTCATCTTCAGCATATAAGTTTGTTAAAAAATATGATTGGGCAAAAATCTTTGAGGAAGAATTAAATTTATATCTTTAAAAACATTATCTTAGTTTTTTAGCTTCTAATAAAATTGAAATTTCTTGCCACTGATCTAAAAATTTAACATCTGGAATAATTGAGTCTGCAGTTTCTACAATATTGACCTCCTCAAAACCAACTTCTTTCATCATTTTGGACAAAGTATTAAAATCATATATGTATTTATGCTGTTCTGGCATGAAATCGATAAACTTTATCAAAAAAGATCTTTTTTTTTTTAAAACATGAGATCTTGGATAAAAAAAAGAATTAAAATGATCACATAAGTTTTTGCTATCTAATAAATCATTTTTTTTAAATTCATCAATATTTGATGAATTGTAAAGTTTTATTAGCTTTTGCAAATCAGGTGTCAATATTCTTATTGTTCCTCCTGGCTTTAAAACTTTAAAACACTGTGACAACAACTGATACAAATCTGAATAAAATAAATGCTCAATAACTTGAGCACAATATATGTATTGAAAAAAATTTTCTGAGAAAGGTAATTTTTTTCTGATATCAAC
>MDTB01029402.1_pt1 | contig 14793 bp, 16 predicted proteins | sample 811161 | NCBI WGS metagenome assembly MDTB01 (sample SAMN05326650, study PRJNA326480) | marine metagenome | isolation source: seawater | place: Mediterranean Sea | collected 2009
GATACAATTAATTATGATGACTTAGAAATGCAGCCTGCTGATGATGATCATTACTATTTCTCTTTCTTGACGAACAAGATCGATAATAAGCAGATCAAATGTGGGATGACTTATACTAATAATGATGTTCATAAAATTATTAGCGATAACATTTCAAGAAGCGCTATGTATTCAGGAAACATAAAAGGAGTTGGGCCTAGGTATTGTCCATCTATAGAGGATAAAATCGTTAAGTTTAAGGAAAAAGATAAACACCAAATATTCTTAGAACCAGAGGGATTAAAGGACAATACTATTTACCCAAATGGCATATCAACCTCTCTTCCAGAGGAAATACAGCTTAAAATATTAAGCAAAATTAAGGGTTTAGAGCATGTTAAGATGAAAAGGGCTGGATATGCAATTGAGTATGATTACGTGGATCCAAGGGAGTTAAAAGCAACTTTAGAAACCAAAAAAATTAATTCTTTATTTCTTGCTGGACAAATTAATGGAACCACAGGGTATGAAGAGGCTGCAGCTCAAGGTTTGATAGCTGGAATTAATGCTGCTTTAAAAATTCAAAATCAAGAAGAGTTTATTTTAGATAGATCAACTTCTTATATAGGTGTCATGATTGATGACCTTATTACTAAAGGAGTTACAGAACCTTATAGAATGTTTACATCTAGAGCCGAATATAGATTAACTTTAAGGGCCGATAATGCCGATCAAAGATTAACCGACCTTGGTATTAATTTAAATTTAGTTAAGTCTGATAGAAAAAAAATGTTTAATGAAAAGAAAAAAAATATTTTGGCCTTAAATAAAATTTTAAAAAATAATTATTTAACTCCCAATCAAGCTAAGAAATTTGATATTAAAATTGCCATGGATGGAGTCAAAAGATCTTGTTTAGAGATTATGGGTCAGCGAAAAGTGAATATGGCAAAAATAAGGCAAGCGTTTCCTTATATTCCTAGTTTTCCAAGGCCTATTGAAAATCAAGTTGTAACAGATGCACACTACATGGGTTACCTGGACAGACAAGATAAAGATATAGAGTCTTTCAAGAAAGACGAGTCCGTTATCATACCTGAGGGTATAGATTATGAAAAACTGAGCGGTCTATCTAATGAGATTAAGAGCAAGCTGCTTCAAGTGAAGCCTAAAACGCTAGGTCAAGCTATTCGTATTGATGGAGTTACGCCAGCAGCTATAATTATTCTTCTTTCACATATTAAAAAACTTAAATATAAAGCCACTGCTTGATGCAGCAGCTTGAAGTCATAAATATTCTCAAAAAGAATCTTAATTTTAATGATCATTCAATTGAAAAGCTTAAAAAGTTCACAAATCTAGTTTTAAAAGAAAATCAAAATTATAATTTAATTGCTAAAAGTACAGAAAATCAAATTTGGCATAGACATATACTTGATTCAGCTCAATTGGTTAAGTTTATTGATTTTAATCTTAATTCCATGGCTGATCTTGGCACTGGCGCAGGATTTCCAGGTATTGTGGTAGAAATATTCAATAAAAATAAGGCTTTTCACGTGAAATTATATGAAAAATCTCCAGTAAAAAGAAGGTTCTTAAAGGGTGTAATTAAAGAATTGAGTTTAAATGCAGAGGTTTTAGGAGATGTGAGACATGAATTTATAGATTCCGATATTATAATTTGCAGGGCATTTAAAAAATTAGACAAAATAATACAAGTTTCACGTGAAATCGCTAAAAAGCCGCATAAATTAATGATTCTAAAAGGTCAAAATGCACAGGAAGAAATAAAAAATTCTTTTAAAACAAAAAAATACCCTTATAAATTAGAAAGCAGTATGACAAATAAAGATTCAAAAATAATTCTGATGGAGATTAACAAGTAAATGTCATCACCAACTATACTAGCGATCATAAATCAGAAAGGTGGTGTGGGAAAAACAACTACGGTAATAAACTTAGCTGCCTCACTGTCCATTATGGGTCAAAATAATTTAGTAATCGACTTGGATCCTCAAGGCAATGCAACAACTGGTCTAGGAAAAAATAATAATGATGAAGACAACAATGTTTACAATCTTTTGATTAAAAAAATTAATATTGAAAATGTAATTCAGAATACAGATATTAAAAATCTAGATTTAATAGGTTCGCACGTAAATCTTTCCGGACTCGAAGTAGAGACTGCAAATGATTCTAACAGAGCATTTGTATTGAAAGAAATTTTGAATATAAAAAAAGACGGCGCATTAAAAAAATATGATAATATTTTCATAGACTGCCCACCATCTTTGAGTTTGCTTACTATAATGGCATTGGTTGCTTCAGACGAATTATTGGTGCCACTTCAAACAGAATTCTTTGCATTAGAGGGTATTACTCAACTTGTAAAAACGATAGATCGTATAAAAGAAAATCTTAATCCTAGCCTAAAGATCAGAGGTATTTTGCTAACAATGTTTGATAAAAGGAATAAACTTTCTTCGGAGGTCGACAGAGAGGCTAGAAATTATTTCAAAGAAAAAGTATATCAGACCGTTATTCAAAGAAACGTGCGTTTATCCGAAGCTCCTTCACATGGATTACCTTGCGTAGTATACGACAAAAATTGTGTTGGAAGTAAATCTTACTTTAAATTAGCAGAGGAATTTTTAAAAAAAAATCAAATTGAAAGCGCCGCATGAACGCAAGCAAAAAAAAGGGTTTAGGGAGAGGATTATCCGCACTTTTTGGGGACGCATCTCCTGAAGAAAAAATAAAAATAACTAATCAGAGTAATGTGGTAGCAATTGCAGATTTATCAAGAAATCCTTACCAACCAAGGCAAAATTTCAAAGAGGAAAAACTTGAAGAATTGGCTAATTCTATAAGGAAAAACGGTGTAATTCAGCCGATTGCTGTGAGGCATAGCAAATCAGGCCCTGGAAGATATGAGATAGTGGCTGGAGAAAGAAGGTGGTTGGCAGCTCAAAGAGCAGGTTTAAATGAAATTCCTGTGACAATTTTAGATTTAAGCGATGTAGAGTCTTTAGAAGTAGCAATAGTTGAAAACATCCAAAGAGATGACCTAAACCCCGTTGAGGAAGCACTAGGATATAAGAGGTTAAACGAAGAATTTAAATATGATCATGAAAGTATTTCAAAACTTATGTCAAAGAGTAGAAGTCATATAAGCAATATTTTGAGATTATTAACTTTGCCAAAAGATGTGATCTCAATGTTAGAGGAGGGCACTTTAACTTCAGGTCAAGCTAGACCGTTAATCGGAATTTCTAACGCATCCTCTATTGCTGAGGAAATAGTATCTAAAAATTATAGTGCACGAAAAGTTGAGTATTTAATCAGAAATAAAAAAGAAAATAAAAGAGATAAACACATTGATACTAATATTTTAAAAACTCAAGAACGAATAGAAAAAATATTAGGCCTTAAAGTAAATATAATTAATAAAAAAAATAATTCTGGTAAGGTTACCATAGAATATAAAGATCTAGATCAATTTAGTTTAATTTCAGAATTACTAACTAAGAATTAGCCAATTCGCACATATCAACCAATAGTTTTCTAATAAGTATATTTTTGTTTGATAATGTATTGGATTTTATTTCTATTTCTAAATCATAAGTTTTTTTAAGTAATGTCTGAATTTTTTCTTGGTTCCATTTTTTGGCCTGTATAATTACTTTTGGTTTATCCTTCCAAAAAATTGGTGGTTTTAATTTATTGATCGCAATTTCAATATTATCTTCTTTATTTTTTGTTATTTCTAATATTTTTACTAATCTTTGATTTATAGTATTTAGATAAAGTACATTTTTTTCAGGACTCAATAGAGTATCTGCTAACAACCTGTTTGTTTGATTTTTGTTTCCCATTAAAGCTTCGTCCTTAAGTTTGTTAAAATCATCATTTTCTCTTATGTTTAATAGGCTCTCTAATCTTTCTGTATCCAAATTTTTATCTTCAAAAAAAGTGTAAATTTTATCAATTTCGTTGCTTAATTTCGAGCGATCTAAGTTGCAGCTATCCAAAATTAGGGAAACGTTATATGGCGATAAACCTTTAAATTCCTTCAATTTATTTTGAATTATTTTTCTTATCCCTAATTCGTTGTCATTATAGCATGCAATAGCTGCGCAATTGATTGATAATTCAAAATGATTTCTCAATTTTGATTTTTTATCCAGTATGTCTCCGAAAAAATATATTTTTTGATCTTTGTTAGTTTCTTCTATTTCTTTTACAATTTCCAAAATTTTATCAGAAATATTATTAACAAATAGAATCTTTTTTTCTTCAAATAATGACAAATTAGTGATTTCTTTTAATAAAATACTGTTATTTTTTAAAATTTCTTCTTGGTTTAGTCTAATAATTTTAGAATCTCTATTACTATCTTTTATTTTACTTTTAAAATCACTTATTAATCCCAGGTTCTCACCAAAAAAAAGAATTATTTTTTCTTTGATGCTTTCAAGATTTTGTTCAACTAAATAACTTTTATATTGCATTAATTGAAAAAATTAATTCGTCTAAAATTTCTTGTGCTAAACTTTCAGTTAATAGCTTAATCAATCTTTTTTCATTGTTTAGCGTATCAGAAATCTTCGTTTGGACATTATAGTCTGCTGTTTTCGATTTAGAGAACTGGTAAATCTTTACCTTGTTATTTAAATTATATTCAACATTTGCAATAATTGAAATTTGATATTTTGTAATTTCATTTTTGATATTTTTTTCTCTTACAATTTTTTTCTTTGTGGAATTAAGGTTAATAGAAATTAACTCTTTACCACCTGAACTTGAATAAAGCATCAATTTATTTCTTATTATATAGCCAACTTTTTTATCACCTTTAGTATTGATCTCTGAAATTTCAAAGTTACTGAGTCTTGAACGATCTACGACTTTAAATCCACAACTTGTGATGAATGTCATTACGATTAAAATTGAAATTAAATTCTTCATTAGTTTGAAACAATATAATTAATTATTTTGTTTTTTACGAATATTGTCTTAACTATTTTTTTTTGTTCAATATATTTTTTCGCCTTAGATTTTCTAAGAATTATTTCATTTATTTCCTTTTCCATAAGATCTTTTTTAATTGAAAGTATGTCTCTCGTTTTTCCATTTATTTGGATAGCCAACTTAACCTCATTAAGAAGATTTTTTTTATCAACTATAGGCCAATTATCGACACTATTGCAATTTAATAACTCTAAGCACTCATTGGCTAAATGTGGAGTAAAAGGGATCATTAATTTCATTATTTTAATCATATTATTTTTTATAATCACACTGCTAATTTGCGACTCCAAGTTGTCTTTAAATAATTTATAGAGTTCATAAAAATGAGCAATAGAAACGTTAAAACGAAATTGATTAATAGAACTATCAATTTTATTTACAAAATCATTTATTTGCAAATTAAACTTTACTTCAAGTTTTTTATCGACTTTTTTATCTTCTCTAATTGAAATTAAATAATTTAAATTCCACACTTTTTGTAAAAACTTATTAGCTGATGCTACTCCAGCGTCAGACCACTGAACATCTTTTTCCGGAGGGCTGTCAGATAGAATAAACCATCTAACTGCGTCAGCACCGTACTTAGATATCATTTCCTCTGGATCAATAGTGTTTTTTTTCGATTTTGACATTGACTCAGACGAGCCGATAATTACTTTTGTATTATCAGTTAATTTAACTGCTGTTGTTGAGTTCGTTTTTTTAATTTCAGATGGATAAAGCCAATTACCATTTTGATCTTTGTATGACTCATGACATACCATGCCTTGCGTAAATAAATTTTTAAAAGGCTCAGAGTAATCAAAATTTCCATTACATCGTTTTATACCTTTTGTGAAAAAACGAGAATAAAGTAGATGGAGAATTGCATGTTCTACTCCACCTATATATTGATCTACTGGCATCCAATATTTAATTTTTTTTTCATCAAATGGAGCATCTTTAAATTTTGGAGAACAAAATCTTAAAAAGTACCAAGAAGAGTCAACAAACGTATCTAAAGTATCTGTCTCCCTTCTAGCTTTTTTTCCCGTTGATTTTTGTTTTGTATTTTTCCAAGTTGGATGAAAATCTAGGGGATTTCCTTTTGAGTTCAAATCAATATCTTCCGGTAATTCAATAGGTAACTCACTTTTTTCTACGGGAACCACACTACCATCCTCAAGGTAAATCATAGGAATAGGGCAACCCCAGTAACGTTGCCTTGATATTCCCCAATCCTTAAGTCGATATAATATTTTTTGTTTTCCGAAACCTATTCTTTCTATCTCATTTATCACTTTTTTTTTGGCTTCTTCCACGTCTAAACCGTTTAAGAAGTCAGAATTAATCATTTTACCATTACCAGTGTAAGCCTCTTGCATCTCTAGATTTTTTTTGCCCTCAGATACGACCTTGATGATCTCTAGATTATATTTTTTTGCGAAATCAAAATCTCTTTGATCATGTGCTGGGCAACCAAATATAGCACCACTTCCATAATCCATTAATACGAAATTCGCAAAAAAAATTGGGATTTTTTTATTTTTAAGAAAAGGATGCTTTACATAGAGTTTTGTGTCGAAGCCAAATTTTTCAGCATTGGCTATAGCCTCTTCGGTTGTTCCAGTTTTATCACAATCCTCTTTAAAACTTAAAAAATCTTTATTGTTGCTAAAATTTTTGCTTAAAGGATGATCTACTGATAAAGCGATAAATGTAGCACCAAAAATTGTATCGGGTCTTGTCGTAAATATACTAATTTTATTTTCACTCTCAGTTAATTGAAAATCGATGTAACAACCATTCGATTTGCCGATCCAATTTTTTTGCATCAATTTTACTTTATCAGGCCAACCTTTTAAAGTTTCGAGATCCTCTAGAAGACTTTCCGAAAATTTGGTTATATTAAAGAACCATTGAGAAAGCTTTTTTCTCTGCACTGTTGCATTTGATCTCCAACCTTTGCCATTAATTACTTGTTCATTGGCAAGAACTGTGTTTTCTACTGGATCCCAATTTACATATGTTTCTTTTCGTGAAACTAAACCTGCATTATAGAAATCAATGAATAGTTCTTGTTGATGTTTATAATAATCTTTATCACAAGTAGAGATTTCTTTTTCCCAATCAATAGATAAACCAAGTAATTTAAGCTGTTCTTTCATTACTTTAATATTTTCATTAGTCCATTTTTTTGGATGTAAATTATTTGTTTTAGAGGCATTTTCAGCTGGTAATCCAAAAGCATCCCACCCCATTGGGTGCAAAACATTGTAACCATTTAAAAATTTGTAACGAGCAATAACGTCTCCAATAGTGTAATTTCTGACGTGCCCCATGTGTATTTTTCCAGATGGGTAAGGGAACATTTCTAAACAATAATATTTTTTATGAGAACTATCTCTAGTAACTGAATTTGACTTTTTTTTCTCACGCCATTTTTTTTCTATATTTAAAAAGTTGTATCTTTCCATTTAACTTTTTAGTTTAATTCTTTTTTTTTGGTTTTTTAGCGTTAAGTTCAATTTGTGCTGCTTTTGTCAAAATAGATTTTTGAAGTTCAAATTTGATTTTAGAGTCTATTTCGTTAATTGAACAATTTTCATTTGTTCCACACTTTTTATTATGAACTATAACTTTGATACTATCAGATCTTACTTCGTTAGATAAAAATCTAAGGGTTATTTTTATAGAGTCTTTTGAGTTTGAGCCATCAGTATACCAATCTGTTATGATAATTCCTCCTGAATAATCTACAGTTGTTAATGGCATAAAATCTATTATTTCTAATGATGCTCTCCAAAGAGGATTTGAAGTGCTGAATTCATAAGTTGTTTTTTTATCTCCGAGATTTCCAATAGAAATTCCTCTTCCTTGCTCAATGTTCCTTCTCGCTCTTTTATCTGGATCTAAAGGTTCATTTCTAAGGTCAACAGGTTTGTGAAAATCTTTTAGTTTTTCTCCAATACCACAAGAGACAAGAAAAACAGTAATTATTGCTAAAGAAATTGAATTTTTGATAAAATTTTTAACTATTTTCATGATAAATATTGATACTATATAATAATTTCAATAAATAAGCCAAAAAGACAGCATTTTGATAGGTTTTTGAATGTGGTAAATATACAACACAATGTAAATAAATGAGGATTTACTGGTAATTTTTAACTTTTGAGATCATCAAAAGTGTAATACTTCGACCATAAATATAAATTTATATTTAATATATATAAAAGGAGAAAATATGAAACAAGTAAAACTAATAGTAGCTTTTGTAACTGGATTATTTGCATTTACATCTGTTCAAGCAGGTGAATTGTCAGTTTCTGGTTCAATGCAAGCTACATATCAGTCTGAGCAAACAACGACGACTGGTAACCCATTAGGTATAAATACCGACATTACATTATCAGGTTCAACTGATACTGATTTCGGTACAGTAACTATGTCATTAGCAACTGATGGAACTTTTTTAAGTGACTCAGGTGCAGACCATAAATATAGCTTAGCAACAGGAATTGGAACATTTTCAGTTGCAAACTCTGGTGATGCTGCAAACGCTGTAGACGATATTACGCCATCAGCATTTGAAGAAGCTAACGGATCAGGATCTGGTTCTTACGGAGAAGACTTCGGTTCTGGTATGGAAGGTTCAATGAGTTTAGGTTATAGAAATGGAGACTTAGGTGGTACAGGTATATCTATCGCGTACGACTACTATCCAAAACTTGACGGAACAACAAATGCTGAAAAAAAGAGTACAGCTGACACGAATGCTGCAAGAACATCTGCACAATCTGTTAACGTAGGTATCCCATTATCTGGATTACCAGTACTAGGCGACACTCCACTTGGCGGTGCAAAAATTACTTTAGGTTATAATCAATCTGACTCTACAGTAGCAAAAGCACAAGCTAAAGAAGGTGGTACAGTTGCAGTAGTATTACCGGTAGGACCATTGAAAGTTGGTTTCCAGAAGAAAGCTTACGCAGCTTTAGGTACAGCTAATACAGAAGTAATGGACACGTTCTATAAAGATGATATCTTAGGTGTTGCTTACGCAGTAAATGATGACTTTGCATTATCTTATAACTTAATCGAGTCAGTAAAACACAATCACACAGCTGGTCAAGAAATTGAGCAAGAGACAAAAGCTATTAACTTAGCTTACACAGTAGGTGGTTTAACTTTAGGCTTCCAAGATGCTAAAACGAAAAACTCTGGATGGTCTACAGGTACAGACAACGATACAAGAACTTTTAGTATTAAAACAGCGTTTTAATAACTTTTCGTAATGTTTAAAAAAGCCGGCGAATTATCGCCGGCTTTTTTTTTACTTCAGTCATTATAGCTAAGCTTTGAGAGTGTATATTTTTCAATTTATTTAGATTTAAAAAATTTATCCCTCCTAAAGGAACTAACAATTTATAAATATTTATCGAATTAAAATTAAACTTATTAATACCTAAGAAGCTCATTGTTGGTTTGTAACTTACTTTAAATAACCTTGATAAAAAAATTTCCTTACATCCTTGTTTTATTTTATCTTTTATTTCATTGATGTTATGAGCTGAACCAATTATTTTGAAATTATTCCTTTTAAGATACAGAGATTTAAATCCTTTATTGTTTGCAGATATATAAATTCCGTCTGATTTTAAATCTACGGCTAAGCACGTATCATTAGCAACAAAAAACTTTATATTTTTTGATTTGCATTTATTTCTAAATCTTAGCAGATCTCTAAATTTTTCTTTTTTTTCTGAATTTCTATAGATAATTATAAATTTGAATCGTTTTTTGATTTCTCTTAAATCGATATCTTTGATACTTTTAATTATAAAAAAGTAACTTTTTTTAAAAACAAACATATGACAAACATAGTAGAAAGTTATAAAAAAATAAATTCTAATATTAAAAAGTTAAATCCTAGGCAAGAGGTTAAAGTAATCGCTATAAGTAAAACATTTACCGCTGAATATATAAAACCTTTAATTGATTTTGGGCACAATCATTTTGGTGAAAATAAGGTGCAGGAGGCTATTTCAAAGTGGAGATTAATTAAAAAAGAAAAACCATTTATAAATTTGCATATGGTCGGCAGACTTCAAAGCAATAAAGCAAAAAATGCTTTTGAAATATTTGATTATATACATTCTTTAGATAGCAAAAAATTAGCAGATATTTTCTCTCATTGTGAAAGCAATAATTCAAAAAAGTTAAAATATTTTATCCAGGTGAATATTGGTAACGAAATACAAAAATCTGGACTGCCAGTTGCTGAAGTTGATGAATTTTATAACTATTGTACTTATGAAAAGAATTTAAATGTAATTGGTTTGATGACAATACCTCCAAATGATAAAAATTCTAATAAATATTTTTCTGAATTAGATACTATCAACAAATCTTTAGGCCTTAAAGAATTAAGTATGGGAATGTCTGGAGATTACGAGGATGCAATAAATTTCAATTCTACTTTTGTCAGGATTGGAAGTTTAATATTTGGCCAAAGGTCTTAAATTATTTTAATTTTTGTTTTTTTATTAACAGATTCAGCAATTTTTTTTAATTGATTTTTTTTTATTGCTATACACCCTTTCGTTGGAGAAAAATTTCTTTTTGCCGCGTGTATGAAAATTGCACTACCTTTATTTTTCTTTATTGGTTTTGTATTGTAATTTAGAACAAAAATAATATCATAAATATTATCTGATCTGTAGAGTTTTTCAGATGTATATTTAAATGGATATTTTACTAGTGTATTGTATCTTGTAGATTTCGGATCATCGCACCAACCCATATTTCTCTTAATAATTTTTTTTGGAATTTTAGTCGGCAAATATTTAATTCTATCTTTTCTGTAAAAAATATCATTAATTTTGAAAGTTCCTTTAGGTGTGATTAAATCACCTTCTTTTTTTTTTATCTTAATTCCTCTTTTACCAACGGCACATTTTACTTTATTGTTAAAATAAGTAAGATATTTTTTATTTACTAATATATGCATAAACTTAATATTTTAATATCTGCACCTGACAGTTTTATTTCAACACTAAACGAGCTTAAAGCTTATTTAAAGTTTAATTTATCATCAGACACAAGAGCTTTATCAAAGAAATTTAAAGATAATTTTGATGGTTTTATATGCCATCATGATAATCTTGATAAGAAAAATACATTAGAAATTTTAAAAAATTTACAATGTTTTAAAATTTTAGCAACTACAAAAAATATAAATAAAAATCAAAACTTTGATAGGATACTTAAGCTCCCTACATCAATACGAGAGATTAATGATACTATGGAATTGAGTTTTGCTAAAAAAAAATTTAGCAAAAATTCATCAATAACTATAAAAACGTATTTATTAGATAAAAATGAAAAAAAATTAATTAAAGATGACAACTTTATTATCCTGACTGAAAAAGAAATACAGCTATTAGAACTTTTTTTAAGTAAAAATAAGATTATTTCTAAAAAAGATATTTTATCACAGGTATGGCAATATTCTCCTGATGTAGATACTCATACAGTTGAGACGCACATCTATAGACTTAGAAAAAAAATCAATGATAAGTTTTTAGATGAAAAATTTATAATGAATGATAAGGAGGGTTATTACCTCTGAAAAAAAGAAATAAAATTGCAATAGATTTATTTACAAACAAATACCGAAAAAGAGTAGTCAAACCAAAGAAAGGCAAGGGTAGTTTTAAAAGAAAGAAAAGATAAGTTATTTAAGTCTCGCTCCAACAATTTGAATTATTTTCGCAGACATTTCAGTTCCATTTTGTAAACACTTTTTGGTAGAGTTCCCTCTAATAAATTCATGAAGAAAACCACTAGCAAATAAATCACCTGCCCCAGTAAGATCTTTTATTTGAAGATTTTTTTTCGATGTTGTTTCTATTACTTGATCACCATTAATCGCCAAAGCTCCTTTTTCTCCTCGAGTAATAACAATTAGCTTTTTAATCTTTCTGGCAAATTCAATAACATCAGTAATTTTTTTAGTATTTATTAATGACATTATTTCTTGTTCATTCGCAAAAGTAATATCTAATTTATTTTTTACTAAATTTAAAAATTGTGGTTTGTGTCTTTCTACACAAAATAAATCCGAAAGAGACATTGCTACTTTATTAGCGTTCTTTATTGCTTTGTTGAAAGCTTTTTTAGGTTCGCCCTCGTCCCATAAATATCCTTCAAGAAATAAAAAATCGCTTTTTTTAATAGCTTCTACATTAATGTCATTTTCATTGATTTTACCAGCTGTTCCTAGAAAGGTTACCATCGTCCTCTCCGAGTCAGGTGTAATTAAAATCAAACAAGTACCAGTTGGAGTAGTTTCTTTTTTTTTTGAATAAAAAAAGTCAACATTCTCTTTACTCAATCCCTCTTCATATTTATTACCAAGTTCATCATCACTTATTTTGCCAATAAAACCGACCTTATTTCCTAATTGAGACAAACCTACAATGGAATTAGCTACTGATCCACCTGCTACTGTTTCTTCAATTTCAAGAGGAGAAAGAATTTTTGTAAACTCATCCTCATTAACTAATTTCATTGTACTTTTAGTCAAAGAATTTTCTTTGAGAAAATTTTCTTCTACTTTACAGATAACATCCACTATCGCGTTTCCAATACCAAGAATTTTCATATTTTATGCTTTTTTAGTTTTAATTGGCTTTTTTCTATTTGGATAACAACTTTTACAGATTTTACAAGTTATTCCGTGACAATCTCTTGCTTTACAATATTCACGCCCATACCAAATAATTTGTAGATGTAATCTATTCCAGTATTTTTTAGGAAAAATTTTTTTTAAATCTTTTTCAGTTTGAACTACATTTTTGCCATTAGTTAATCCCCACCTTTGTGCAAGTCTATGAATATGTGTATCAACTGGAAAAGCAGGATAACCAAAGCCTTGGGACATAACTACACTAGCTGTTTTGTGCCCAACTCCTGGAAGTTGTTCTAATTCTTCATAAGTACTAGGAACTTGACCTTTATACTTTTCAACCAAAACTTTTGATAAGTAAAAAATGCTTTTAGCTTTGATCCTAAAAATACCAATTTTTTTTATTAGTCTCTCAATTTTTTTTCTCCCTAATTTGACGAAATGATGCGGTTTATTATATTTAGGATATATATCTCTTGTTACATTGTTCACGTTAACATCAGTGCACTGAGCAGAAAGTAAAACCGAAATTAATAGTGTAAAAGTATTTTTATAATTCAATGGTATTGGAACATCAGGATAAATTTTATTCAAATGTCTTAAAATAATTTTAGATTTTTGAAAATTATTCACTTTCTAGCACTTTTTTTTTTGCTTTAATAAATTCCTCTTTTGTAAGATCACCTGATTTGTACATTTCTTTAAGAGTGTTTAATTGGCCCACAATCGAGTCTGTTGAATTCTTTAAAATCTCAGCATTAACTAAATCGATATTTTTACATTCTTTTTTTTTTCATAATTTTTAACAAGTGATATGTTCTATCATTAGCAGCTCTTATAGCTTTGTCGGAATTATAAAAAGTTGTAGCCATTGCAGGCCAAAAAAGAATCATTCTCGCCATATTTCCCCCAGTGTTCTCTTTTTCAAACAAAGCGTCTCTTTTAAATTTTTGAGTTTCCGCTACCAAAGCTTCTAGTTGTTCACAATTTTTGTTTATATCGGTTGGATTTTTTACAGTTACAACTTCTGGGGTTGCACAAGATAACAATATGGAAAAAATTATAAGTGAGCAGACTTTTTTCACAAAATCAATTTATTTAAAATTTATCTGAAATTCAAAAGGTTTCTCATAGAATAAAGACCTGGCTTTTTCTTTATTAACCATCTTGCTGCAGTTAAAGCACCCTCAGAATATAATGCTCTATCAAAAGATTCATGATTAAGTTTCACAATTTCTTTACCACTTGAGAATATCACTTCATGTTCTCCAATAACTTCTCCTTTTCTTATTGAATTGAAATTTATTTTTTGGCTGAAAGGAAAGTCCTTTTTATTCAAATATTTTTTTCCTATTAGGCTATTTAAACTTTTATTTTTGCCTGTTGCAATTCCTTTTGCAAGCATCAAAGCTGTGCCAGAGGGATAATCTTTTTTATACTTATGATGAACTTCGTAAACTTTACTAAGAAAGTTTTTATCAAGTGATTTAGATGCTATTTCTGTCAAGTACATCAATAAGTTCACACCTAAACTCATATTTCCAGCTTTTAAGATTGGGATCTTCCTAGAAAATTTTTTTATCAAACTCTCTTCTTTCTTATTAAAGCCTGTTGTTCCAATTACCACTTTCTTTTTTTGTTTAACTGCTATTTTAAGTATTTCCAAAGTACATTTTGGAACCGTGAAATCTATTATTATTTCTGCTTTTTTAAACGCTCTTATCGTATTAAGCTCAGGCTTTATTCCTGAAATCTTTTTATTAATTATTCTATTTTCAGTTAAAGATACAATTTTAAACGATTTATCTTTTTTTACAGATTTAATAAGTTGCTGACCCATTCTGCCCATACAACCAGTTAATGCTAAGTTAATTTTCTTCATCGTCCAATAAAATAAATGATTACAATAATCACTAGCACAATTATAGTCCAGATAGATAAATTATTTAAGAATTGTTTTAATTTATTATTAGTGGATAAAAAGCCAGGTAGGATTAAAGCTAGGACCGCAATAAGAAATATTGCAGACATTATTTGATCAGTTTCCATTCAAATCAAGTTTTTTTCCAGAATTTTTTTGCCTTTTCAAAAAAGCTTTTAATTACTGGATC
>MDTB01200779.1_pt1 | contig 14793 bp, 16 predicted proteins | sample 811161 | NCBI WGS metagenome assembly MDTB01 (sample SAMN05326650, study PRJNA326480) | marine metagenome | isolation source: seawater | place: Mediterranean Sea | collected 2009
AACTTGGTCAGCGGTCAAGGCAAAGGCTGACGAGCTAAAGGCAGCAGAGCCTATGAAGCTGCTACGGGCAGAGCGCGACAGTCGTCTTGCAGTTACAGACTGGTGGGCGTCTAGCGATCTTACAATGAGCGACAAGCGAAAAGAGTATCGTCAGTCACTACGAGATATTACTGAGGTTGCTACTAGCCTTGATCATGTAACGTGGCCTACCAAGCCGGAGTAAGAGATGAGCCGTGCAAGACAAATAGCTGACTTAGGTTCCCCGGCAGCAAACGGCTTGTCGAACAGAAACCTTGTAAAAAATGGGGCAATGGATGTCTCTCAAAGAGCAACATCGTCCACAGGGTTGGGCGCTGCAAATGGTTATTTTACAGTTGACCGAATGAGGATGGCTATAGGAGATGCAAGTGCTGGTCGGTTTACGATGGCACAAACAGCCGTAACTGACCTTTCTGGATTTTCAAAAAGTGTAAAAATTTCATGCACTACAGCAGATACCAGCATTGCCGCTGGTGAAAGACTTGTATTAAATTATCGTTTTGAAGGACAAGACTTGCAAAGTTTAAAGTCAAGTAGTTCTTCACTAAAAGCCTTTACCGTTTCTTTTTACGCTAGGGCAAATACCGCTTTTAATTTAGTTAGTGAAATAATATTTGGAGCAGACACAAGTAAAAATTCAGAAGCTAATCAAGTAAACGCATTAACAACATCATGGCAAAGATTTACCATGTCAATCCCAGCCGCGACTAACACTCAGATTGATGATGTAACTACACATGATACAGACTTAATGTTTTGGATGCATGCTGGCTCTACTTATACAAGCGGCAGTAACAGCACAACTTTAAGGCCAAATGTTAATGCTAATAGGGCGGCTGGTGTCAGCAGTATTTTTGCTTCAACAAGTAACTTTGTTGAGATTACTGGGATTCAATTAGAAATCGGAGATACAGCCACGCCGTTTGAGCATGAGGACTTTGGAACTACGTTAGCAAAGTGTCAGAGGTATTATTACTACAGTGGGTTTGGGTTTAATAATCCGGGTGGCACTGATAGTGGTTCTACCGACTATGAAGGTCAGATTTTTTCGGTTCATATTGGCAGTAATCGACATACGTTTTTCGGGAGTTTCCCTGTTTTTTTAAGAGGGATACCAGCACTCACCTTTTATTCTCCTCACGATGGCGCATCTGCTAACGCAGAGAATTATTCAGGCGGCGGGAATATTGCTATTTCTGCGTCATACTCAAGGTCAAGACAAGGATTAGGTGGCTATTCACAAACAAGCACTAGTGGTGACACTCTTCGTGCTTACGTTGAAGCCGATGCGGAGTTATAGATATGAATATTACTAGCGCAAAATATTATGTAGATTTAAACAACAATAATGTTGGTATTATTATGATTGAAAACGGTGTGACAAGATTTGTTCCTATCAGCACAGACAACCGACACTACGCAGAAATCATGCGCCAAGTAGCGGCTGGTACTCTAACTATAGCAGATGCTGGCTGATGTTTGGTGAGTTGGCATTATCCGAAAGGGCTATCGCTTCTCAAGGAATATTAAACTTCGGGTCTGCTTCTGCTGACTCTAATTTTGTTATGTCCTCTGACTTTGCTAACTTTCAAGCAAACGGAAGCATGAGCCTAGAGGCTATATCTAGCATAAGCAGAATAGGCGCTGGCACATTAATCGGAACTATAGGAGTTACATCTGAATTTGAGCAGAGCGCTAATGCATTAAGGTTTGCCACTGGAGTGGTTGAAAAATCATTTGGCTTTATTGCTGATACAAACGGAAACCTTATAAAGAACGGAATATCTGAGCAGTCGTTTGACTTTACTCAGGGCGCTGCTGGACTAAGGTTTGCAAATGGAGTCTCAGAACAGAGTTTTGACTTTACGCAATCTCTTTCTGCTAATGCATTGTATTCTGCTCATTCAGATCAGACCTTTGATTTTACACAAAGCGCTGAAATTAGCAGGGTTTTCAGCGGCGCTTCCGAAAACTTTTTTGAGTTTGAGTTTACTAGGGTTGCCGGACTGTTAATTTACAGAAGCTCTATTGGAATGGAGTTTGCTTTTATACAAACAATAAATGGCGATTTACTTTGGACAGAGATAGACGCCAGCACTCCTGTGGAAACATGGAGCCAAATAAACGCCTCTGGCGGCACATGGACACCCATAAACGCCAGTGGTACAATAGAGCAATGGATTAAAAAGGTGGTATAGATGGCTAGTACATATACGCAAAATGCTGGTATTGAAAAACCGGGTACTGGTGATCAATCAGGAACTTGGGGTGTAACTACAAACACAAACTTTGATATAATAGACCGCGCCGTTCATGGTCAAGTAACTATCAGCAGTATAGCTGGTAATACAGTTCTAACAACAAGTGATGGCGCTCTTAGCAACGGAATTGCACCTGTTATTATTCTCACAGGTAGTCCGGGTGCTACATTTGAGCTTAGGGTCACGCCTACTGACCAGAAAAAACACTACACCATAAAAAATGAAACAGACGGGGCGTGCAGGGTTATTTACCAAGGTGTTACCTACTCAACATCTAATGGTGTAGAAATAGCGCCAAACTCAACACAGGCAGTCACAGGTGATGGCGGCGGCGGTTCTGGTGTGTTCAAAAGCCTAACCCCTAGCACAGACCTAATTAACGATCTGACTCCCCAATTGGGCGGCGACCTTGATGTGGTAACCCACGATATAGTTAGCACATCTAACAGAAACATAGACCTTGTTCCGCATGGCACAGGAGATGTCACCCTGCAAGCTGACACAGTACAGGTTGGCGACAGCAACGCAGATGCCACTATAACAAGCAACGGCACAGCAAACCTTATATTAAGCACAAACGGAGGGACAAACTCCGGTACAATAACCATTGAGGACGGGGTGAATAATGATATTAGCGTCACTCCTAATGGAACTGGAAGTGTCATTTTGGATGGGCTTAAATATCCTCAAGCAGACGGGTCTTCCAATCAAGTCCTTAAAACAGATGGATCAGGGAACCTTGCCTTTGCAGACGCTAGTTCTAGTCTTGGCTCAAGTCTTACATTAGGTGGTTGGACTATATCGGTAGACTCCAACAATGACCTTAACTTTGCATATGGCGGCACAATCAGGGTTAGCATTGCGACAAACGGAGCAATGACATCCGGCAATGATATAACCGCTTTTGGGTCACCATAAATTTGGGAGGGCATAGATGACTCTGCCATCGTCTGGAACCATTAGCATAAACAACTTAGCCTCTGAGTTTGGGGGTTCGTCTCCTCACGCCCTTAGCGAGTATTACAGGAATGGCGGTTTAGTCTCTTCTGGAAATACAAATGTTCCTACATCTGGAGCGCTTTCGCTGTCTGATTTTTATGGAGCAACAGCAACAACAACAAGAGATATTCGTGTTCAGATGTCTTACAGTGCTGGTCATGGGTACTCTGCCTTTGGAGTTACATCAGCTAACAGTACAGCAACCCCTCAATCTTATTCAGGCAGCTTATTATTTAATAGATTTACTATTTATTCCCCTGTGTTTAGGGCAGGGGCAGGATTTTTAAACACAAATATTAATTTTAGCTTTAGTCAAAACGAAGATGCTCAGGCAAGCTCTATTTATTTGTACGGTGGTACAAGCCCAACAGCCGTTAATACGGTGGTTCTAGGGCTGGATGCTGGCTACAGCAGTGGTCAAGGCGGAAACAGAGCTTTTACAGTTGCTTTTGATAGCAACGGCGGATGCACAAGCATTACAAACACAAGCAACACTTACAACTATTCTTTAATTTCAATTACAACTAACAACCCAAACACTAACCATAGATGGTATATGTGGCGCTGCATATCTCCAAGTGCATCAGACAAAGGCTCAACCATGATGAATGGCGATCCAACAACTTATAGCTCTGTAACTCAGCCAGCATAAGAGGAAGATTAAATGCCTCTTCAAAAATTACAATTTAGACCCGGAATAAACAAAGATGTTACATCTTATTCCAATGAGGGCGGATGGGTAGACGGCGACAAGATAAGGTTTCGCCTTGGCTTCCCAGAAAAGATTGGTGGATGGCTAAAGTATAGCGTCAACACCTTTCAGGGTGCTGCTCGCGCTCTTCATAACTGGATAGCCTTGGATGGGTCTAACTTTCTAGGAATAGGCACTCACCTAAAATATTATGTAGAAGAGGGTGGTGGGTTTAACGACATTACTCCACTAAGATCGACTACAGCGGCTGGAGATGTTACGTTTGCCGCAACCAATGGCTCTACAACAATCACAGTATCAGACACAAATCACGGTGCTGTGCTAAATGATTTTGTTGAATTTTCTGGCGCTGCTACTTTAGGTGGCAACATAACAGCAGCCATACTAAACGCCGAGCATCAAGTAACCGCAGTTATAAGCTCAAGTCAGTATCAGATAGTTGTCTCTGCTACAGCTAATGGCTCTGACACAGGCAATGGTGGTAGCTCAGTTGTAGGTAAGTATCAAATAAATGTTGGGCTAAACTCACAGGTTGGAGGCACGGGCTGGGGTTCAAGCACATGGGGCAGAGGAGGATGGGGTTCTGGCTCAGCGCTCACCACGGTAGCTGAAATTAGACTTTGGTCACATGACAACTTTGGGGAAGATATTATCATCAACCCAAGAGATTCAAACGTGTACTACTGGGACAAGGGAACAGGACTTAGCGCTAGGGCTGTAGAACTTTCAACACTTAGCGGGGCTAAATCTGCGCCGCAGATAGCCAAACAGATACTTGTTTCTGATCAGGACAGGCATGTTCTGGCTTTTGGATGCGATGGATTAGGGGCAAACTCAAGCGCTGCACAAGGGAATGGCGTTCAAGACCCATTGCTTGTTAGGTTTTCTAGTCAGGAAAATGCAGTTGATTGGTTCCCCACAAGCACAAACACTGCTGGCGATCTTATACTTGGTTCTGGCTCAGAGTTTGTGCAAGCGGTAGAAACAAAGCGTGAAATACTCGTGTGGACAGATACATCCCTACACTCAATGAGATTTATCGGCCCGCCGTTTACTTTTGGCATACAGCAGTTAGCATCAAACATTACAATTATGGGGCCTAATGCTGCCGTAGCAACAGAGGACGTTGTTTACTGGATGGGTATAGATAATTTCTACACTTACTCAGGGCAGACAAAGCAGCTTAATTGCACAGTAAAAGATCATGTGTTTAACGATTTTAACTTCTCTCAAGCTGATAAAGTGTACGGTGGGATTAACTCTGAGTTTTCAGAGGTAATATGGCTTTATCCGTCTGAGACAAACTCCTTAGCCAGCGGTGGTTCAGGAGAGAACGACAAATATGTTATCTATAATTATAAAGATGAAATTTGGTATTATGGCAACCTTAGTAGGTCGGCTTGGCTTGATAGAGGCATAAGAACATTCCCGATAGCTGCTGAAAGCGGATACTTGTATAACCATGAGTTTGAGTATGACGATGACGGCTCTGCTATGGATTCGTTTATTGAGTCAGCGCCCATGGATATTGGGGACGGAGATAAGTTCGCTTTAGTCACAACTGTTGTGCCTGACCTAACATTTGTAGGATCAACTGCACTTTCCAGTCCTCAAGCAACATTTACCTTAAAAGCCCGCACAGAGCCGGGGGCAGCGTATGGCAGCACATCTAGTGGTTCAGCGGTAAGAACAGCGTCTTCCCCAGTAGAGACGTTTACAGAGCTTCTTAATCTAAGGGTGAGGGGTAGGTCATTCGCTATAAAGGTTGACTCATCTGCTTTAGGCACAAAATGGAAGCTAGGGTCACCTCGCGTTGACATACGCCCAGATGGTAGACGCTAATGGCTGTAATTAATGTACCAGCACCAAGACTGCCTGAGCCTACTCAGGAGTATTCCTTGCCATATATGCAGGATTTACTGAGAGCGTTGGAAATATTTATTGAGCAAGAGAGAACACCGGGAGAGCTTAGGGGTACAAAGATAACTTTAACTGACTTGCCGACAGCATCGACAGGTCTTGAATCGGGAGCCTTATGGAACAACTCAGGTGTGGTAAATATAATACCATAGTACAAATATGGCTCAGAAAAAATTGCAGAAAAACAGCGTGTATAGCGAATACGATGAGGATGGGGACGGCATAGTCACGGATGAAGAGCTTTCTCATGTTAAAGAGATAAAGAAGACCGAGACAGAGCTAAGGAAGAACTTAGCGCAGTTGCGTATGGCAAGGTGTACCCTGATATTCATGGGTGTGTATGCAACTTTTCTTGCTTCTCCCTTGTGTTCTGCCGAAAAGCTAGAGGGATTAGCGGGGGTAACAGACCTTATATTCCTTAGTGGCAGCGGCATCGTAGGGGCTTACATCGGAATGACAACTTGGATGAGTAAAAAATGAAGGGCGTACCGACAAAGCTAAATGAGGGCAGCGAATTTACCATTCCGCTAAAAAACCTGATAGGGCTAATAGCTTTTACTGGTCTGTCTGTTTGGGGTTATTTTTCGATTACTGAACGGCTGGCCTTTTTAGAACATGAACAGAAAATGCACTGGGAAGAAATCCAAGAAAATGACGACTGGATAGACGAATGGAAGCCGCCAGCGTCAGTAGAGGCCAATATCCAGCGTGTGCGAGAACTTGAGTTACGCATTGCTAAAATTGAAACAATGATGGAGATGAAGTGATGATGTGGGATATGCACAATCACACAACTAAAGCACAAGCTTTAACAAACAGGAGAAGGCAGAATGTTGCAGGCATTGATAGGGCCAGTCACAGGATTACTGGACAAGTTCATAGAGGACAAGGATCAGAAGAACAAGTTAGCTCACGAACTAGCGACAATGGCAGACAACCATGCACAGGAATTAGCGAAAGGCCAGTTAGCGATAAATGCTGAAGAAGCTAAGTCACGGAATATTTTTGTGGCTGGTTGGCGACCTAGTGTGGGCTGGTGCTGTAGCTTGGCTCTATTTGCTCACTTTTTAGTTTTTCCTACTATGGATGTAGTAACTGCCTATATGGGAGTTGACCCAGTAGCTTACCCTCAGTTTGATATGGACAGCTTAATGACTGTGCTTCTAGGATTATTAGGTCTGGGTGGAATGCGTAGCTACGAAAAGGCAAAAGGCTTAACAAAATGAAAGGGCTTACAAAATAAACACTTAACTGATACAATCTCTTAACTTTAAAAGTTACATATAACTTTATAGTCGGGGGACTAGAGATGGCACAGCCAACTTTACCTAGGTCAGTATATGAAGAAACTGCAAGACTATTCTTTGAGTACGGAAATAGTGTAGTAGCTGCCGCTAGAGCGTCTGGGATTGGGTATCATACCTATGCCTCTAGGCTTAGAAAAGCAAGGGAGATGGGTCTTGTTACTAGCAGCGCATCTACACCTGCAAAGGAAAGGGAAAATGTTGTTACCGCTAAGGTAGTTCTGAAGCCTGTATACAGAATACAGCAGCGCAAGTCGAAGCCAAATGAGACCAAAAGAGTTCTGGCTATAGGCGACTGCCATGATGGACCAAACCTATCTGATAAGACTAGGTTCTACGCTATGGGCAAATATGCGAAGGACAACGAAGTTGATCAGATTATCCAGATTGGAGACTTTGCAAGCGTTGACTCTCTCAATAGGTTTGACGGCAACGATACCCTGAAAGGCAAGGAAAAGCCCTCATTTGGGCAGGACATGAAGAGCTTCCAAGAGGCTATTAGGGCATTTCACAAAGGCCTAGATGGCTATGATGTGCCAAAGCACGTCACTCTTGGCAATCATGAAGACAGGATTTGGTCTTATACCAACAAAAATCCTGAGATAGTGGACATGCTTGATCAGATATTGTTTGCTACAATGGATGACTATAACTGGACTTACTCCCCATATGGTGAGTTCTATTTTATAGGTGATGTAGGTTTCACACATGCTCCTTTAAATACAATGGGTAAGGCGTATGGAGGAATGCAGTCAGAGAACTCTATAGCAAGGGACGCTATGCATGATATAGTTTATGGGCATACTCATAAGCGCCTAGACAAGACCTTTCCAAAGATAGGCAATCAGTTTGTAAACATAATCAATTTAGGAACAAGCCTACCGGAAGGACATATAGAAGAGTATGCTAGACATACATTAACTGGGTGGTCTTATGGGGTCTACGACATCCAGATAAAAGATGGTAAAATATACGAAACGAATTGGTTGCCAATAGGTAAGTTGATGAAAGAGTATGGTGAGGGATATGCGGGAGATTAAAAAGATAATTGTCCACTGCGCGGACACACCCGAAGGGCGAGACGTGAGAACTGCGGAGATAAAACGCTGGCACACAGAGGAGCGTGGCTGGAGTGATATCGGTTATCATTGGGTCGTTGAGTTGGACGGTTCGCTTCACGCTGGGCGTCCTGAAGAAATCAGTGGCGCTCATTGTAAAGGGCATAACAGTAGCAGCATCGGCGTATGCTATGTGGGTGGTTCTGATGCTAGTGGCGATCCTAAAGATACACGAACCGAAGCGCAAAAAGAGGCGCTGAAGAACTTAATTGTTGATTTATTAGACAGGTATAGCGATGCAGAGGTATTCGGGCATCGTGATTTCTCTGAGAAAGCCTGTCCTTCATTCGATGCTAAAACTGAGTACGCAGGTCTTTAAGGAGTAGAATATGTTACCAATGCTTTTAGGATTAGCTGGTTCCGGTTTAGCCGGTGCTGGTATGCTCGGCGGAATGGGCGCTCTTACCGCTGGTGCGCTTGGTTCCGGGCTTGGATCATATCTTGAAACAGGAGACCTTGGTCAAGGTATTCAGACTGGTCTTATGTCATTCTTGGGCGGTAAGCTTCTAGGGGCTGGCGCTGACAAGTTGAGTGGAGCGTCTGGAGCGGCTGTTAACGCCACAACAACCCCCGGACTACAAGCGGGATTGGGTCCACCGGCACTTAACACTGGGCCAATGACCGGCGCTCAGCTTGCTAATGTCCCAATTGGACAACAAGCAGTCACTCAAAGCATAACTCCAGCCGCAACATCCTCTAGTTTCGGTTTGGGTGACATGTTCAAAGACTCTACAGCAGGGATTGGGAGTAGCGTCCCTGCTGACGCGACAATTGGGCAAAGATTTACTGGCGCTCAAAACGCCCTAATGACCCCCGAATCAATAGGTGCGGGCCTCGGCACAGCCCTGTCCATCCCCCCGCCTGATTTTGAAAAGAAACAAAACAACTTCAACACAGAAGAAGCTGAGGCTTATGACAAGAAGCAGTTCACCCCCGGTGCTGGCTTCCGTCCGGGCATTGACAAAGAGTTTGATTACTTTGGCCCAACTCAATTTGCTGACGGCGGCTTAGCAGCCCTGCGTTACGCAGAGGGTGGTGACATGGACATGTCAGAGCAGCCAAATGACAAAGAGCTTATCTCTGATGCAGTTGATGCCATTAAAGGTAAGGATGACAACCCACAGGTTGTGCTAGCTAGATTTGTATCTCGTTATGGTGAGGAAGCCCTTCGCGACCTCGTTGAGCGCGTACAGACAGGCCAGTTTGATGAGAATGCGGAGGCTACAGAGGGACAGGTCAGCGGTGTCGGTGACGGCATGGATGACATGATTCCCGCAACACTAGAAGGAGAACAGGACGTTGTATTATCCGATGGTGAGTTTATCGTTCCTGCGGATGTGGTTAGCGGACTGGGCAACGGCTCGACTGACGCAGGCTCGAAGTCTCTTTATGAAATGATGGACCGTGTCCGTGAAATGCGAACAGGCGGCACAATGCAGCCCAAGCAAGTGCCGCAGAGTAAAATGCTACCAGCATGATCATATCAGTAGTACCCAGAGAAGCTCTGGGGATCGTCTGGGGAGACGTAGCAAAGTTAATGAATAGGTCAGTGGAAACTTCCAATGGGAAGTATCACATTGACGACTTGTACCACGCTATAGTTGGTGGTCAGTACGTTTTGTGGGTTGTAATGGATGGCAATGAAGCTATAGCCGCTATAACAACAAGCGTAATATCCTATCCGGGCCGTAAAGCAATGGCGATGGATTGGATAGGCGGCAGAAGAATGAGAGAGTGGCTACCCATGGCGGTAGAAACTTTGTCAGAATACTCAAGGAAGAATGGTTGTTCTCACCTTGAGGGGTACGGAAGAAAAGCATGGGGACGATGGTTATCTAAGTACGGCTGGAAGCCGGAATATATTGCTTATAGAATGGAGCTGTAACAATGAGCAAAGGCTCACCTAAACCAACAGATCAGACGGTTGTTCAAACCAACCTTCCCGAATATGTACAGCCATACTTTGAGCGTCTTCTAAACAGAACAGAAGCCGAGACAAAGCAGCAGTATCAGCCGTACCAAGGTCAGCGATTACAAACTGGCGGCACCGATGTTACTGATGCCCAGCAGATGGGGCGCAACATTGCTGGTCAAGGCATTCAAGGATTACCTCAGGCTCAAGCGGCCACCATGGCTGGTCTTGGCAGATCATTGCAGGGTATGGGTTATCAGGCGGGTCAGTTTGATAATGCAGCAGCCCAGCAATACATGTCTCCTTATATGCAACAGGTGGTGGATGTTCAAAAACAGCAAGCAATACTTGACGCCCAAAGACAAAATGCTGGCAGGGCGGCTGAAGCAGTCCAAGCTGGCGCATTCGGTGGCTCCAGACAAGCGGTTCAACAAGGCCTCGCAAGTGAAGCGCTTTCAAGGCAGTTGGGCGAAATACAGGCTTCGGGGCAGCAGCAAGCATATGAATCGGCACAAGGACAGTTTGAAAGAGATAGAGCAGCCAGAGAGTCAGCAGAGCGACTAGGTCTAGGCGCAGCGGAGTCAGCATCTGGGCAGGCAGCCCAAATAGCTCAGTTGGGTCAAATGGCTCGTGAAGGGGATATCCAAGCAGCTTCCATGTTAGAGAAGATTGGCCGGGATATTCAGGCAGAAAAACAAGCTGGTCTGGATATTGCTTATGAAGATTTTGTACGTCAGCGGGATTATGACCGCGAACAGTTACAGTTCTATTCATCCATTCTTAGAGGTGTACCTGTACAGCCTTCAACAGAAACAACCAAACTTCAATCTTATAACCCTATCCAACAATTACTTGGAACAGGCATTTCAGCCTTAGGATTATATAAAGGTTTGGGGGCCTAAGTAATGAATATCATTGACATACAAGATCAGCTTAAAAACTTCTCTGAAAATCAGCTTATCAAAGAAATGCAGATGCCTTCTGGTAATGCTCCGCAGTTTCTTGTTCTTAGCGAAATACAGCGCCGTAAGCGCGTCAGAGACGACTTTAGCAAGCGTCAGGCTGCTCAAGAGCCAACCGTTGCTGAAGAGGCTGTAGCCGCTGCTGGTGTGCCTATGCAGGGCATTGCTGGTATGTCAGAAGCTATGGCACCTCAAAGCGCGGTTTCTGAGGGCATTGGTACTATCATGCCTCAAGCTATGCGTCAGACTGCGCCCGCTCCAGCGCCAGAAGATATGGCTATGGGTATGGCTGAAGGCGGAGTTCTACGCGCACAACAAGGCGCTTACTTCCCATCAAACGCTGAACTTTATGGCCTGTATGGGCAGGAGTCAGGTTACGGTAAAAACATGTATGGCTCATCTGGTGAGATCGGGCCTCTTCAAATTATGCCAACAACTGCGATTCAGCCGGGCTATGGAATTAAATCCTTATTCCCTGAGCTTCAAAAGGCCGTACAAAGTGGTGACTACGAAAGCGCACTAGCTGCCTATAAGGCTAACAAGGCCATGGTTGATGAAGCTCTAATGAGCGGTCAAAAGGTTGAGCCATTTGTAATGGATTACCTAGATAAGGCAGAAGCCATTCTAGGCAACAGGGACTTAGCTCTACTTTCTTATAATCAGGGTATTGATGGCACTAAAGGCTTTGAAGGCGACCCTTCTAAGACAGACTATGTCAGTGGTGTGGCTTCCAATAAAGAGGGTTACAAGCCAAAATCTGACACAGCGTCATCTATATTAGAAATGATTAACCCAATCAGCAAAGCTAGCGCCAGCACAATTACTCCGAGCTTGCAGCAAGTAAAAACGCCAATGCCTGACATCCCTCAAGATATTATTAGGGACCAAACAGGCAGAGCTATTGGGGATGCTTCTTATGGGCCAAGAATTAGAGCCGCAATGGAAACCGGAAACGAAGATATTGCTAACAATCTTGTAGCCCAAGGATTAAATGAGGCAAACTTCTTTGAGCAAATGTACAAAAATATGGACCCGGATGACTTGGGTAATGTTGGTCAGGATGCCGTTACCTCTGGCGTTGGTGGAATCACAACCCCTGTAGGACCCGGAACAATAGACCCCGGACAAATGCTTCAAGTTCTTCCCCTAGACCCAACACAAAAAACCATTAGTGTTGACGCTGCCCAAAGTGACGCAGACAAAGCCGATGCCGTTCCAGCATCAGAACCGCAGGCACCTCCCGTTCAACCGCTTGCACCAGCCGCTCCCAAAGTAGAAAGTGAAGCATCTTCACTGGAAGCAGAAATATTAAAGATGCAGGACGATCTAAAGAAGGGCAGAGAGCAGGACAAGTGGCTCGCTATCGCTCAGGCTGGTCTTGCGCTAATGTCATCTAAAGAGCCAACTTTGCTTGGTGCCGCTGGTGAAGCTGGTGTGTCTGGCTTGAAGGCTTATCGTGAGTCTCAAGACAGATACCAAGAAGGTGTTATTGATTTAATTAATGCTAGGTCTAAATTAAAAAAATCTTCTGATAAAAACGTAATAACTAGGGATGTAGCCTTGAGAGAAGCTATAAATTTGGAAACAGATGCGGCTAAACCAGAAAACTTTGAGTCCAGAGATGCTTTACTGGCAAGAGCTGCACAACTAAGAGGCATTGCAGGAATATCAGATTTTAGCGTTGTGAATTGAGGTTTGGCCGATGCCAATAGTACAAGCAAAAGCGCCAAACTCAGGTCAATATTATAATATTGAAATATCGGGTAACACCCCCACCCCTGAAGAACTACAAAAAATTAATCAATACATAGCATCTGTTGATGGAGTGCCTACGGGCAATCTTGTAGAAACAGACGAGGAGCGTGGCTTCTTAGGCGCTGTCGGCACAGGTATCGACACCCTACAGATGATGTACGGCTCTTCTCTGGAGGGTATTGGTAAAAGCACTGGTATAGACGCTTTAAAAGATATCGGCTCCGGCATTGTAGAGACAAACAAGCAGCAGCTTCAGGAGTCAGGGGCAAACGCTACCAGACTAGATGATGTAAAAGACATCGGATCAGGATTTCAGTTCTTCAAAGAAACGCTTGGCGAACAAGTACCCCAGCTTGGGTCAACCTTAGCTGGCTCTGCTGTTGGTGCAAAAATAGGTTCCTTTGCAGGCCCACTTGGAACCGTTGTTGGTACGGTTGCTGGTGGTCTAGCTGCAAACCTTCCGTTCTTCTACGGTGCAAACCGCGAAGCTCAGAAAGAAGCAGATGTAGAAGGTGGACGCCCAGTACAAGTTGACGAAGGCGTTGCAGCCCTTACAGCCATACCGCAAGCATCCCTAGATTTTATTGCTGACAGAATATTGATAGGCAGAATCATCAGCCCTAAGTGGCTTGGTGGTGGCGGCATGTTTTCTCGTGGCGCAAAAAGCGCTGGATTTGGTGCTGTTGCAGAGGTGCCGACAGAGGTGGGTCAACAGGTCCTTGAAAGGTTGCAGGCCGGTCAAAGCATCACTAGCGATGAAGCTGTCAAACAATATATCGAAGTTGCTGTAGCGGCTGGACTGGTTGGTGGAACCGTAAGAGGAACCACCGGCTTGATTCAAGGAGATGTTGCCAAAAAAGAAAAAGAAAAAGAAACGGCAGAAGCCCAACGTCAATTAGATGAAGACGCTATTGAGGAGGGGCAACGCGCGGGAGAAAGAATTGAGCTTGGCAAGGTTGGGTATGACATTCGTATGCCACCTGAGCCAGAGGAAGCTCAAGCCGCACCAGAGGCAGAGGTCACAGATACAAACCTAACTGACGAGCAGAAGACTTTGGCTCTTGTAGAAGCGGCTAAAGAGGCCAAAAGGGCGTTCATACCTATTCCTTTAGGCTCAACTGTATGGAGAGCCGAAGACATACAAAAGATACAGGCCTCGCGTCAGGCTAGTGGCATAGACCCCAATGCTGATGTGACCAGAGAAGAGCTTGTGTCATTGTACGGAGAAGACGTGGCGGCTCAGTTTGACCGCATACAGCGCCCAAGCATGGCACCAAAGCCAAAGGCTCCTATATTTTCAGTTAAGCAAAAAGATGATGTCAAGGCAGAGCTTGATAAGCGTGGCAAAGTAAACAGAGGCCAGCTTAAACGAGCAGCTAAGACAGACTCAACTCAGGTTATTGATGAAATATTAAGAGACCTAGAAAATGACGGTGTGGTCAAACACACTGGCAGGGGCAGATATAAGCTATCTACAGACCCAACTCTTGATCCTCTTTACAAGCAAAAGCAGCAAAGGGACAAGGCAAGAAGTTCCATAGAACAAATTGAGGCACCTAAGAAGGCTGCTATTGAGGCCCGCGATAAGGCCCTTGAGCGCAACAACGTTGCTGCCGCAAAGAACCTGAATGACCAAATAGAGCAGATGGAGGCAACAGCAGCGGAGCCTAAAAGACTTCTGGCAGAAGCAGAGGCAGAGATAGATGCTGCTGACGCTCAGGTTAGAGATCAAGAGGCTGCTGAGAGAGCGCAGACAGAGCTTGAGGAAGCTGAGCAGGCTAGTAAGATTGCTAAAGAGGCTGAGGCCGCCG
>MDTB01203093.1_pt1 | contig 14793 bp, 10 predicted proteins | sample 811161 | NCBI WGS metagenome assembly MDTB01 (sample SAMN05326650, study PRJNA326480) | marine metagenome | isolation source: seawater | place: Mediterranean Sea | collected 2009
ACAACTATTTATTTTCAAAGGGGGTTTCAGCGATCTACGGCCCTGGAACTAATATACCAGATGCGGCGAGAGAAATTTTAGATATTATTCAAGAGCAAAAGGACTCTCTGAAATGAGGGCCTCGCGAAATTAAGTGATAGTTATGGAAACAGAAATTGAATTTTTAGAGTTGAGACGATTTTATTTTTTGGATATTCAAATAGACTTTAATCTTATTTTAATTGGGGATTAAATTATCAAATGGAAATACACTCGGTTAACAAGAGTGATAATGCTGAATGGCTGGTCTTGAATCATGATTTAGATCGTCCATTGAATGTGTCAGATATTAATCTTAATTTGATAGTGTGTAATGAGCAGGGAACATTAATTGATCCGGGAGGGATTGAGATTTTTCCAACTGTTGTTTCAACAGTTAACAAAATAATACCAATAAACTCTATTAAGAATATTATTGTTACATCAGCTGATCCACAGTCGGCCTCTTCTTTAGCACTTTGGAAGCAAGTTTGTTCCGACGAAGTAAATATTTATGTCCCAAGTTTGTTGGGTAACTCATTAGCACATTTGGACTCAGAAGTAACATTTTCATTAATCCCAGATGAGGGGCTTAAATTAGAAGTTAGTCCCCATCATAATCTTATTTTGATTCCATCTCATCATTTGCATGCTCCAGCTGCATATTCGGTATACGATGAAAACTTACAGATTTTGTATTCTGGTAGCATTGGTTCAGCGGAAATGCAGTACAATAGTTCAGCGGAGCTTTTTGCGTCTGTTTTTCGCAAACATAAGTTGAACTTGGATTCCTATCATAAAAGGTGGTTTATTTCGAGCAAAGCTCGAAAGCACTGGTTAAGCCTTGTTAAGAATTTAGATATTGAGACGCTTATTCCTCAGCGTGGCCCATTATTAGCGAATGAGAATGTTAATAACTTTCTAGAATGGTTTGGAGGTGTTGGTTTGGAAGGAGGTATTCTAGCTATTTCTTCGGCCCTGCATGAAGACGAATATCTGACCTCAAATATAAGGAAAAACACTTTAATTAGTGTTGAAAAAAACCGTCAAGATAGTTTCCGACTTGTAACAAGGAGTGATTTCGATGGTATTGCTTGCGCAGTGATCTTTGAAGAACTTGGCATGATTGATGATATCTTGTTTGCAGAGCCTAATGATATGCAGAGTGGTCGCGTCAAGATTACAAAAAATGATATTATAGCAAATTTACCCTATGTAGAAGGTTGTCATCGCGCATTTGACCATCACCTAAGTGAGGTATCTAGGTTGGCAAAGTTACATGACAATCACATAAATAAACCTGACTCTCCGTCGACCGCACGATTAATTTATGAATATTATGGGGCGGCTGAGGGACTGCCATTAATTTCTGCTTCTATGATGGACGCAGTGGATCAGAACGATAGCGCTGACTATCAAATGCACGATGTATTATATCCCAAAAATTGGGCACTATTAAGCTTTATAATGGATCCACGGAGTGGCTTAAGCCGCTTTCATGGGTTTAGAATTCCGCACTTCGAAATGATGATGAGTCTTATTGATTATTGCAGAAACTATAAGATTGAAGATATTCTGATGTTGCCGGATATTAAAGAGCGAGCAGACTTTCTATTTGATCAGCAGGAACGGTTTAAAGAGCAGCTTAAGCGATGCGCAACGGTGCATGGCAAGTTAATTGTAATCGACCTTTTAGGTGAAAAAACGCTGTTCGCAGGGAACAGATTTATGATTTATGCTTTGTTTCCCCATTGCAATATCTCAATGAGTAAGGTGTGGGGACGTGACAAGAAAAAAATTATTTGTGGATTGGGTAAATCAATTTTTGATCGTTCATCTTCTGCAAATGTTGGAGATTTGATGCTTGCGTATGGAGGTGGGGGACATAGGGCAGCCGGGACGTGTCAAATAGACCCAAAAAATATCGAATTAGTTCAACATCAGTTAATTTCTCAAATAAATACGGCTAACTAGCTCATATGATTTGTCTGAGTTAAGCGAAATAAGCGGAATTTATTGAAAAATACAGGGCTAATTAAGTGTTGGTTAGTTTTCGATTTTTAACGATTATTTTAATAAGGTCAATAGTTTCAATTATACCGTATATGGCGATAAACGACCCCATTCGTGGACCGGTTGGTTGACCTAATAAAACTTCATACAAACATGAAAACCAAGTTTTTAAATTATCTGAAAAATGAAATTTACCAATTCTGTATATTTCAGCTTGTATTCTTTCACTATCAGTTCGTGGTCCTAAGGTTTCAAGTGCGACGGCAAGGTCTTTTAACGCACCAACCTCTATTTCTGTGGCTTCGCGATATTTTTTAAAAGGTTTAATGAAATCTCGGTAATAATTTATTGAATATTCAACTAACTTATCTAAAAAAGGAGAACTCTCTGGTGTAATATTAGGAAGGTAACGGGAAATAAAGTACCATAATACTGTTTTGTCTTCTGAATTACAGACTGATGCTAAGTTTAATAATAAGCTGTAATTTACTTTTTGTTCTAACTTTGGTGGTTTACCAGCATGAATATGCCACGCAGGGTTATTAAACTTGTCTTCCCAATTTAAGGCTTCAAAATTCTTCAAGTGATTAAGATAATCATCAACATTACGCGGAATAATATCAAAATACAATCGTTTTGCTGTTTTTGGTTTTTGAAACATATACATAGCGAGACTCTCTTTTGGAGCATAAGAGAGCCATTCTTCAACTGAGATTCCATTTCCCTTAGATTTGGAAATTTTCTCCCCATTTTGATCCAAAAATAATTCATATGTAAATCCACTGGGCGGGCTCCCACCAATAATTTTGCAGATTTTATTTGATAATCGGACCGATTCAATTAAGTCTTTTCCAGACATCTCGTAATTTACATCTAAGCTTTTCCATCTCATTGCCCAATCAACTTTCCATTGGAGTTTACATTTTCCGCCTGTTACTTCTGTTTCAACTTTTTTTCCATCTTCGTTTTGATATATAATAGTACCGGATCTAAAATCATGGGCTATTATGGGCACCTGTAAAACCTTGTTTGTGTGCTCACAAATAGGGAGGAAAGGACTATAAGTGGCTTGGCGTTCTTTACCTAATGTGGGTAAAATAATGCTTAATATGTGGTCATATTTTTGTAATATTTCTAATAATACTGAGTCAAAACAGCCAGTCTTATAACATTCTGTGGCGCTTTTGAACTCATAATTAAAATTAAAATCATCAAGAAATTTTCTTAATCGCGCATTATTGTGATGACCAAAGCTCTCATGAGTGCCAAAAGGATCGGGAACACTAGTTAGAGGCTGGCCCAAGTATTTAGTAATCATATCTTTTTTAGGAATGTTATCTGGCACTTTCCTGAGGCCATCCATATCATCCGAAAAAGTAACCAAGCGTGTTGGTTGGTCTGACAAAAAGGAGAAAGCGTGTCGTACCATTTCAGTTCGAGCAACCTCACCAAATGTGCCAATATGAGGAAGCCCAGATGGTCCATATCCAGTTTGGAAGAGGAAGTAACCTTTCTTTGGAAGCTCTTTGCCAAAGGATTTTAAGAGCGAGCGAGCCTCAATAAAGGGCCATGATGTACTTTCTAAGGGAGATTTTGAATTTTTCATTATAACATGAATCCTATTTATTTTATCGGGTAACTTTTAAGAAACTGTTATAATCTCTTAAGGCCAAATAGATTTTCCTGGTGTTGGAATTCCTAACTTACCCCATTTTTTTGTGACCTTTTGAATTGTGTCATCAGTCATTCTTAGCTTTTCACCCCATTCCCTCGTCGTTTCAGGAGCAATTTTCTTTGTTGCATCAATACCCATTTTGCTTCCTAGGCCAGAAAATGGTGATGCAAAATCAAGGTAATCAATAGGAGTGTTTTCTATTAATGTTGTATCTCTGATAGGATCAACGTTTGTTGACAATGCCCAGATTACATCGTTCCAATCACGCGCATTTATATCATCATCTATGATAATTACAAATTTAGTATACATAAATTGTTTCAGATATGACCAAATAGCAAACATTATTCTTTTTGCATGGCCTGGATAAGCTTTTTTAATGGAAACTACGGCCATTCGATATGAGCAAGCCTCAGGAGGTAGCCAAAAGTCTGAGATTTCTGGAAATTGCTGTATAAGTAATGGGACAAACACGTCATTTAAAGCTTCGCCCAAAACAGATGGTTCATCAGGGGGGCGCCCTGTAAATGTTGAGAGATAAATGGGTTCTTTGCGCATTGTGATTGCTGAAATAGTAAATGTTGGAAACGATTCTTTACTATTATAATATCCAGTATGATCACCAAAAGGACCCTCTTCCGCGTAGTCGTTAAGCGAAATATGTCCTTCCAATACGATTTCACTCTCAGCAGGGACTTCTAGTGGCACAGTTTTGCATTTGACTAGCGCAACTTTTTTATTTCTCAAAAGGCCTGCAAATTGATATTCTGAAAGGGTATCAGGAATTGGTGTTACCGCAGCTAGAATCGTGCCTGGATCTGCGCCTAAAACAATTGCAGCAGGTAAAGGTTCTGAATTTTTCTTTTGCCAACGCTCATAATGTTGAGCGCCTCCCCTATGTTTCAGCCAACGCATCAGGGTTGTTTTTTTGCCTGTTACTTGCATTCTATAAATACCAAGGTTGTAATTGTCTCGCCTATCCGAATCGGGTTCATTTAAAGTTGGGCCCTTTGTGACAACCAGAGGCCAAGTTATTAGAGGTGATGGCTCTTTTGGCCAGCATGTTTGAATAGGCAAATGGCTCAAATCAATTTTGTCACCAGTAATAACAACTTCTTGGCATTTTGCTTTTTTTATTGTTTTTGGGGTCATCGCTAAAATGGTCTTCGCCAGCGGTAATAATGTTATTGCTTGTCGCCAACCCTGAGGAGGTTCTGGTTGTTTTAAGAAGGCTAAGGTCTCACCTATTTCTCTCAATTCTTCAGGCTTTCGGCCCATTCCCCATGCTACACGCTCTACTGTTCCAAATAAATTTACGAGGATTGGAATTTGATATTTAGTTCCGTCAGCTTTAATAGGGTTTTCGAAAAGGATAGCTAGGCCCTGTTCAGCTAACAAACGGGTTTGAATTTCTGTTATTTCAAGTTTTGGAGAAACGGGTTCAGTAACTCTGATAAGCTGCCCTCTTGGTTCGAGGTAGTTAAAAATAAAATCTCTGAGTGACGAAAATGTCATTTAAAAAATTCCAGTTTTTTTCAAAATTTAATTTGGACTAAGATAAGAGTTAACAGCATAATAAATCCACACTCTCTATTTGACTTAAACCGTGCAAGGCAATTGTTTGAGCAATCTATATCTAGAGTGAATATCTGCCAAGAAAAATGAAGTCCTATCGCTAAAATTCCTAGGTAGTAAACAGGGCTGAGTTCTTCCATTATGCCGCAAATGCAAAATAAGCAAGTTGCTAAAAAATAGAATGCTGCTAACCAGGGCTTTGTTTTGTGCCCAAACTTTAGTGCAGTTGACTTAACTCCAATTAGAGCATCATCAGTCTTATCTTGATGTGCATAAATGGTATCATAACCAAGGGTCCAGAAAAAGCCTGCAAAATAAAGTGCTACTGCTGTGAAACTGAGTTCTCCTGTCACAGTGGACCAGCCCAAAAGAGCACCCCAATTAAAGGTCAGCCCTAAGATTGCTTGTGGCCAAAACGTAATTCGCTTCATAAAGGGATAAATAAACACTAATATTAACGAACAAGCTCCAACGACGATAGAGAAGAAGTTAAATTGGATTAAAATTGCGAATCCGATTAGAAGTAAAAAACTGAGAAATACAATTGCTTGGAAGGTGGTAATTTCTCGATTAACAAGGGGTCTCTTTTTTGTGCGCTCTACTAAGCCATCAAAATTTATATCTGCTATATCATTTATTATACATCCAGCACTTCTCATAATTACTGCGCCTATAAAAAAAAGAAAATAGAGTTGGAAATTAGACCAGCTTGAGCTCGCAAGGGTGATGCTCCACCAACCGGGTAGTAAAAGCAACCATGTCCCAATTGGTTCATTTAATCTGGCGAGGCGAATAAGAGCGTCTATAAATTTCAACATTCCATCAAATATAATATTATTTTTTTCAATTAGTTAGTAAACTATTACATTATTAATTTAAACTCTATTAGCCAGTAATCAGAAAACTTTGGTCTGTAAAATAATTCAAAAGCAATATGTGGAGGCATAAAATAAAATGGCAGAGTTAAAAACTAGGTTATACCTTGACTCAGTTATTAAAAGTGATCAAACAATTGATCTGATCAAAAAACATAGTCATTTTCTTGTAAATGTTTTGCGATTAAAATACATGGATCAAATTTCTGTGTTTAACAGCGAGAGTGGTGAATGGAGCGCAAGGATTATTGACTCGTCAAAAAAAATGGTAGTAATTAAGACGGTTGCCCAACTTAGACGTCCTGAGCGCGAGTATGGCCCTTGGTTAGCTTTTGCACTAATAAAGAAAACTAGGATGGATTTTTTAATTGAAAAAGCAACTGAGCTTGGTGTTGAGCGCCTTATGCCGGTGATTACCCATTTCACTGGGCCACAAAGGTTTAATTTAGATCGACTGGTTCTGCATTCCATAGAGGCAGTCGAGCAATCAGGACGATTAAGTAAGCCAGAAATTTGTCCAGTAATAGATTTTGGTACATTTTTAAAAACATGGCCTAAAAACAGACATTTATTTTTTGGAGACGAGACAGGAAAAGGTAAGCCGGTAGGTTGTTTATTGGATGAAATGCTATCAAATGAGGAAAAATTATGCGGTTTTTTCACAGGTCCAGAAGGAGGTTTTTCCAATCTTGAATTATCGACTTTAAACAAACTAATATATGCACATGGAATGGATCTAGGGCCAAGAACACTTCGCAGTGAAACAGCTGCAATAGCAGCATTGTCCGCATGGAATGCTATTTTAGACTAATTATATTTTATAATATTAGCTGAACACTTAATTACTTTGGAGGATATAAGCTCAGTGGAAGATTTGTTAGAAACTTCTGAAATTATAACGGATAAACGACTTTTAGTTGAATATCTAGAGGCCGGTTGTAAACCGCTATCACAATGGAAAATAGGAACAGAGCATGAGAAGTTCCCCTATCATTTAAAGAACTTGAGGCCACTTAGTTACGATGAAGAGTTTGGTATTCTAAGGCTATTACAAGAGTTGCAGCGATTTGGTTGGGAGCCAGAGTTTGAAGGTGAAAATATCATAGCCCTGAGAAAAGATGGAGATGGCACTATCTCTTTAGAGCCATCGGGGCAATTAGAGCTGTCGGGCGAGGCAGTAAGCACGATCCATCAAACATGTGATCAAGTAAGTAGGCACCTTCAGCAAGTAAAGGCAGTAGCAAGTGAGTTGGATATTGGTTTTTTAGGCCTAGGGTATCGACCAATTGGTAATATCGATGATGTGCCATGGATGCCGAAAGAGCGATACAAAATTATGCGAGATTATATGCCAAAAAAAGGGGGTTTAGGTCTTGAGATGATGAGCTCGACCTGCACTGTTCAAGTAAATCTAGATTTTGATAAAGAGACTACAATGATTAAAATGTTTCGTGTATCTTTGGCATTGCAACCAATTGCAACAGCACTCTGGGCAAACTCGCCTTTCTGCGATGGTAAACCGACGGGATACTTGTCGTATCGGAGCCATATTTGGACTGATACGGATCCTGACCGGTGTGGCATTCTGCCTTTTGTTTTTGACAAGGGATTTGGTTTTGAGAGATATGTGGACTATATTCTTGATGTTCCTATGTATTTTGTTTACCGAAACAAAAAATATATAGACGTTTCTGGTTTATCTTTTCGAGACTTTATGAAAGGCAACTTGTCGGGCTTTCCTGGGGAGAGGCCACAGTTATTAGATTGGATTAATCATTTAAGCGTTGCGTTTCCTGAGGTACGTTTGAAACAGTTTCTTGAAATGCGAGGAGCTGATGGCGGACCGTGGGCAAGTTTGTGCGCCTTGCCTGCATTCTGGGTAGGGTTATTGTATGATGCCCAAAGTTTAAATGATGCTTATGATATGATTTCAGATTGGTCGGTATCTGATCATATTTATCTTAGAAATTCGGTGCCGCGAAGTGCATTGAAGACAAAATTCAAGGGAACAACTGTTCAAGAAGTTGCGCTAAATGTTCTAGAAATAGCACATGCGGGCTTGCGAAAAAGATCATGTTTGGACAGCGTAGGTATTGATGAGGCACATTTTTTGAAACCACTTTTCCAAATAGCTGAGTCCGGATTAACTCCTGCTGAAGAGCTATTACGAGCTTATGAAAGACAATGGAAAAAGTCGGTTAAGCCAGCATATCTTGAATATTCGTATTAATTGTTTATACCGCCGTACCACCAACGGTTATTGCATCAATTAATAATGTTGGCTGTCCAACACCTACCGGAACCCCTTGGCCCTCTTTGCCGCACGTTCCTATTCCGGGATCAAGTTTCAAATCGTTGCCTACCTTGGATACACGCGTCAGAATTTCTGGACCGTTTCCTATTAGTGTTGCGCCACGGATAGGTGTTGTGATTTGTCCATTTTCAATATTGTATGCTTCAGTGCATGAGAAAACGAATTTCCCTGAGGTAATATCTACCTGTCCGCCTCCAAAGCTTACAGCGTAAACCCCTTTATTAACCGATTTTAGAATTGCTTCCGGCTCATCATTACCGTTTAGCATGTAAGTATTTGTCATTCTTGGAATGGGAATATGCGCATAACTCTGCCTTCGGCCATTTCCGGTAGATTCAGTTTTCATCAATCGACTATTAAGTCGATCCTGAAGAAACCCTGTAAGCACACCATTTTCAATTAGTACTGTTCTGCTTGTTGGGGTTCCTTCATCGTCGATAGATAGTGAGCCTCTACGATCATTGATTGTGCCATCATCAATAACTGTAACGCCAGCTGAGGCAACTTTTTTTCCCATCAATCCAGAAAATGCTGATGTTCCTTTGCGGTTAAAGTCTCCCTCTAGTCCATGACCAACTGCCTCATGCAACAAGATTCCAGGCCAACCAGGTCCTAATACGACTGGGATTTCTCCAGCGGGGGCCGGAGTCGCATCAAGATTAAGAAGCGCCTGCCTTAGCGCTTCATCAACCGTGTGTTTCCAACTTACGGCATCAATGTGGGGTTCATAATTTGTACGACCACCTACGCCGTAACTACCAGTTTCCATGCGGCCATCTTTTTCAACCATTACTGAAACACCAATTCTTACAAGAGGTCTAATATCACTAAATCGCTCGCCTCCAGTTCGTATTACCTGGATGGCTTGCCATTCACCGCTAATAGATATCGAAGCTTGACGAACGCGGTCGTCTTTTGAGCGTGCGTAATTATTTATTTCTTCTAACAGTGAAACCTTAGACTCAAATGACAAGCTTGAAAGCGGATTTTCTTCACTATACAACGTCTTATTGGTCTTAATCGGGTTTTTACTCAATTCACCAGAGTGGCCCCGAGTCACAGCCTTTACTGTATTTGATGCTCGATTGATTGCATCTAAAGAGAGCTCAGATGTGTGCGAATATCCTGTAGCTTCACCCGAAATAGCTCTTAACCCAAAACCTTGTAAAGTGTCAAAAGCAGCATTTTTCACTTTTCCATCATCAAACACTATACTTTCGGATTGCTTGTATTCTAAAAAAAGTTCTCCATCATCTGCATTATGCAGTGTTTCATCAACTATATTTTCTAATTTCACCTGGTCCAAATCAGTATTATCAAAAAATATTTTGTCGGTTATTGAAAGATTGGACATTATGAACCTCACTGTTAATTTAAAAACTTTATATTAGATAGGTATAAGAATAGCCCACGTATAGGCTAAATTAAGAAAAAACTATAGCAAATAATGTGATAATATTTTTTAAGTTGATTTTTTAAGTTTATAAAATTCATTATTACGAGAGAAATAAGGCAAACAAATTTAAGTTAAATACGAGCATAATTAGAATTTAAAAACACAATTATACAAGATATGATAATATGTAATAAATTTTGTTGCTTGTAAAACTGAGTTTTAAGTGTGAAACATGAAAAAATTTTTGGAGTAAAACGTGGAAAAAAATCAAGAAGCGCTTGAAAAAGTTGCTGACTTAGTAAAAAGAGCAAAGGTAGCTGGAGCAGATGCTGCAGACGCAATTTACGTTGAGGCAATTTCTCTCTCAATTGCGTGCAGGAAGGGTAAGATTGAAACGTTAGCACGTTCCGAAGGTGTGGATATTGGGCTAAGAGTCTTTTTTGGAAAAAAACAGGCCATAGTATCCTCATCAGATCTCACTAATGACGCGCTCAATGAATTAGTGGATAGGTCAATTGCAATGGCTAAATTGGTCCCGGAAGACGAATTTTGTGGGTTAGCTCCAGAGTATTTATTAGCAGACAAATTTCCTGATTTGGAAAATTATGATGCAGTTGAGCCATCTGAGAAAGAACTTGAAAATAGTGCATTTGAGGCAGAAGAGGCAGCTCTTGATGTAGTTGGTGTCAGCAACTCAGAAGGCGCAGAGTCAAGTTGGGGAAGGAGTTTTGTCGCTCTTGCGACAAGCAATAATTTTGTTGCTGGTCGACGTGGAACTAGTCATTCCCTTAGTGTATCTGTATTGGCCGGCGAAGGAACAGAGATGGAGAGGGATTATGATTACTCTGTCTCTGTTTTTAAGGAGGACCTTGATAACGCTAAGCTACTGGGAAAGTCTGCTGGAAAAAAGGCGGTGGCTAGATTAAAACCACAAAAAGTTGAGACCGCAAAAGTTCCGGTTGTTTTTGATCCGCGTGCTTCAAATTCACTACTTTCCCATTTTGCCAATGCCATAAATGGAGCCGCTGTCGCACGTGGCACAACTTTTCTTAAGGAAAAACTTGGCAAGCCAATATTTAATGAGGAAATAGTGATTTGTGATGATCCAATGCGTCCTCGAGGGTTGCGGTCAAAAGCATTTGATGCAGAGGGTGTCCTTACTGAAAAAAGAAATCTTATAGAGAATGGAGTTCTTACTTCATGGATTTTAGATTTGAGATCCGCTCGTCAATTAAGATTAGAGACTACTGGCCACGCGGTCAGAGGAACTTCCTCTTCACCCTCACCTTCTGCATCGAACCTGTATATGGAACCTGGCTCAATTTCACCAGCAGAATTAATAGGAAATATCGAGAATGGGTTCTATGTAACAGAAATGATCGGTATGGGTGTTGATGGTGTAACTGGAGATTACAGTCGTGGTGCGACAGGTTTTTGGATTGAACAAGGAAAGTTAGCTTTTCCAGTAAGCGAAATGACAATTGCTGGTAATCTATCTGATATGTTTATGAATCTTACGGCTGCAAATGATTTGATGTTTCGTTTTTCAATCAATGCTCCAACATTAAGAGTTGATGGTCTAACTGTTGCAGGTAAATGAACCTAGAGTGTGTTAAATAGTGTGATTAAGATAACAATTTTTTAGAAATAGGGTTTAAATTCTTGCATAAACGAGATGGTATTATGCCCAAATCGCGAAAATCTACAATGTACCTTATGAAGCGATTGTGGCGAGAAAATATAAAACATTATGCAATTTGGTTAATCCTTGCAGTTGTTTGTATGGTTATTATGGCAATAGCTAATGCTTTTTCTGCGTATATGATGAGACCCATAGTTGATGATGTATTCATAACTAAAAATCAAGAAATGTTGTGGCCGGTTGGTTTAATTGTAATTGCAACTTTTTTTTGCAAAGGAATGGCAAATTATGGTCAAGCAATGTTGATGAACTTTGTTGGCTTGAAGATAATAGCAGACACGCAAGGAAAACTTTTTAATCATTTAACTAATATGGAGGTGGCATTTTTTGTAAATAATTCTACTGGAAATCTAATTTCGCGATTTACAATTGATATTGCTCAGATGAAACTCTCGGTTTCTAATGGTCTCACTGGAATAGGTCGAGATCTTATGTCGTTGATTGGTCTCGTAGGGGTTATGTTTTATCAGGACTGGAAGTTAGCGATTGCATCTTTTTTTGTATTTCCTGTGGCCATATTCCCAATTGTAAGTTTGGGGCGACGGATCAGGAAAGTTACTGCAAATACACAGGAGGAAATGGGATTGTTTTCGACAACACTTCATCAGACATTTCAAGGTATCAGAATTGTTAAGGCATTTTGTATGGAATTGTATGAGAGCAGGCGAGTTAATGAGGTGATTGATCGCGTAAGGGAATTGAATATGAAAGCAGCCCGGACACGCGAGATGTCAAGGCCAATAATGGAAACCTTAGGGGGAGTGGCTATCTTTATCGTCATTATTTATGGCGGGTCGCGCGTGATAGCAAATGAGACGACAGCAGGCGCATTTTTTTCATTCATAACGGCCCTTTTGATGGCTTATGAGCCAATGAAGCGTCTTGCCAATCTTAATGCGAGTATTCAAGAGGGCATGGCTAGTGCTCAGCGCTTATTTGAAGTCTTGGACAGAAAGTCAGGTATCAAAGAGCGAATCAACGCATTAGAGCTTGCCGATGTGAAAGGAAAAATTAACCTCAACAACGTATGTTTTTCCTACGAGTCAGATAAACAAATTATAAATAATTTGTCTCTTGAAGTTCCTGTAGGTAAAACCGTTGCATTAGTTGGGGTGTCTGGAAGCGGAAAATCTACAATACTTAATTTGATACCAAGATTTTATGAAGTAAATGGGGGAAGTGTCTGTATTGACGGCCACGACATCCAAAATTTGACCCTTGGGTCTTTATACAAAAATATAGCACTAGTTAGTCAAGAGGTTACTCTATTTGATGACAGTGTAAGTGCTAACATTTCATATGGTCAGTTGAATGCCAGTGATGATGATATTGTAAAAGCGGCAAAAAATGCTGCTGCTCATGATTTTATTATACAATTACCAGATGGATATAATACAATTGTAGGTGAGCTTGGAATAAAATTATCGGGGGGGCAACGGCAACGGCTAGCTATAGCAAGGGCGATGTTAAAGAATGCACCTATTCTTCTTCTTGATGAAGCTACGTCAGCTCTTGATACGGAGTCGGAGCGTTATGTTCAACATGCATTAAAAGCATTAATGTTGAACCGAACTACCCTAGTAATTGCGCATAGGTTGTCCACGGTGACTGATGCAGATAAAATTTATGTGATAGAAAATGGTGAAGTAAAAGAAGAAGGCAGTCATATCCAATTATTAGAAGCCGATGGTGTTTATAAGAGATTGTATGAGTTACAGTTTGCCGATCAAAAATCAATTTAAGTTTAGAAAAAGTTTTTGATTATTGGAGATGAGAGTGTTTTATGAAGTTTAGCAAGCGGGTCATGCGTTTAGAAGTTTTACGCCACTTCATATGTTGGCTTGGATCTATATATATAAAGTTAGTCTTTGCCACAAGCAAATGGGAGACTATCAATAAGAATATACCAGAGGCATTCTGGCAGTGCGACACCCCTTTTATATTATGTTTTTGGCATGGCAGGCTTTTAATGATGCCGTGTTGCTGGGATCTTTCAAAAAAGATAAACCTTTTAACCTCATTACATAAAGATGGCCAACTAATTTCTAAGACGGTTGGTCACTTCGGATTTAAATTTATTAAAGGGTCAACGACTAAGGGTGGTGCTAGAGCATTGAGAAATATTTTAAAGGCTTTGGAGTTAGGAGAGTGCATTGGACTTACACCTGATGGACCAAGAGGACCTAGAATGGTAGCAAAGGGTGGTATAATATCAATCGCAAGTTTATCGGGGGTCCCCATCATCCCCATCACTTATTCAATTGTGCGTGGTAAAAACCTTAACACATGGGATAATTTTTTGCTCGCGTTTCCATTCAGCCGAGGAATTTTTGTTTGGGGAGACCCAATATTTGTTGAAAAGAATATTAATTATTCCAAACGTGAGCGTATTCGTAAACAAGTTGAAAATGAATTGATAAAAATAACTAATGAAGCAGATAAACTGATGGGAAGAAAATTAATAAAGCCAATATTTGAATTAAACAAAACTTAATTTGAAATGTTTATTTCAATTTATAGACTTTTTAGTAACTTAATTGGACCCTTTGTTCGTGGATATCTCCTTTATCGATTGATAAAAGGAAAGGAGGACACGAAGAGGTATAGAGAGCGATTAGGATTGACACAGAAAAATCGCCCTACAGGAAAGTTGTTGTGGTTTCATGCGGCAAGTATTGGCGAGTCCCTGTCACTATTATCATTAATAGATCATTTAAATAAGGAATACCCTGAATTTAGATTGTTGGTTACGACAGGGACTGTTAGTTCGGCGAAGTTATTGGAGAAAAGGTTGCCTAAATATGCATTTCATCAATATGTGCCAATTGATAGAGTCATTTATGTTAAAAGATTTTTAAAATACTGGCGACCCAGTTTAGCTATTTGGTCAGAATCTGAATTTTGGCCAAATCTCATAATTGAAACTGCTCGCGAAAATATACCGCTACTTTTAATACAAGGTCGATTATCTGAAAAAGCTTACAAAAAATGGAAAATGTTTCCATGGGCTATAAAAAATATTTTAACCAGATTTAAAATCTGTCTAGCTCAAACAAAAAATGACGCGGAGAGACTTAATAGGTTAGGAGCACCAGTTGCGCGATACCTTGGCAACTTAAAAGTGGCGTCTTTACCTCTTCCATATAATGGAAAAGATCTTGAAGTATTGAAAAATAAAATCCTAAACCGTCGAGTTTGGCTAGCAGCGAGCACTCACAATTATGA
>MDTB01148895.1_pt1 | contig 14792 bp, 4 predicted proteins | sample 811161 | NCBI WGS metagenome assembly MDTB01 (sample SAMN05326650, study PRJNA326480) | marine metagenome | isolation source: seawater | place: Mediterranean Sea | collected 2009
AGGATTAACTTCGGATACAAAACCATCATTAACAATTGGATACCAAAAAATACCACAAATGCAGCTGCCCACCAATACTGGGGAGAGGCCTCCGATATAGTTCGGTACATCCAGATCAGAAGGGCGAGCAAAAGGTAAGACAACCCAAATCCTAAAACCATACCCTTGATTTTATCTACAACCCAGAGTTTTTTGGTCGACTTATTAAAACCAAATTTTTCCTCTAGGGTAAACTGGTTATACCAGTCAAAAAACAACCCCGGAATCTGCAGCACATTCAAAAGTGCTGTGGCCACAAAAGCCGCCCACCAAACCGAATCAACCTTCGTCACCGGCCAGACCTCAAATACTTTAGGCAAAACATAAAGAAAGACCGGAAAGAAAACCACGAAACCAAAAATCTCCTGTATTCTTGAAAACCGGCTCTTACTCAACGAGTAATTACTAGCTTTCACCCAAGTCTCGTCATCCATTAATGACTTCGAACCCACGGGTTGATTCTCTATCAAATCAGCCACATGCTTCTCATTTAAAACCTTGAGGAAATACTCAAATAAAAATTGGCACACTGCCAACACAACTACTATCGTCTGCAATTCAGTCATTTCAATCAGACTATCCTATGAAACTAGGATTGTCGACCGCAGAGCACGAAAATAATACATTTCAGCCCCGCATATTGGATCAAAAATTCAAAGCTGCAGGAATCTCACTCAAAACCAAATTTATATCAACTCGTCGTACTTTTCTATTTGGATTGCGATTATTGGAAAATAATATAGTTATAACTTTCATATTTTATGGGAAAATCTGAAAAACAGCCCGACGGCGAAGTGGAATTATCCTTCGAGCAGGCACTTACCAATCTTGAAGAAATCATTCAGCGAATGGAATCGGGGGAAGCCCCTCTTGATTCATTGGTCACGAACTACCAAAACGGTATAAAAATGTTGAAATTTTGCAGGGGGAAAATCGAAGCTGCGGAAATGAAAATTAAAGAAGTGCAGGAAAAGGACGGTGTATTAATTGAGAAAGACTTTGATAATTTGGTGTGATGGAAAATAAATCAGAAATTTTAAATACAATATCCGGACCAGCTGATTTAAAGAAACTGGATAACGAACAGATCGAAATTCTCTGTAAGGAGATTCGTAACCGTATTATAGATGCAACTTCTCAAAACGGTGGTCATGTGGGACCCAACCTGGGAGTGGTTGAATTAACCGTTGCAATGCACCTTGCATTTGATACGCCTAAGGATTCTTTTTTCTGGGATGTTTCTCATCAGGGTTATGTGCATAAACTCCTTACCGGTCGCAACGATAAGCGCTTTGAAAAAATTCGTCAAACGGATGGTTTGAGTGGATTCCTTTCCCGCGAGGAGAGTGAGCACGATGCATTTGGTGCTGGGCATGCGGGCACTGCTCTTTCTGCTGCACTTGGACGTTGTATAGCCCGAGACCTTAATAAAACAGATGATCATGTGATTGCGGTTGCGGGGGATGCTGCATTTACCTGTGGAATTACTTTGGAAGCTCTAAACAACATTGCCAGTTCAACCAAGAGATTCATCCTGGTGTTGAACGATAACGAATGGTCGATCGCTAAGAATGTGGGTGCCCTTTCCAAGTACTTTAATGAATTGATAACTAATCCTGCATATACACGTTTACACAAAGACGCCGAAAGTTTCCTCACCCAAGTACCTGGCGGTCCTTCTCTAATGAAGTTTCTTTCCAAGGCGAAGCGTGACACTAAAGAATTAATTGCACCCTCCAGTATCTTTGAAAAACTTGGGATTCGATACCTTGGGCCAATTGATGGACACGATGTACAATCATTAGTCCGCTTTTTTGAATTTGCCAAGACTTCAGATGAACCGATCGTGCTCCACTTACTCACTCAAAAAGGGAAAGGCTTTCCGGTAGCGTTGGAAGAGCCGGAAAAGTGGCATGGTTCCGGACCATTTGACAAACAAACTGGGCAAAGCAAACCTTCCTCCCCTACTGCCCCACCAAAGTATCAGGATGTATTTGGGGAATGCCTTTCAAGTTTGGCTTCTCGAAATGAAAATATTGTCGGAATAACCGCCGCAATGCCAAGTGGGACTGGACTGGATGCACTTTACAAGGCAATTCCGGAACGATTTTTTGATGTGGGTATTGCTGAAGAGCATGCTGTTTTATTGGCAGCGGGTATGGCAACAGGTGGCAAACTCCCCGTATGCGCAATCTACTCTACTTTTTTACAACGGGCGTATGATCCTATTGTACATGATGTCTGCCTTCAAAACCTACCGGTTACCTTTTGCCTTGACCGGGCGGGATTGTCACCCAATGACGGGCCGACACATCACGGATTATTCGATCTTTCATATCTTCGCTGTATACCGAACGGAATTGTTATGCAACCCAAGGACGAAGATGAATTACAGGACATGATGACCACAGGAATTGAATCCGGTTCTCCTGCTTTTATTCGCTATCCACGAGGAGAAGGAGTAGGTGTGAAGCGAAAAGAAAATCCAATTCCTTTGGAAATTGGAAAAGCTGAGGTTCTTAGAAAAGGCTCATTTTGTGCAATCTGGGCGATTGGAGATTTTGTACAAATTGCGCTTTCGATTGCAGATCAATTTAAGAAAAAATACGGCGTTAAAATAACTGTGGTTAATGCTCGTTTTATCAAGCCAATTGATTCAAACACTTTACTACAACATGCCAAATCTCATGACAGCATAATTACTATGGAAGATAATGTTTTAATGGGAGGGTTTGGGTCCGCCATGCTGGAAGAGTTGGAAAGGAATGATATCACCATCCCTTTTAAACGCTTTGGTTGGCCCGATAAATTTATCGAGCATGGAAATTCAGTTGAAGAACTGCGAAGCAAAGTTGGGCTCGACAGGAAAAGTTTGGAACACTCAATTGAGAGGTTTCTTTCTTTACAGAGCCAGGAAGCCACTCCCATCTTCGCGTAATCGCTATTGATAGCCGAGAAAACTTAAATTTCATCCGTCAGATATTTTCTAGTCACCGATAAATCTACTCGTAGCTCGACCACTTTTTATCTTCATAAGAATAAACCCTTGCAGGAAGTCCTATGCTTCCTTGCTTTCTTCGAAAAAACATCCACTCCCCGCTTAAAGAACTATACAAAAAGCCTTCCCCATCTGTACTGCTCCAGTACGAGGAACTAGTCCATAACCAACCCCATTTTTCAGTCCAAAACCAAACATCATCTGCCTGAGTACTTGCCCCGAAGTATACCCATGCAAAATCCTCATGAAAGGACCATGAGTTATTAAATGCATGGAAAACACCCAGCCAATTAGTCCGCCAATCACCCACATTGAGAGAGGTTGAGTTTGCTATAATTTTTGGTTGTACCGTAATTTCAAAATTAAGCTCATCCTGATCGCTTCTGTTTTCATCAATGTATTTGTGAGCAAGCACATTGACCGTGTAAGTCCCAGCTTCCATTGCAGTACCATTAATCGAGAAATGATTTTTTCCTTCCCGTACAAGACTTAACCAAGAAGGGAACTTTACTGGATAGAGCAAAGTATTTTCTATACTTTCACCCGAAAGCATAAAATCTGCTTTATACGCTGAACCTAGAGAAAGCTCCAAAGAGGGATCCCCTATAATGGATATTGTTTTTGAACCCGCTATGATCTCAATGTCCCATTCACAGCGAACCGATCCATTGAGCGAGCTATTTATATCAAAAATAACCTGTTCTGTTCCTCCAGAAATAGTTGGACTTTCACCCCATACTATTCCAAAACCATCCTCGTCTATTTCAATATTTAACCATGCCGGTTTTTGAATTATGTCCAGAGATAAATCTCTTCCCCTTGGCCACGGGCCAGTTGTAAATTGATAGTCATATAATGTGGACGGGGGAATTTCCGTTTGCGGAGAAGGCGAAAGTTTGGGCATTATCGTCGCATTTTGATCTTTCATGGAAACGAATAGACCGAGGTATCCATTTCGGGAAGCAGTTGAGGAAACTATCGAACCATTTGTATCCAATACCCCGTTGGAAATTCCACTGAATAAAATATTACCCGAAAATGCACTATCAGTATGAATTGCAACATCCTCACCTGATCCTCCTAATTGTATGGCATCAAGGACAACCTTTGTATCCGTGTCAAATAATGCAACATAGGAATCCCGAACACCTCTCGTGGAAAAGGTCTTCGTTCCAAGGGCAATTTGATTTGAAAAGGACCCAACAAAATGAACCTGACCATCATTATGAGATATTGACTTAATATTATCACTTCCGCTACCTCCATAATTCTGTAAAGAAAGACAACTTCCGTATTCATTAAATAAGGCAACAAATCCATCCCGCTTTCCATTGCTATTGATTTCTCGATTCCCGAACTTGAATGAACCCATAAAATTTCCGGACACCATCATTTTTTCATTTCCAAGCACAATTAACCCACTCAGTTCATCATCACCTAGACCGCCAAAGGAAAAAACATTACCCCAAACTCCTGAACTGCTAAGAAACGCAGCAAAACAATCTGACATACCCAAAGACTGATGAGTAACTGATCCAAATGTCCCAATATTCTGAAAATTACCTGATACTATGAGACGTCCATCACCGAGAGCATTCAACTTAGTCACTTTTTCATCTGCAGAGCCTCCAAAGCTCTTAATCCATCCAACACTCGAGATATCATGAACAGAGGACTGCAAAACGAATCCATCTTTACCTCCATTCGAGGTAACAGAATGAGAATCCAGGGTGAAAATATCTTCGAATAAACCAGATAAATATAAATTATCCTGGAAGTGGACTGCCGAAGCAAAGGTCTCATTAGATACTCCTCCCAAAACGCTCAGATCTTTGATAGTCCCATCAGCAGCCCAATGGGCAATAAATAGATCGCTACCCCCTACTCCATTCACTTGAAAATTATCAATCCGCAATTGAGTTGAGAAATGCCCCATTACAAAAGTATCTCCATTAGGTGTATCAATAGCTGCTCCAATTTTCAATAATCCCGAACTAATAAGGTGAATGTGATTAACCACAGTTCCATTTGCTTCCATACGCGCAAGAAAACCGTCTTTTACGCCCTGAGCCTTAAGATTACCTCCTCCCAATGCAATTGATCCTGTAAAGCTCGCCCCTACATAGTATTTCCCATCTAGGCTTGAACTTGTCATGGATAAGGAAATGTCATTTCCGAAATTAATAACTGACAAGTATTCAGGTAAGTTTTTAGCTAAAACCTGTTTTGGGTCCTCAATCGAAATAGTCAAATTCAAATCGAGATCGGAAAAACCACCGTCCGTTGTATAGGCTCGAATCTTTGCTTTATCAGGTAGTATGCCCACCGGTATTCCTCCAACAACTGCAGTGCCGTCCTTATTGTCATAGAAAGTCATCCAGCTTGGTGATTCAATTAAGTGCATTCGTACAAGGGAGGGAGAAACTGCATGTATTTTTTTCTGAAAAAAACGGTCCGTTTGCAAAGTAAGATTATCGACTGTTTGAAATGACGGACTTCCCCAAAATGTGGATTCAAGTTGGACCAGAAATTGGCCTCCCGTTAAAATAACATGCCCATCCAATTCAAAAGGTGAAGTAATAGAAACAGCAACCAATAGCATACCATATTTATCCGTTACCATACTTATTGCTTTGTCGTCACCACTTGTCGCAATCGCTTTTTGCCAGAGAATGTCCCCATTAGACGGATCCAACTTGATCACAATCAAATCAGATTGCCCCATATTTACATGCGGCAAGAAATCATTATCAAGACTTTGATTGCCATCCAAACTGTATAAAAGATACGGATAGCCAAATGGGTCAGTTTCAACCGCCACCATCTCGGTTTCTCCTGTTGTCGGTATGGATAAGCTCCAATTGACGCTAAATTCATTTGTTAATGATGCAACAAACCCAGTTTGGGTCAGTTTATCAGTCGTTAAAGATTCTCCCTTCAAATTAAAATCTTCTTCGAATTGTCCTGTTAAGTAGAGGTTATCATTATCAAATTTGATAGCGGATACACGATTGTTATGAGTTTGGCTAAATGAAACACCATTAAGAATATCACCGCCTGTGCTAAACTTTACTAGGGTACAGTATGTCGCTTCATTACTTTTTGAAGTATTGCTCGCAGTAACAAATACTCCTCCAGGGAGAGGCTCAACTCCCACCATCTCCTCCACACCCACTCCCCCAAAAGTTTTCAACCACTCGGAAACTCCATTCGCACTCATTCTCCAAATAAAATTATCACTTGAACCTAATGAGTTCCAACTTTGGGATTCAAGAAATAGTTCAGCAGAGAAATTTCCTACTAATTGAATGCTTTGGTTTTCCATTTCAACTACTGTGACATGACCCAATTCCGATGAGCAGGAAATTGTCTTGAACCAAACCCGATTAAAAGAGGAATCTAATTTCAACACAAATAAGTTGTGGTTTCCTTTGGATAAAACGATATTTTGCTTAAATTCTAAATCGCCACGAAATACTCCACTAATCAGATAGCCACCATCCTCCAATAAAATACCATCATTTAAATCAAGTGCTTGGGCCTTGAAATGAATCGAATATTGAGGTGCAGAAACATTATCATATTGATGATATTTAGTGAAATTACTTTCCGAGGACGACAACTCCTCTGTAACCAATAATCCGGAAGAGGATACAGAAATTCCCTTAACCGGATTAGAAGGAAGAGGAATTACTTTCTTCGCTATCAGAGAATAATTCGAATCAATAACTTGCACTGTTCGTCGCAACTCAGACAAAGAACCATTTGCATGAGTCAGTTGATAATCCAGATCCTGTAAGGAAGACTGACCTTCATCAACCGTACCAATAACCTGAACCGAAATGCTTAAATCAGTGCCATTCTGAGCATTAGAAGTGTAACCTGGTTCAGTATAACTTTTCCCTAACCTAATCTGTATAAATTCACTTCCAACTATATCCAACTTGGGTATTGATAACTCTGTAATAGTCAGATCGTGTTGAATAGATTTTTGGGTCACACCATCTTCAAGAAAAGATAAATTTAAAGAAATAACTCCGGATACATTGATTGGAACTTTACCAGAGAGTTTGAACAATCCATTCTTTACATTTTCTACTTTTAACCAGCTTGGACCACCCACCAATTTCATGCTTAATGTTGAAGCAACATTTGATGATACAACCTTGAAATAATCCGTATAAGAATTTCCCGCAAAAATTTGTTTACCCGGTGAAGGGTAATCCACATCAAAGGTTTCAAATGCATCCACTACGATCGCAATAATTTCAATTTCTGCTGTACTGGTTCCATCAGTGACTTCAACACGAAAAGAATCCTGAACACCGGATGAATAGGATATGTATTTAATTGTCGGACTTTGCACACGATTACCAATAACGGATGCAAAGCCATAAGTAGGTTGATAATTTGAAGAAAGACTCCAAGTTAATCCTTCTCCCTCACGGTCCGTTGCGAAAAGCTTAGCTGAATCGGAAGGGGATGCGTTTCCTCTTTTATCAAATCGAATGGCAGTTCTTGTACCAAGACTAATTACGGGTCTCTTGTTTCTGCCGTCGACAATTAATTCACTATTAGTGACAGAGAACCTTCCCGTTTTATCGGTAACTACAAAAGCAAGTTGATAATAGTCTCCGCTACTTTGGCTCGGTGGAACACCTGTTAGACGGGCTGTACCTTTAGTCGAATTATGATCTATCAATTTCAGCCATGAATTGCCACCTGATGGTAAACCTAGAACCCTTATTGTCCTTGAACTATTATCCGGATCATATGTAGAGATATTCAGATTAAAACTCGCACCTTCTTTTGCTACCAAAACGGCACCTGGAGAGGGTAAGAATACAGGGATATCAGGAACAGGTCTGACTTTTATCCGAACAGGTAAAATTGAAGTACGGTGTCCATCATTTACCTTCAAGTTCACAACATCCAACCCGTAAAAATCTAAGGCCGGATGATAGGAAAAATGGCTCGGCCTTTCCCCTATTCCACTTGCGTTGGCCTCCGCCCCATTTGAAGAACTATGCTCAAATGACCACGATAGCGGTACTGCTGAAGGTAATGTAGGATCAGGATCAAATGCCATATAATCAGTTGGTTCAGCCCATCCCCTAATTCCATTCAAAGTGCTGTCCTCATCAATGTAAACAATGAGTTCGGAAATTTGAACTCCTTCGCTCACCGATTTAAAAACTGGAGGATAATTATCAACTTCGATCTGAAGTTGATAAGTTTGATTAGCATCCGTTTGATTAGAATCAGTTAACTGAAAAGAAATTGTGTAATTTCCTTCATCTGCAACTGCAGCTAATCCATAAAGCTTTCCCGTACCATTTCCATCGTCTTCAAAAGTCAGCCACTCTGGTAAAACGCTAGAAACATTCAGATCAAGGGAATGCCATGAATAATTCCAGTCAGCATCAAATGTTTTTATTTCATAAACATAAGATGATTCATCATTCCACCTATATGTACCATTCTGGTCAGTAGTCGGGGTCGATTTAAAAACCGGAGGATCGTTTACAGGTGCAACTTCAACATGAATAATAATCGTATCCGACTTTGACGCAGAGTTCTGTATCCCACCAAGATCAGTTACCTTAACAATAAAAGAATCAATTCCTGAAAAATTACCATCTGGTACAAAGTTCAATGTCGTCGGACTTCCTCCAGTGCCTAAAACTGTTGCGGTACCAAAAGATGGTTGAGAATAAACACCCCATATCAAATTGGCAGAAGCAGTCTCATTATCATCTGCGGTTAGAACCGGAGCAATCCAACTACTATGGATATCCTCAGTCATTGACACAGTGATCGAATCTGATCCACTATTTATTTCTGGGGGATAATTTAGGACAACTACATCAATAGTAAAACCTGAACTTACTTGTAAATTTGTAGAATCAGTTACAGTTAGTGTGAAAGTATTATTACCCTCATCACTTACATCTGGGACGCCAGTAAGTAAAATTTGTCCACTTGAATAATCAACTGAATGCAGAGTAAGCCATGAGGATTGAGGCTCCAAAATAACATTTGAACCGCTTAATCCATCCGCATCAAAAAACACAATCTCAAATTCAAAATTTTCATTATCGATAGTTTGTTGGCTTTTTAAAAAAGGTGTAAACACAGGAGAGTCATCGACATTTTGAACTTCAATAGAAATAGTTATACTATCGGTATCGATGCCATCACTTACCTCAATCTTAAAGGAATCTGTACCAGAGAAGTTTCCATCGGGCATATATTTCAGGACGGGGGGAAGATAGCCCAAACCCGATACATTTAAATCACCATTTAATGGGGGAGTCGAAACGGACCACTCCAGAAATTGCCCATCTAGATCAGTGGCTGAGATCAGGGAGCTTCCATCCCACAAAAGATCCTCCGTGTGTAAGAAAGTAATTTCACTCCCCTGAGAAATAACTGGGTTGTTATTTTCCTCAAGTACAGAGAGAGAAAAGGTTTGGATCGAAAAACGCTGGGTTTCATCACGCACCTCAATGAGAATAAGGTTTGAAGCTATGTCATATTGATCCGGCGTTCCCCATAACCGGGCAGTTCCATTGTTATTATCAGTAAAATTTAGCCAGGAAGGTAAAGCAACAAGGTTAATAATAGATAGATTCGCATCTGCATCGGCGTCGTATCCAGTGATATTATAATCAAACATATAATCCTGTACCGCAATCCCTGAGGTCAAGCTGGTAAAAACTGGGTCATCAGGCAGTGATAAAACATTTATATGAATAGAGATTGTATCTGATGCGTTTGGATCGCCCGAATCGAAAACCATTAACTCAAAAGAATCAGTACCGGTAAAATTTCCATCCGGTGTGTAAATGAATGAGCTTGGATTATTACCTGTTCCGGAAACGGAGGCATTACCATTTATTGGTTGCGTTGGAATGGACCAAGATAAAACTCCTATTATTGAATCCTGTTCGATTGCGGTTAAGTCCCATGAACTCCAGTCAGATATAAATGAATCCTCATCTACAACTGCTGAAATACTCGCCCCTACTGAGATTACGGGCGGGTAATTATTGGGTATCACCTGTAAGGTAAAAGCCTGACTGTCCTGTAGACCTAGTTTATCTTGAGCACGGATAACAATTTGCCTTGGTCCATTTTCCTCATAGTCAGACCATGATGGGGTGCCAGATAAAGTGCTGGTATTTGTGTCGAAACTTAGCCATGTAGGTAAGTTTTCAAATGTAATGCTTATTGATTCATTTATATCAGGATCACTCAGCTCAGGATCAGTTACATCAATCGTATAACTGAACAATATACCTTCGTTTGCAGATGTAGGGGAATCAGGTGGAACCGAAGTAATTACTGGGGGGTCATTTACTGGATTTATCGTAATATTAAAAACCAAAACTGCAGACTTGTTAGCATCCCCTCCTGGGTTAGTAACATTTTCATCCAACTTTATGGAAAAAGTATCAGTACCATTAAAATTTTGATCAGGAGTGAATTTTACGCTTTCATTGGTATCCGCAGCACTGATGTTGGTATCAAGTATTCCATTTAACGGTAAAATTAAATGATTTAAAATAAGAGAATGACCATCAGGATCGTTGTAATCGAGCTGCGGAATAGCAGCAAACCAAGTGTCCTCATCAAAATCCTCATCCAAATTTATATCAATGGAGCTTCTACTTGAGTTACCATCCACGAAAATTTGTGGAGCTTCATTACGTTGCAATACCCTTAGAGTAAAGAGTCTTGAATTTGATAAATTCGAATCTGATACAGACAAAGTAAAATTAAAATCAACATACAAATCGTTCCCAATCGAGCCTGGTACACCAGTGATATTGTGCCCTTCGATTGAAAACCCAGAAGGTAGGTTAGTGCCCGAAAGAATAAGGCTATCATTCTCGTCGTCCAAAAAGTAAATTGTTTGGTTATAATCGTCCCCAACCATTGCAAGCAAAAGGGTTTGATGTTGAAAAACAGGTGCGTCATTAACTTCGATCACGGAAATATTAAAATCATGGGAAACTTCCGATGAATCATTACCCACGAACACCGTAAAGCCTATATTTCCACTAAAATTACCATCTGGTGTGAACTCTAACTCACCTGTTGATAGATTTACACTTGCATTTACATCCGCTGAATTTACCAACCGCCAAGTTAAATTTGAATCATAAGGATGAGATCCATTGAAGTCATAGATAAAATTACCACTGTCTTCATTAACCGCAAGATTTGAAGAAGTATTGTAGTCTATTATAGGAGAAAGATCGGGCAAACTTTTCACCTCCCAACCATCATTATAAAATGCTAACCCACCACCACCTGCATCCTCGAAAATACTTTCCCCCGGAATCCCGACGACCGCTACTCCCTCCTTCAAAATAATCGACAGATGGCTTTGGTCAGTCGAATTTGCATCAGCTAGGCTTAACTGAGAAATTAGAGAGGCAGTCGATCCATTATCCTCAATCCTGTATAAATAAAGAAACCCTTCCTCATAAGCTGGGGAAGAAACTGCAAGTAAATCTTCATAAATCACCAAATCAGATGAAAAATATTGGTTGGATGTATTTCCTTCGGGAATTATCTGAGAGACCTCGTTCCAACTAATGCCATCATTTGCAAAAATATAGACAACTCCAGCATTGGTAATGTTCTCATCCACATCTCTTTGCCTGGCTCCAACAAATGCTAAGTTGCCTTTAAGGGCAACAGAGTAACCGAATTCATCACCTGAAGACAAATCTGTTGGTGCTATCTTTTTTGTCTGAGTCCAATTAGTTTCATTTTTTTCAAAAATATAAACAGCCCCGGAATTCTCTCCATTCGCATCGGCTTTAGGCGCCCCCACTAGTAGCGTATTATCATCCAGTGCCAGATCGTAACCGAACCTGTCCTCACTCGTATTATCATCTGAAGTAAAAGTGGAGGTAAAATTCCATGAAGATCCGTTATTTTCGAAAACACTTACCTTCCCACTTTTGCTATTATTTGCCTCAAGTGAAGTTACGGCTAATCGTACTCCTGAACTTGCCAATTCCCAGCCAAAGTTATCCCCAGTGACAGGAATATTAGTTAAGTTGATTGCATTTGGCAAAGACTTGTAAGTACCACTCAGCTCTCTCGTGAATAGATAAACGGAACCAGCAAACGAAGAAGAATCTGGCGAACTTACGGCAATCATATCTCCTAAAGTAGAAATAGCATCGCCGAACTGCCCACTACTTCCTGGATCTGGGTTATCGATCTCCTGTACTTGGGTTAACGATCCATTGGTTTCGATATCAAATATATAAACTTTACCATCAAGACCATTTTCTCCCGGAGCTCCTACAATCGTTTGATTCCAATCATTGATAGCGATTGATTTACCAAATTTTGCTTCCAATGTTTTATTTTGGGGATAAAACGAAGTTGAATCAGATGCAAACACACTGATTTGCCCAACTTTAGAATTATCGTCCGGATTAAAATAGTATAAAGTTCTTGAACTATTCAGGTCTGGTGAAAACAATAAATATTCGGAATTCCCTCTAGCTCCATTATTCCAAACATCGTCTCCAGAATAAACTGACTGATTATTTTCCCCAATCGAAAACCGAGAACCTGAACTCAGGTTGTAAAAAATATAATAATTATTTTCATAAAAAGAGAAATTAGGAAATGGTTCACTTACAAACCCGTTACCAGTTACCAAAAAATCACTCCCATTCCAATCGACAGAATAAACATGTGTGCTATTCCCGTCTTGGGTGCTGGAAAACAGATAAAAATTTGAGAAAAATAAGGCACTCAAAATTAACACCATCTGCCTAATACACAGAAGGTTGCTATTTCCTAATAAGCCGGAAAGGTGTTTTAGGACAATCACAAATGTAACTTCCTAAATAATAGGGTGATTTGCAAAGCTTTTAGGGCAAATTTTATACTTAAGGATAAAAATATATTGGTGCTAAATTATTTTCGGACAAAAAATAGAAAGAAAATGTTTTCGGGTAAACAAACATTTATAACTATTCCCCAATTGTCTCGACTAACTTTCTAATTACGACAATTGATGAACCTAAGAATTAATATTTTAGATACTCAACAAAGATCAAAAGCAAAGGGAAATTTTATGTAATATAAAAGGAAATATAAAGTTTCCTTATGTTTTATCAGGAAAGCTTAGGAAAGAAAGGCTAAGCGATTCCAACTGCAAATTTTTCTACTGGGTATTCACTGCTAAGTTTATCAAGTAAAAATGGGGTTGGATAAAAGTTTTGTAAAATAGAAAATGTTTCACCATTTTTGTGCATTCGGACTTCTTCCACATTTATCTCAGGAGTCTTGGGCGGAGCATAAAGAATATCATCATGTGAAGCATTTAGTCTTGAATTGAACAAATCTGGAGTCAAATTACCTCCTAAATGATCACTCCTTCCGGTTGCAACATGGCAAGTACCTAGAATCTTTTCATCTTGGATATCTTTACCTGAAAAAGGGAGGAGTTGTGTACCAAAACCGAGTTCCCCTATGATACCAGTTGCTGGATCCTCCAATAACTGCTTGTTACGGGCATCAACAAGCCCTTGATCACCTTTTATCAAAGTAGATGACACGATGGCACCATTTTCAACCTCCATTTGAGCGATCGTGCCGTCTGAAAAACGGAATGGAAATGAACCGGAAGCAGTGGTGGGGACGAAATAAACCTCACCAGCGGGGAGGTTGGCAACATCGGGAATACCTTCAGGGCACAACCCGTGGCTTTTCTGAGCATTTTGAGCAGTGCATTCAATCTTTAAAGTAGATTTTGATCCAAATACTTCAAAGTCTAATTCGAAATAATCCGTATTGTCTAATGCATTTCTAAAGAGTTCTGCTTGCTTACTGATTTTAACATAATCAACAGCCAAACCTGATTTGAGGATAATGTCGTTTACTCCATGTAATGTTGCTCCCCTGAAACCGTGTACTTTAGCAGACGCGGTGAGTGGAGCGGTAAGTGAATAATCGGTAATAGCAAGAATTAGATCGAAATTGGGATAAATATCTTTTTCCAACGATAAGACATCCCCATTTGTATTAGTTGCACCATCTTCTGGGTCCAAATTACTCCCACCAGTGGTCTTGAATGCAAAAAAGGCATTTTCTGAATAATTCAAATTATTCGAAACACCTTCTGTTAAATCTTTAAGGAAAACATTATGAGCATATTTTTGAACAGAAAAACCTTCGCTTTGCAAAAAAGCGTGATCGTGCATTAAAGATAAATCAGGAAGATCAATCAATATGCATATTTTCTGTTCCAAATTCTGTGGATTCCCGAAGCAAGTGTTCAGGAGACGTTCTAATGAAAATTCGGGGAATTCTTCAATATTTGGTAAATACATAACTTTCTTTCTATAAAATTAATTGCATTCCACAACACAAGGGGGAAATATTTTTTTATTTACTTTTTAGGTGTTTTTCCTCCGCAAATTCGACAATCAACTCCTTGCGGTTTCGTGGACAGTGTGCCACGACCTCTTTGGTAAAAAGAACAACCGGGACGATGTATTCTTCCAAAGGAAGTAACCCAATAGCTAAGCGAAGGTACAAAACCACTCCGATTATTAATTAACCCAGGAAGTTTTGCCGTGGGTAAAGAGGTACTAGATTGAACTTGCTGATAGTTAAAGTTTTTCGCCCACACGCCAAGGTTGAGCCTTTTTGCTTTTAATTGAGATAATACATAGGGACCATAACGATTAGTTTCTTTATCCAAGTGCCATCC
>MDTB01223333.1_pt1 | contig 14791 bp, 13 predicted proteins | sample 811161 | NCBI WGS metagenome assembly MDTB01 (sample SAMN05326650, study PRJNA326480) | marine metagenome | isolation source: seawater | place: Mediterranean Sea | collected 2009
CTGGTGTTGACGACCCGCCGCCGCCGCAGGCCTGCAGTAAGAGTGCGAGCTGAATTCCCAGGATCGCCAGGATCGAATGAACCAGGGCGCGAGCCACGGCACAACGCGGCGCTTGAAGTCGTGAACAATGACGCATGACGCTCTAAACTCCTGTATCGAGCCTTCGTCTGGGGGGATTAAAGCTTGAATGCTCAGCGCCCAGAGAAGGGATCACATAAAAGGTGAGGAGGCAACGGTAAAGCGTTTTGGTCTCGGGCTGTAATGTTCGCTTGATAGTCGAAGGCGTTATCTAGATAGACGGCTATTACAGATTCGGAGCGAGGGCGGTCTGAGCAACGGCTACAGCGGTCGGTTAGCGCGACTCAGGACGTAGCCGAGGTCTGGCGGCCGTTCAGCGGGTGAGGGCTGATGCACGATGTTGGCAGCGCGCAATGGGTTTTCTTGCCTGGTCAGCGCGCGCGGAGCCGGTAGGGTCTAGCGAATGATGATTTTGCCTGCTTCGGGGGTTGTCGCGCCCTCAACGATACGGCCTATCTCTACGGCATTTTGTCCAGCGTCTGCCAGCAGGCCTATGGCCTCCTCCGCATGCTCTTGTGCAAGAATCAGCAGCATCCCCATGCCGCAGTTGAAGGTCGTCAGCATCTCCTGATCTGATATGTTGCCGACTTTCGCTAGCCAGCGAAAAATCTCCGGTCGGTCCCAGCTGTTTAAATCAATCTGAGCGGCAAGATTGTCATGCTTCAGGATGCGGGGCACATTTTCGTAGAATCCGCCGCCGGTAATATGCACCATGGCGTTGATCGGCAGGTGCTCCAACAGGAATCGAACCGGCCTAACGTAAATGCGCGTGGGTGCCATCAGGTCGTCCAGAAGCGCCACATTGGGGGGTGCCCCATGACGCTCAAGAACCTTGCGGATTAAGGAATAACCGTTGCTGTGCGGGCCGCTGCTAGGCAGGCCCAATATCCTGTCGCCGGCACACACTTTAGAGCCGTCAATGATTTTAGATTTTTCGACGACGCCAACGCAAAAACCGGCTAGGTCATAATCTCCCTCGCTGTACATCCCAGGCATCTCGGCAGTCTCACCGCCGGCGAGGGTACAGCCAGCCAGCTCGCAGCCCTTGGCAATGCCTTGGATAACGCGCGCGGCGATATCGACATCCAGCTGGGCGGTAGCGTAGTAGTCGAGGAATAAAAAGGCTTCCGCCCCCGTGACCAGTACATCGTTGGCACACATGGCCACCAGGTCCTGGCCCACATCGTCGTGCCGGTCGTAGTCGATGGCGAGCCGGAGTTTGGTGCCCACGCCGTCGGTACCTGTGACCAAAATGGGTTCCTGGTAGCCGCTAGGCAGTTGGGCGAGGGCGGCGAATCCGCCCAAGCCACCCAGCAGTTCGGGTCGGCGTGTGGCCTTGGCGGCAGGCGCGATGCGTGCCACCAGGTCTGCCCCAGCCTGGGTATCTACGCCAGCATCCTTATAGCTCAGTCCGGGTGGGGCGTCAGCCTCGGCGCCACTGGTCTTTACCGTTGTTGTTTGATCTGAATCAGGCATGGGTATCCAATATAGCTTTCGCCCCCCAGTCTACCGTTGGATAGCATGGGAACGCACCCTGGCGTGTTGATTGTTGCGAAACTCGATCTGCCGCCCAGTTATTGAGGCGGCTGAGCGCGCAAGGTGTAGGCTCACTAGAAGCCACCGGCCCATGTCTCAAAGGGGTACAAATATACCCTTGAGATTTTGAATTTCGCTACACTTGAGCGCTAGGCAGGGTTGAAAACGGATCGTATGGCATGAGAAGCGCGCTCGACATCGGAATGACATGTCACTGGGCAGGGTTGGGACGCGTGATACTTGCCGTGAGTAGCCTCCTTTGGAGTGCTCCCGTACTTGCCGAGCGCGAGCGCAGCGATAATCTTTATGTGGTGACCAAGTCCGTTGCGGACCAAGGCCTGGCCTCCCGTCAGGCCGCCGCTACCGAGGCATTGCTAGAGGTACTCACTCGGCTGACGGGCCTGTCCTCCATTCCCAGGAGTCCTGTCATCGCCGAAGCCCTGGCGCGTCCAGACCAGTTTTACAGCAAGTTTGTTTATCTAGAAAAGCCGCGCCTGGCGAGTTCGGACCAGAGGGGAATGAGCCTAAGCTTTACCTTCGATCAACCGGCCATCGTATCCATGATGCGTGCCGCCAAGTTACCCATATGGTGGTCTTTTCGGCCCGCTACGCTGGTCTGGGTGGTGGTCGATACGCCTGCGGGCCGCAACATCGTGACTTCTGGGGATCGGGGTCCGTTGGTCGATGCGCTGAATCGCGCAGCCCGAGAACGGGGGGTGACCCTGATGTTCCCGCTGATGGACTTAGAGGATGCTGTTCAGGTGGCGGCAGGGGATGTGTGGGGGAACTTTATCCGACCGCTAGCCGCGGCGAGCGAGCGGTACCAGGTGGAGCAATTTCTGGTGGGCCGCTTTAGCGTTCAGGAAATTATGGGCCAGCGGCTGTATTCTGGTGATTGGCAGCTTTTCCAGCGTCCGTTAGTGCCTGATGGGCCAAAGGTCTCGTTATCTATGTTGGTGCCGGGGGGGCAGCAGCGGTTAGACAATGCGGACTTAGAGCGAATGACGGCCCGGGCCGCAGATGCCGTAGCGCGAGGCATTGTGGATCGTGATCTGGTTTTCGCTCGGGAGGGCAAGACTCAGGCTTTTGAGGTCACTGGGGTGACCACTTTGCCAAGGTATAAGGCATTGCTCGACTACCTCGTCCAGCTGGAGTTCGTTGAGCATGTTTCGGTGACGGCCCTTCGCGGCCAAGCGCTGGATATTCAATTGATCACCTCTGCTGAACGTGTTCAGCTGTTACGGCTGCTCAACTTGGAGGGTAGATTGAGGTCAGCTGATGAACTGAGTGGGAGGGGTCAGGCAACGGCGCGACGTCTTGAGTGGCTGGGGGGTGATCCGTGAAGTACTTGCCCAACTCTCTAAGCGCGATTCGCATTCTACTGGTCCTACCAACGGCTTGGCTGCTCTGGGCCGGAGATACTTTATCTGCCCTTGGATTGATGCTGGTGGCAGGCTGTACGGATGCCCTAGATGGTGCCTTGGCGCGTCGCTATGATTGGCAATCTGAACTCGGTGCCCTGATTGATCCCATAGCCGATAAGCTGCTGGTTGCCGCGATTTTTATCGTTTTTACGCTGAAGGGGGTGATTCCGCTCTGGCTGGTTGCATTGATTATCGGACGTGATCTGATGATTGTTCTCGGTGCCTCGATCTATCGTATGTCTATTGGTCAATTTGACGCGCGTCCAAGCGTTTTGAGTAAGATCAATACCGCGGCTCAAATCCTAGTGTTGTTGTTGCTCATGACAGCCCAACTGCGAGAGATGGATTTGTCCCTTCTACTGACCTCTGAGGCCTACGTGTTTTGTGTCTTGATGTTGGCCGTTCTGAGTATCGCTTCCGGTCTTCACTACGCCCTCATTTGGTTCGCACGCTTTCGACTGGATCTGGCGCGGGTGCGAGAAGTCAACTCGCGGCCTGGTTCCGGAGACAGGGCGGATTCTTGAAAGTCGAGGGTGAACCAGTGGGTCAAACGATTCTGCCCATCGACCTGCCACACCAGCCGCGTCTGGGGAATTTCGTGGTTGGCGAAAATCAGGAGCTGTTGGGTCGGCTGGGCGAGCTGCAGCCTGGGTTTTCCGGTCTGTGGCTTTGCGGTGACCCCTCAAGCGGCAAAAGCCACCTGCTCCGCGCAGCGGTACAGCAACAGGTTCTCTCGGGGACTGAGGTATCAGAAGTTGGCTACCTGCGCTGCCAGACGCCGGAACAAACGACGAGCCAGCTCCTCACGCTGGTTGACCACATGGGTCAGAATAACGATCTACATACTGTGGCGCTGGACGATATTCAGCACGTGATGGGAAATCGAGCGGCGGAAGAAGCGCTGCTCACCCTTTATCAGCAGGTCGTGGTAGCTCGCGGGAGGCTCTTGGTGAGCCATCGTCAGCCCGCATCCAATACGCGCTTTCTGCTTGCTGATTTAGATTCCAGAATGCGAGCGCTCGCCCATTATCGGGTGGTGCCGCTGGACGATGCGGGCAAGGCTAGGGTGCTGCGCTTGCGAGCGGAGGCTAGGGGGTATCATCTACCCCACGGGGTGCTTGAGTATTGGCTCAGCAGAGGGCCGCGCGCTATGGACACCCTACTGTATGATCTTGAGCGCCTCGACCAGGCCTCTCTTCAGCATCAGCGGATGTTGACCATTCCCCTGCTGAAGCAGGTACTGGGATATTGAGCGCCCGAATTCACGGTGAAAAGAATTGACAAAAAAACCAAATAACCACGTTGTATTCGTCGGTGGCGGCAGTGCCGGTCATGTACTGCCAGCCCTGCCCGTCGCAGATTTACTGATAGCTCGCGGGGCTAAGGTGACCTTTATTGGCACTCGATCCGGGCTGGAAGAGGGTTATGTTCAGGGGCGGGATGTTGAGTTCATTGGTATCTCCGCAGGCAAGCTCCGCCGCTATTTTGACTGGCAGAATATTTCTGATCTCGGTCGAATTGTCCTGGCTTTGTTTCAGGCCCTGGGTATTTTCATGCGCCTTCGTCCTGCCGTGTTGGTTTCCAAGGGTGGTTTTGTATCCGTGCCTCCCGTGGTCGCCGCGCGATTGCTGGGTGTACCCGTTCTTGCCCACGAATCGGACCTTACGCCGGGGCTCGCCAATCGACTCTCCTTACCCTTTATCCGCACCCTTTGCACCAGCTTTGCTGACACCAAGGTGAGCGGATTTCGCGGCCGGCTGGTCTGTACCGGAACGCCAATTCGCACCGCCCTGCTTCAGGGCCAGGCTCAGGTTGGTGCCGAGCGCTTTGGGCTGCCCAACAAAAAGCCGGTTTTGCTGGTAACGGGTGGCAGCTTGGGGGCTGAAAGCCTCAATACGCGTATCCGAGCTGCACTCCCCCAACTTACCGAGCGGTTTTATGTGGTACACGTCTGCGGCGTGGGCAAGATGGCACCCTTGGCGTCTCCCGACTATCAGCAGTTAGAGTTCGTGGACGAGGGTTGGGGCGACCTGCTGGCTGCTGCGGACTTGGTGGTTTCGCGAGCTGGCGCTAATGCGCTATTCGAGCTGATCGCCCTGAAAAAGCTCAACCTGCTGATTCCGCTGCCCGCTGCGGCCTCCCGGGGTGATCAAATCGAAAATGCTGGATATGCCCAGCGGCGGGGGTTCAGTGTGGTGCTAGATGAAGCCCAGGCCACCCCCGAGGCGCTTGTTGCTGCCCTGGATACCCTGCTTGCGGAAACCTCGCAGTATCGTCAGGCGCTCAACGCTGAAGCGGTAGGGGACGCGGGTGCGGCGTTACTCGCGGAGCTGCTCGATTTGGCGGGCGACCGCCTGGCGCTGGCAGAGCGCGAGATCGAGCCTTCATAAACGCTACAGTCGGGAGAAGAACGTCCAGATCAGCTCTGATGCGTTGATGCCAGATTCATCGACCATGGGTTTTTTCTTAAACGCGGCGTCCGGAACGTTGCCTGGCCAGATGTGGTCATGATCCTCAATTCGGTAGTAGTGTATCTCCGCGCCTGAGCTGCTTCCCGCTCCATTGGGCCGATAGGTGGTCAGGGCTGTGTTTTGGGTGACCTGGGCCGTTTCCTTCGTTACGGACGGGTTAAGGCTGGCAAAAAACTCGACGATCGCTTCTGCTCCAGGTGCGGCCGGCCCCTTGCCCTTCTTGCTCTCGCCCTCTATCGGCACCATGACATCGTCCGCCCCATGAATATGAACAATGGGCAGGGGCCTATCCGGCGCACAGCGATTTAGGACATCCCTGTTAATCAATCCCGCAACCACGGCGGCCCCTTTGAAAACCTCGTTTGCTTGGCACATCAGGGTGTAGCTCATATAGCCGCCATTGGAAAAGCCGGCGACGAAGGTGCGTTCTGGGTTCACCTGCTGTTCTTGCTGCACAACGTTGACCAACGCCGACAGAAATTCAACGTCACTTTGGCCATCGAATGATGCGTCAGCATTGTCATCATTCCAGCGGGCGATGCGGGTGGACAGCATGCCGTCATGGCAGTCGATTTCCATCCCGTTTGCGATAAAGCTCTCTCCGTCCTTGCAGCTCTGGGCGTCCTTACCCAACCAAGCGAGGCTGACATCCTTTTTCTTGCCGCGTTTCTTCTCGCCGCGCTTTTTCTCGCTACTTTTGCCGGCGGACTTTTTATCTCCACCGCTGAGGACGATAAGCTTATCGTGGGATTGGGGATACAGGGCGAGAAAACCATGCCGGTCTGCCAGCTTATTAAAGCCTGCGCCGTAGGACCACGTGCTGGATGAATTCATGCCGTGCAGAACCACCACCAACGGCGCGTTGGGCGCCAGGTTCTCTGGGCGGTACATCTTGTAGGTCCGCTGGATGCCGTCGTGAACAAATATGTGGTCTCCGCCGACCTTCATGTCGGCAGATGTGTCTTGGTTAGCCATGGTCGTCAAGGCCAGTAGCGGCAAACACACCATGGCAATAAGTCTGGTCCACTGCATAGGGTTGTCTCCAGCAAAAGATAGGCAAAGACCATAGCGACAGATCACATTGACAACCATGCTGGCCCGCGGCGACTTACCCCATTTTTTTAATTGAGTGCGTTTGATTTGGCGGTTTTGTTGGACGACCCACATAAGGGCCCTCCCGGTGCTGATCCCAGGCGTTTAGCGATGATCAGCGACGGATGCCTCTCATGCTTGCGCGACGGCCTCAGTACAGAGTGGGTAGGCTACCCGCGAGGCAAAAGCCCCATAGTCAACAAAAAATGGCCCTCGATTAGCGCACTAGCTGGGGCACTATCTTGACATCGTTCCTACCGCACCCTAACGTCCGGCGCTTCCAATCCGCCCATATCCAAGGACTACAGGATTCAGTATGTACAAAGTTCGTACCTATAACGCTATTGCCCCTGCCGGCTTATCACGCTTCGATTCAGCAAAATATGCCGTAGGCCCAGAACAAGCCCAGCCGGACGCGCTCCTGCTGCGAAGCCACAAGTTAGCCGTTGAGGAAATCACGCCAGGGCTGAGGGCCATCGCGCGTGCTGGTGCCGGGGTGAATAATGTACCCGTTGAGGTTTGTAGCGAGCAGGGTGTGGTGGTGTTTAATACGCCAGGTGCCAACGCGAACTCGGTCAAAGAGCTAGTGCTCACCGCGCTGCTGTTGGCCTCGCGGGATGTGGTTGGGGGTATTGGCTATGTCCGTTCCCTGGCGGACGTCGCCGATGAGGTAGAACTGAATCGCTTGGTGGAAGCGGAGAAGAAAAAATACAAGGGCCGAGAGCTGATCGGCAAAACCTTAGGAGTTGTGGGTCTCGGCGCTATTGGGTCCATGGTCGCGCGCGCCGCGCTGGACCTTGGCATGAACGTCCTGGGCTTTGATCCCGCGCTGTCGGTGGATGCGGCCTGGCGCCTACCCGCCGAGGTGGAGCGCATGCAAGATCTGCCCACTCTCTTTTCGCGTTCGGACTATGTCACTCTGCACGTACCGCAGATTCCTGAAACCGTGGGTATGATCAATGCGGAGAGTCTTCAAGCCTTTAAGCCAGGCAGCGTGCTTTTAAACTTTGCTCGGCAGCCTATTGTTGACGCAGGTGCATTAGAGACGGCGTTGAAAGATGGGCGGCTGGGTCGCTATGTCGCGGACTTCCCAGTACCCGGCCTGCTCGATGATGACCGCGTTATGCTCACCCCTCACTTGGGCGCCAGCACCGACGAGGCGGAAGAGAATTGCGCGGTTATGGCGGCGAACCAATTGGTGCGCTTTCTGGAGACAGGCAGCATCGTCAACTCAGTCAACTTCCCAAGCGTAAGTCTGGAAGCCGTAGATGGCTATCGTTTGGCCGTTAGCAATCGCAACGTGCCTGGCATGCTGGGCCAGGTCACATCAGTGCTCGCCGACCGTGAGATCAACGTGATTGATCTGATCAACAAGAGCCGGGATGAGGTGGCCTATAACCTGATTGACCTATCGGCCGCGCCGGATGATGGTCTGCTCCAGGCGCTGCGCGCCATCGACAGCGTGATTGATGTGCGGGTCATTACAGGTCACTGAACGGTCTAGGGTTTGGGGCCAACGTATTTGATACCGCGTCGGGCCTGACGTGCGATAAACCGCTGGGGCGAAATGGCGGGGGCTACCTCTGGAGCGATCGGCGGTAGCCAGCCGAGCAGGTCGCTGGCAATGATAGCTGCGGCGAAGGGCGCGGAAGAGGTTCCCATTGACCCATGAGCCGTGGTGATCCAGGTACGCTCGTCCAGTCGCCCAATCACCGGCTCCCGATCACTGGACACGCAGCGAGCGGCCCGTCGATGGCGCAGCAAGTGGATGTCGCCCTGTCCGATGAATCGACGGTTTCGCGCAACGTTCTCTGCGCTTGCATCCTCCGGAGCCCAGGGTCGGTATTCATAGCTGCTGCCGATGGTCCAGCTGTCATCGTTGGGGATCGTATAGCCATTGCCAACAATTGGCAGCGGCACGTGGGCCGTTGTGGGCTTTATCCAATCTAGCTGGCCATGCACATCGCCGATTTCCAGGGGAACCTGGGTCATTTCGACGCTGGCAGAGGCGGATGCGATGACGCTGGGCATGTCGTGTCTCGCCGGCGCCCTCTGTTCAATGAATTCGATGCGCGGATGGTCGATCAGTTGGCCGCAGAGCTGCTTCAGATTAACGACCCTTGCATGGGGGAACAGCAAGCCCGCTTGGGCGTTGAGACCGAGTTCTTGGTGGAGTTCTTGGTCATTTAACAGCCTAAGCCAGTGCCCGGTGAGCGTCGGGCGATAGGCCTCGGGGAAGTAGAGATCATGGATGCGCTCAAGCTTGTGCCGTTCTTCTGCTTTCAGGGCGAGTTGAATCGCACCGCTATGTCGACAGGCCGAGTAATCCCCAAGAGCAGCTAAGGCGTGATGAAACGCCTGAACCCGAAATCCGCCCGCCGGGCTGCCGTCACCCAAGAGGCGACAATGCAGGGCGCTGGCGTCCATTTTCGATCCGCCCTTGGCGACACCTGCTGGGTCGTATAGCCGAACTGAAATATCTAGCTCTGCCAATTGGCGGGCCACCGTGCATCCCGCAACGCCCGCACCGAGGACCCAAATTTCTGATGGGGCCTGGAGCGTCGGACGCTCGCTGGGCCCGCGAAAGAAGCCACATAGGCTGTGCCGCTTAAAGGGGCGCTGGTCCACTTTGTCCATCTCGAAGCCCACCCCCTGCAGCCGTCGGCGCACGTCTCCAGCAGCCGTGAAGGTGGTGATGCTGGTACCCTGTCTCGAGGCTTCGGCAATCCGCTGGAAGATTTCCGGCCGCCACATCTGTGGATTTTTAGAGGGTGTAAAACCGTCGAGAAACCAGGCGTCTACCGGTTGAAGTTGTCGCTGCACAAAGTCCTTAAGGCCCTCCAAAGCCTGCCCGTGATAGACACTAAGCTGGATGCGTCCTTGAGCAAACTGCCTTCGGTGCCAGCCGCGCAAGAGGGGGAGAGGCCGTTCTGCCAGGGCCTGACACATACTGAGGTGGGGCCTCAGTTCAGCCAGACGCTGCCAATCTGCTGGGGCCAGGGGGTGGGCCTCAAAGCTGATGAAATGAAGCTTGCCCTGAGCTGAGGCCAGCACGCGCTCTGTGCAAAGGGCGAAATTTAGTCCGCTGCCAAAGCCCAGCTCTGCAACGGTAAGCCATTGGCCCTTAGGGTCGCCCTGCTCGAATATCCCCGCTGGCCCGAAGAACACCCTGTGGACTTCGCGCTCGCCATCTTCGGCGTAGTAGATGTCATCAAAGTCCTCAGAAAAAGGTGCGTCGCCGCGCCAGGTAATCCGCGCCGGTTCGATAAAGGGGCTACTCACGGGATCAGGGCAGCGTCGTTGCGACGGGGCGCGACGGGTCTTCAATCCAGCCACTCCAAGAGGCTGGGTAAAGGGTCGGCTCGGCAAATCCGGCCACCAGGAGGGCGAGAATGTTATGGGTGGCAGTTATTCCAGAACCGCAATAGCAGACCATGGGATCTCCACCGATGGCTGCAAAGCGTTGGGCGAGATCCTGGGCAGATTTGAAATGCCCCGAACTGTCCAAATTGTCGAGGCAGGGGAGGGAGATGGCGCCCGGTATATGTCCGGCCACCGGGTCTATCGGTTCCTCTTCTCCGGCAAAGCGAGCCCTGGCTCGTGCGTCAATCAGCCGGATGGCGCCTTCAGCATGCAACGTCTCCAGCTGGTGCGTATCCACCCAGCGCGTCAAGGGTTGCCGGGCCTGAAACTGGCTGTGCGCCTTGACGTGGTCGTGAGTTGACAGCGGCCCAGTCCAAGCAGGAAGCCCACCATCTAGCACCGCAACCCGTGGGTGCCCCAGCCAACGCATCATCCACCATGCTCTTGCCGCGATGGTGCCTCCGGCATCGTCATAAACCACCACCTGATCATTATTTAATATGCCTCGGCTGCGCACGGTGTGCAGCCATGCATCTCGTTCAGGGAGCGGATGTCGGCCACCCTGATTTGAGAGCTCGGAGAGGTCCTGCTCAAGAGAGAGGTGACTAGCACCAGGGATGTGGCCCCGGGCAAATGCGCGGGCACCCCAAGTGGAGTCATCAAGGCGCGCTCGACAGTCGAGGATACGCAGCGGGCCGCGTTGTGCGATCAGGTCCGTCAGCTCTTCTGCGCTGATGAGTTGCTGAAAGTTCATGGTCTGCATTTGTCCATTTTAACCCGAAGAAATCTGCCGTTAGCACCTGGGCGCGTTAGCCCGGCGTCTACATTCGATCAGGCACGCGAATGCCCAGCAGGGTCAACCCATCGGCGAGAATACTGGCCGTTTGATGGGATAGGATCAGTCTACGTGTGCGCGCCTCCTGGTCGGCGTTGAGAATAGGGCAGTGCTCGTAAAGTTGGGTAAATCGCCCGGCGAGATCATAGAGATAGCCGCAGAGGTGGTGTGGGTAGCCCTCCTGGCCAACCTGTTCAAGCAGGTCGTGATAATTGGCGATGGCCGCCGCCAGACGACGCTCCGGATCATCTACTGGGACCGTCCGTGCAGGTAAATCATTCGGGTTTATTTCGCCACGGGTAAAAAGGCTTCGGATACGGCTGTGGGCATACTGCAGATAGGGGGCCGTATTGCCCTCAAAGCTCAACATTTGATCCCAGTCGAAGACGTAGTCGCTGGTTCGATTTTTGGAAAGATCGGCATATTTCACCGCGCCGATCCCGATCATGTCGGCCAGGGCGGCGGCTTCGCTATCGTCAATGTCAGGATTTTTGACCTGAACTTCTTTTTCACTCAGTACCAGTGAGGCGCGCTCTACCGCCTCGTCCAGCAAATCCGCCAGTTTTATCAGATCACCCTGTCGGGTTTTAAAGGGTTTGTTGTCCTTGCCCAACATGGTGCCGAACGGCATGTGGGCCAAAACGATCTCCTGGCTTGCGATCCCCGCAGCGCGAGCGACGGCAAAAATTTGCTTAAAGTGCAGCGCCTGGCGAGCATCTACAAAGTAGAGTACCCGATCGGCTCTGAGATCGCCGATTCGGTAGCGCAGCGCCGCAAGGTCAGTGGTGGCATAGAGATAGCCGCCATCGGATTTCTGCACGATGACCGGGAGCGGCTCGTTATCCTTGTTTTTGAAATCGTCCAGGAAGATGCACTTTGCGCCATCCGATAGCTCGATTAACCCGCGCTGAGTAAGCGCGTTCACCGTCGGCGCAAGGTCATTGTTAAAGCTGCTTTCCCCCCGCGCATCGTCGGGGCCTAAATCGATGCCCAGCCGATCATAGAGCTGCTGACAGTGGGAGGCCGATATAGCGATAAAACGCGCCCACTGCTCTAGCGCGGTGGGGCTTCCGCTCTGCAGGTCGACCACCGTCTGTCGGCTGCGGCGCTGAAAATCTTCATCGTCATCAAAACGCGCCTTGGCGAGGCGGTAGAAGGCTTCCAGGTCGGCCAAGGAATTTGAATCCGCAGCCTTATCCTGCATATAGGTGAGTAACATACCGAATTGGGTACCCCAGTCGCCCACATGGTTTTGCCGGATTACCCTATGTCCGAGGCGCTCTAGCACGCGAGCGATGCAGTCTCCAATAATGGTGCTGCGTAAATGCCCTACGTGCATTTCCTTGGCGAGGTTGGGTCCTGAGTAGTCTACAACCACCGTCTGTGGCGTGGCTGTTTGCACCGCTAGGGGTTCTATTTCGGCGAGAAAGCCCTCGTCCAGAGTGATATTGATAAAGCCAGGGCCTGCGATGTCCACGGCTTTGGCGATGCCGTCGAGGTCTAAGGCCGCCACCACCGCCTGTGCGGTCTCTCTTGGGTTGCGACCCGCGCGTTTCGCGGCGGCCATGACCCCGTTGGCCTGATAGTCACCAAATTCGGGTCTGCTAGCATGCTGCAGCAGGGACTCCCCACTCAGGCCAACCTCTTGAAATGCGGCCTGAATTCGCTCTCCAAGCAACGCTTTAATCTTCATCGGATCTTGCTATCCAACTTATCCGTTTAGGGCAAGCAGCTGAGCTGCTCAATCACCTGCCTTAGTCGATGGGTGAAACCTCTTCGGCCTGTAGGCCCTTATCATTGTCGACCACGACGAAGGTGACGTCTTGGCCGTCTCGTAGATTGCCCCGCTGGCCGTCTTTAGCGCCAACGATAGAACGCTGATGTACGAAGATTTCTTCCCCTGAAGCACGAACAATAAAGCCATAGCCCTTGCTTCGATTAAACCATTTTACGGAGCCCTGCTCGGCATGCTCAGAAGCAGGTTTAGGTTTCTCCCTGGCCGGTTCAGGCTTTCGGTTGCGTTCCCGACCACCGCGGTCCGCTGCGCCGCGAGGGGCATCCTTGCCTCGGCTGCGCTTGGATTCTTTGCGTCTTCTGTTGCCCTCACCCCTGGATTTTCGTCGAACGTCGCCACGTTGAGCAAGGCGAGCATTAAACAGGCCGTTGATGATGAGGGTGATGCCAACAAGGGCGGCCAGCGCTAGCGTGCTCCGGTTGCTGAGCTCTGGATCAGAGAAAATGCCGCTGAACAGCTCAATCACGAGGTAGGTCATCAAAAGGGCGCTGGCTACAGCGATAATCAGGGTGCGCATAAAAGTTTGTCGTCGTTAAAGCGTGCGATATTACAGCAAAGCAGGCGGCTCATGACGCTAATTACTGCTTGATCGTGGATAGAATCTCGATGGGTTCTTCAGGCACGCCCGCCATGCCCATGCGGAGGTGGGTATCCACCAACTCAATGGCCTCCACCACATCCTTGCCAGCAATCACTCGACCGAAGACCGTATAGCCCTGCTTATTGCGCTTGGCGTCTAGGAAATCATTATCGTTGACGTTGATAAAAAACTGAGTGTTTCCCGAGTCGGGGTCGTCCAGCCGGGCCATGGCAACGCTGAAGCGCGCGTTGCTTACGCCGTTAAAAGATTCGTTGGCCACGCCGCGCTCGAATGGGCGGTATTCAAGATCCTTGGTATAGCCACCTGCCTGGATCACAAAGCCGGGTATAACACGGTGAAAGATCAGTCCGTCGTAAAAGGCGTCATCAACCAGAGAAAGAAAGCGTTCAACGTGCAGCGGTGCAAGGTTCTCCAGCAGCTCAATTTCGATCTCGCCCAGAGTGGTGGTGATGAGCACCCGGGGGTTGTCGCTGGCCTGGGTACCAGAACACACCAGTAGCAGGCCGAATAGAAGTCCCAAAACCTGATTGCGTAGTGGCCAGCGCGTGTATTGCATTGGGTTGCTCCTTCTGTTCTCGCGTAATGGTGGTGGCTCGCTAGTCCTCAGTGTCGAGGATTCGCACGTAGCGGGCAACGGTTTCAGCAAAACCGGAGGCTAAGGCATCGCAAATTAACGCATGACCAATCGAGACCTCGAGCAGCCCTGGTAGGCGTCTGAACGGCAGCAGATTTTCTTGGTCTAGGTCATGACCGGCATTTACGCCCACGCCCAGCTCTTGAGCACGCTGGGCAGTCCGCACGTACTGGTCCAACAGCGCTTGGGCACCCGCTATACCCTGGGTCCAAAACGCTTGTGCATAGGGTCCGGTATACAGTTCGATGCGATCAGCGCCGTGGGCCTGAGCGGCGTCGACCAGGGCGGGCTCCGGGTCTAGAAATAGGCTAACGCGAGCGCCAAGGTCCTGGAATAACCCGATGGTGCGCGCCAGCTCAGGGCGTTTTTGGCTCAGGTCCCAGCCGTGGTCTGAGGTCAGCTGATCATCGCTGTCAGGTACCAGCGTGACCTGGTCGGGCTTGGCCTGGGTAACCAGTTCCGAAAAACCCGGGTACCCCCCGGGGTTGGGCCCCGCATTGGGATTACCCTCAATATTGAACTCGATGCCCGGGAAGTCAGAGCGCAGCAGGGCCGATAGGGCCATCACATCCTCAGGCCGAATATGCCGTTGATCTGGGCGCGGGTGGACGGTAATGCCTCGAGCACCAGCGGCTATGGCCACCCGTGCGGCATCGACGACGCTGGGGTGGTGTCCCGGTCGGGCGTTCCGCAGCAGCGCGACTTTATTCAGGTTGACGCTCAGTGCAATCACGGGGCGTGCTGCTCCGACGGGTTGGTCTTGGTTTGGGCTTCATCCTGCTGGGATGATGGATCCGCTGCGGCGTCTTTCTCGGTCAGGGCGCCAATCTTCACCAGGTAGGCAACCATGATGAGGATGTAGAGAAAATTCAGGCCAGTGAGGCCCAGCAGCTTGAACGTGACCCAGGCGTCTAGAGAGAAGGTTTCGACCACCCAGATGTTGATGCCTCCAGACAGCAAGA
>MDTB01178507.1_pt1 | contig 14790 bp, 12 predicted proteins | sample 811161 | NCBI WGS metagenome assembly MDTB01 (sample SAMN05326650, study PRJNA326480) | marine metagenome | isolation source: seawater | place: Mediterranean Sea | collected 2009
TCCTCCACCACCTAAACTACCAATTGTATTATTATTACAAATTACTTCAAAAATACTTCCAGTATAATAATCAATGCCTCTAGCTAATGAAAAATCTATTTTAATATCCATTTTATTATTACTTATTTTATCTAAAATGAATAATAATTCTTCAACACCATCTTTTACTTTATCGTTATTAAAATTAGATCTGATGAATTTTAATTTTTCTATGTTAGATAGATTTAATTCAAATAATTGTACGACTAATTTTGTCTGATCTTTTGTACATTTTTTTTCTTCTAAAAAATTATAAAAATATTCTTTTCCAGCTTTCTCAATCTTGTCAATAGAAAGACAAAATGAAGTAAAATCAGATTCAATATTTAATAAATCAAAAATTCCTTCTAATATTTTTCTATTATTTATTTTTAATGAAACATCGATTAATCCTAAATTCTTAAAAAAATCACTAAAAATAGAGATTAAATCACATTCTGACCACAGTGAAGAAGTACCAATCACATCAACATCACATTGTGTAAACTCTCTATATCTTCCTTTTTGAGGTCTATCAGCTCTCCATACTTTTTGTATTTGATATCTTTTAAAAGGAAAAGTTAAATCCTGACTATTTTGCACAACATACCTAGCAAATGGAATCGTTAAATCATATCTCAGAGCTTTATCACTTATTAAATTAGATATTTCTTTATAATCATTTCCTTCTAAATTATTAACTTTAGAAAGAAAATCACCGCTTTTAAGAACTTGATAAATTAATTTATCACCTTCATCTCCATATTTTCCTAATAAAACATTTCTTTTCTCCATTGAAGGGGTTTCTAATGGTGAATAGCCATACAATTCAAATAATTTAGTTACAATATTTATAATATAATTCCTCTTTCTAACTTCTAAAGAGTTAAAATCACGCATTCCGCTTAATGAATTATTTGTTGTACTCATTTTTTTTTCACAAATATCGTTAAATATTATATATTTGTCTAACAGATATACACCAAGTTTAAATCAAAAGATATGAATTTATATAAACTAATAGCATTTATTAGTCTTTTTACGTTTACATTAAATGCTCAAATGAATAAAATAGAATTTACTGAATTTACACTAGATAATGGATTACATGTAATTCTTCATAAAGATAGTTCCAATCCAATAGTTGCTATTTCAATAATGTATCATGTAGGATCAAAAAATGAAAACCCAGAAAGAACTGGTATGGCTCATTTTTTTGAACATTTATTATTTGAAGGATCTAAAAATATAGCAAGAGGTGAATTTTTTAATTATATACAAAATGCTGGGGGTATAAATAATGCATATACTTCTAATGATAAAACATTTTATTTTGAGTTATTTCCATCAAATCAATTAGAATTAGGGCTATGGCTAGAATCTGAAAGACTTCTTCATGCTAAAGTTGAAAAAATAGGAATAGAGACTCAGAGAGAGGTTGTTAAAGAAGAAAAAAGATTACGTGTTGATAATCAGCCATATGGAACAATGTTGGAGGAATTAATGAAAAGAGCTTATGAAAAACATCCTTATAAATGGCAAGTAATTGGTTCAATGGATCATATAAATAATGCAACTGAGGAAGAATTTATGGATTTTTACAAAACATTTTATGTGCCAAATAATGCTGTTTTATCAATTGCAGGTGATATAAATATTGAAGAGTGTAGAAATTTAGTAAATGATTATTTTGCTGAGATTCCTAGGGGAAAAAAGGAAATACCTAGACCAAAAATTATTGAACCTAAAAAAGAACTAGAAATTAGAGATACAATATATGATGATATTCAACTTCCAGCAATAATACATGGTTTCCATATACCTGCACAAGGTACTGATGATTTTTATGCAGTTGATATGTTAAATAAGTTATTAAGTAATGGTGCTAGTTCAAGATTAAATAAATCTTTGGTTGAAGAAAGCCAAAAAGCTGTATACTCTGCAGCATTTACTTTTAATCTAGAGGATCCAGGTATGACAATTGCTTTTGCTATGGCAAACTCAGAAGAAAACCCTAAGGATATTGAAAATTTAATGGATTTAGAATATGAAAAAGTAAAAACAGATTTAATTTCTAAAAATGAATTTCAAAAATTGAGAAATCAAATAGAAAATGATTTTATTCAATCAAACTATAGAATGTATGATATTGCAGAAAATTTAGCCAATTATCACACATTTTATGGAAATGCAAATTTAATAAATACCGAAATAGAAAAATATCTATCAGTAACTAGAGAAGATATTTTAAATGCAGCTAAAAAATATTATAACAAAGAAAATAGAGTGACACTTTATTTCTTACCAAAAGAAAACAATTAAAATTATGAGAAAACTAATTTTTATTTTCATTGCAATTTGTTCAATAAGTTATGCGCAAATTGATAGAACAAAAGCTCCTAAAGCAGATAATGCACCTGTAATTGAAATAGGTGAATATCAAGAGTTTAAATTAAAAAATGGATTACATGTTATTCTTGTTGAAAATCATAAACTACCTGTGGTTTCATTTCAACTTTCAACAGATTATGTTCCATTTTTAGAAAATGAAAAAGTTGGGTTAACTGGCTTCACATCTGAAATGATAGGAGCTGGTACAACAAATAAAAGTAAAGCTGAATTAGATGAAGAATTAGATTATATTGGTGCTACGTTCTATGCTTCTGGAATTAATGGCTTTTATGCTTCTTCATTAAAAAAGCATCAAGATAAATTACTTGAATTGATTAGTGATATCATTTTCAATCCAAATTTCCCTGAAGAGGAATTTGAAAAAATTAAAAAACAATATATTTCAGCACTAGAGGCAGACAAAAGTTCACCTGATGCAATATCATCAAATATTTCTTCTCTAATAAATTACGGAAAAGATCATCCATATGGAGAGCTAACAACAGAAGAGTCTTTAAATAACATAACTATTGAAGATATAAAGAAACTTTACAGTACATATTTTAAACCCAATATATCTTATTTAGTTATAGTAGGTGACATGAATATTAAAGAAGCTAAAAAAGTTTCAAAAAAATATTTTAATAAATGGAAAAATGAGAGTGTGCCAAATGAATATGTAAATAATATTAAAAAGCCAAATGGAACACAAGTACATTTTGTTCATAAAGAAGGTGCAGCTCAATCTGTCATCAAACTAACATACCCATTAAATTTGAAACCCAATAATGAGGACATTATAGCATCAAAAGTAATGAATAGTATTTTAGGCGGTGGTTTTTCGGGTAGATTAAATTTAAATTTAAGAGAAAATAAAGGTTATACATATGGCGCAGGTTCATCTACATCATCTGATAAATTTATTGGTAGTTTTTCAGCATCTGCAAGTGTCAGAAATGAAGTGACTGATAGTGCAGTTACTGAGTTTTTATATGAATTAAATGAAATCACTCTTGATTTAGTTAAAACAGAAGAAATTGAGCTATCTAAAAATTATATGACTGGATCATTTGCATTATCATTGGAAGAACCTAGAATGGCAGCAAGATTAGCATTAAATACAAAAATGAATAATCTTGATCCAGATTACTATAAGAATTATTTAAAAAATTTAAATAATGTTAATAAAGAAGATGTACTAAATACTGCTAAAAAATACATAGATCCTCAAAACTGTAACATAATTATAGTTGGTGATAAAGAAATTGCATCATCATTACTGAAATTTGACTCTGATGGTGAAATAACATTTTATAATACAGAGGGTGAGATATTAAAAACTAAACCTATTCCAAATGATATTGATATTGAATTTGTACTAGAAAAGAATATTAATGCAATTGGGGGAAAAGAAAAAATGAACAATACATTGGACATAGAACTTAAATATGAAGCTGAAATATCAGGAACTCCAATGAAACTTGATATGGAAATTGCTTATAAACAACCTAATTTATTTTATATGAGCATGAATGCTGGTAATTTTGGTGAGATTATGGGTATGAAATATAATGGACAAAATTGTGTAACATCAGGCATGCAAGGAGGTAAAGAATTAATCGATGATGAAATAAAAAAAGAAATGGATAGTTTCTACCCTTTTCCAATAATTAAATCAGAAGAATTACAATTAAGTTATGAACTTAAAGAAATTGAAGAAATTAATGGTAAAGATGCATTTAAAGTAGTTCAAACAGATCAATTTGAACAAAAAAAGACCATGTATTTTGATACTGAAACATACTATTTAGTTAAAGAGATTTACTCAGAAGATTCAGATGGTATATCAGTCCAAACAATTCAAGAATATTCTAATTACATAAACTATAATGGATTATATTTTGCTAAGGATATGACTACAACTCAAATAATGGAACAAGGCACTCAATCATTTAAATTAAATTTAATAGAAGTTTCATACGATAAAATTAATTTGGACAAATTTGAATAGAAAAACAATTAACAAAAAAAAGGGGCAAAATTGCCCCTTTTTTTGTTGATAAGATAATACTTATGCTTTTTTCACTAAAGGAAGACCTGTTCTAGAGCTTTCTACAACTTGCTTTCCAGATGGAAGATCGCATGAATTAGATCTTTCGTCTCTAGCAAAATAATAAATTGTTTGATTTCTTCCTCCTCTTAGAGTTACGTCTTTTGAGTGTAAATAGTAAGTTACTCCTTTACTATTTTTATGTGAATATCCCATAGTCTTAAAATTTTTAATTATTAATCTGTTATTAATCTGTTGTGAATATAATGAAATAAAATTTAATTCTTATCTAAAAAAGATGGTTTTTTTATCTATTAATAAACTTTTTTTCAACAGATCCATCATTATATATAATAATTATAAGGTGATTATTGGGTTCTTCCTCTATTAATCGACCTGTTATGTCTATTTTTTTTAATATTTCTTTTGATTGATTAAATGTTTTTAAATATACATCTGAACAATCTGGAGGTGAAGTAATATTAACTGACATAGATGTAATACCATTTGTTTCATATAAAATAGAATCATAACTTAATACTGACGAATCAATATAATCAAGTCCATCGCATAATCTAAAAGATAATATTAGTTGATCTCCATCTATAAAACCTTCATTAAAATCAGTAATTAAATCATCTGGCCAAGCAGATACAAAAGCTATTCCTTCATCAAAAATAGTAGAGCCACAACATTGTAATAATCCGTTAGAGTTAATAAAAAAACAACCTATCAAATCTCCCTCCGAAAATTCATAATTTATTTCTTCAATTGCTATAACATGATTTCCAAATGTAGGTGTATATTCGTAACTTAAATCTTGAGAATTAGAAAATAAAGAAATTAATAAAATAAAATATATATTTTTCATTTTCAATTGCTTATGAATTTAATAAAGTTAATTAAAAAAAATGAGTGGAAATTTTTTATTTAAATACAGAGGGCAAATACCAATTTTATTATTTATTGTTGTTGTTCCTTTTATTAATAATACTAGTTATGATAATTTTTCACCAAAACTTATTGAGCAAAATATGATATTTTCCTTTGTAATTAGTTTTTTAGGCTTATTAATCAGAGCATACACTGTAGGTACAACTCCAGCAGGCACATCAGGGAGAAATAGAGAAAAACAAATTGCTAAGAAGTTAAATAAAACAGGCGTTTATTCAATTGTTAGACACCCATTATATTTAGGTAACTTTTTAATTTGGCTTGGAGTATCTTTTTTTACAATTAATACTATATTTTCATTTTTTTTAATAATTTTTTTTGGAATTTATTATAGTAAAATAATGAAAACAGAGGAAAATTTTTTAGAAGAAAAATTTAAAAATGATTTTTTATTTTGGAAGAATATAACTCCTATGTTTATTCCTTCATTTAAAAATTTTAAAAAATCAAAATATAATTTTTCAATAAAAACTGTTCTTAAAAGAGAGTATTCGTCTTTACTAGCAACAGTGATATCATTTTTATATATTCAATCTATAATTAATATATCAATAGATAATGAAATTATAATATCTTTTAATATGTGGATTATATTAATTGTAACAATTATAATTACACTAATACTTAGAACGCTTAAAAAACACACTTCATTTTTAAATCAGTCAGGTAGAACATGATTTTTTCTACTAACAACATATAAACCAAAAAAAGTAATAATACCATTAATTATAAGTAGTTCATAATTAAAATTAAATCCAATTAATATAGTATCATAAATACTAATTAAATATGTTATTAAGGGTGCTATTATCACTATATATGGGACATAACCATCATTTATTGATCTTTTAGTAAATAAACCAAAAGAAAATAAGCCTAAAAGTGGACCATAAGTATATCCTGCTAAAGTAAATAAAGTTGAAACTATACTGTCATTATTTAAATATTTAACTAGTAAAATAACAAAAAACAATATAAAAGAAATAAATACATGAACTCCTTTTCTTGTTATGTAAGATTTAAATAATAATTTTTTATTTAATTTTAAATCAATAAAAAATAATTCTATTCTTTTTTTTCCATTTTTTATGTTTAAAAAATCAATACAAAAAGATGTTGTTAAAGATGTTAATGCTGAATCCGCGCTTGAATACGCAGCAGACATAAGACCTAAGAGAAATACAATAAATACAAAAACACCTAATTCCCCACTTTTAATAACTTCAACAAATAGTTGATCTCCTTGAGCGTCAATATTATTGATATAAGCATACTGATATAACAAGGCACCTAGATATAAGAAAACAATATTTACTAAAACAAGAATAATACTTAGTAATGTCATGTTTTTTTGAGCATCACCTAGATTTTTACAAGATAGATTTTTTTGCATCATATCTTGATCTAATCCAGTCATAGCAATTGCAATAAACATACCAGCAAAAAAATATCTAAAAAAGTTTTTAGGATTATTAAAGTCATCAAACATAAATACATTTAATGAAAAATTACTTGCCTCGATACTATCTTTAATTGATGAATAACCAAGATCAGAAAATATAGTAAAAATACATATTAGAACAGTTAAAAGCATAAATGTAGTTTGAAGTGTATCTGTCCAAATTATTGTTTTAATCCCTCCTCTATGTGTGTATAGCCAAATAAGAAAAATAGTAAACAAAGTAGTTACAAAAAAAGGGACTCCTAACTTTTCAAAAAATATTAATTGTAAAACTTCTGCAACTAAAAATAATCTTAGAGAAGCACCTAATATTCTAGATAAAAGAAAGTAAGCAGAGCCAGATTTGTGAGAATAATAACCAAATCTTTGCTTTAAATATTCATAAATAGAATATACTTTCATTTTATAATAGATGGGTAATAAAACATATGATATAAAAAGATAGCCAGGCACATAACCTAATACCATTTGCATGTAAAAAAACTCTTGATCTTTAACCCAGCCAGGAACAGATAAAAATGTAATACCAGAAAGACTAACACCAATCATTCCGTATGCAACAATATACCAAGGTGATTTTCTTTTTCCAATAAAGAATGTTTCATTATCTTCATTCCCCTTTGTTAATCTTGATATTATATACAAGAATAGGAAATAACTAAATAGAACTAATATTGTTAATAATTCAATCATAATTAGAAAAATTGTAACTACAAATAATTCATATTTCACTACTTTTGTAAATATGAATTTTTCTTCAAAGTTAGTAGAAAATGCGGTTAATTCACTTGCTTCATTGCCAGGAATTGGAAAAAGAACCGCTTTAAGACTAGTTTTATATTTATTAAAAAAAGATAAAATAAATTCATATCGAATAGCTGATTCAATTAAAAATCTAATTGATAACATTAATTACTGTAATATTTGTCACAATATATGTGAAGAAAATATATGCGGTATATGCAATAATGAAAAAAGGAATAAAGAAACAATCTGTGTAATTAGAGATTTCAGAGACTTAATATCAATTGAAAATACAAAAGAATTTAATGGATTATATCATATTTTGGGAGGACTAATTTCTCCTATGGATGGAATAAATCCATCAGATTTAAATATAGAAAGTTTACTTAATCGTGTAAAACAAAATAATATAAAAGAAGTTATACTTGCTTTAAGTACTACAATGGATGGAGAAACTACAAATTTTTATATATATAAAAAGTTAATTAATCTAAACATTAAAATTACCACAATATCTAGAGGAGTTTCTATTGGTGATGATATAGAATATACTGATGAAATAACTTTAGGAAGATCTTTAATTAATAGACAACCTTTTGAATACACTCTTAAATCATGATGTTATCTATCATAATAGTAAATTATAATGTAAAGTATTTTTTAGAGCAATGTATAAACTCTATTAAAACTGCATCTAAAGGATTAAACATTGAAATTATTATTGTTGATAATAATTCTACTGATGGTTCAATAGAGATGATACAAAATGAATTCCCTAATTGTAATCTTATAAGAAATAATAAAAATGTTGGTTTTTCAAAAGCAAATAATCAGGGAATAAAAAAATCCAAAGGTAAATACATATTACTATTAAATCCAGATACAATTATTGAGGAGGATACATTAATTAAATGTATTTTATTTATGGAAAAAAATAGTAATGCTGGAAGTTTAGGAGTTAAAATGATTGATGGAAATGGAAAATTTCTTCCCGAATCTAAAAGATCATTTCCTAGTCCTATGGTGGCATTTTATAAAATATTTGGTTTAAGTGCAATATTTCCAAAATCAAAAAAATTTGGCACATATCATCTTACATATTTAGATGAAAATAAAATACATGAAGTAGATGTTTTGTCAGGCGCCTTTTTATTTATAAGAAAAAAAGTTTTAAATAAAATTGGATTATTAGATGAAGATTTCTTTATGTATGGTGAAGATATTGATATATCATATAGAATTCAGAAATCAGGATTTAAAAATTACTATTTTCCAAAAACAAAAATCATACATTACAAAGGAGAAAGCACTAAAAAATCAAGTATAAACTATGTCTTTATATTTTATAAGGCCATGATTATTTTTGCAAAAAAACATTTTCATAAAAAGAATATATTTATTTTCTCTTTTTTAATAAATATTGCAATTTATTTTAGAGCATTTTTATCAATTAGTAAAAGAATTTTAAATGATTTAGGTATTGCTTTAATTGATACTCTTGTAATTTATTTTGGAATAGTTATTCTAAAAAATTACTGGGAAAAATTTTCTCCTGAAATTGTTGGTCAACAAAAAGTACTTCCAGAAGAATTTATGTCAATTACTATACCTATTTGTACAGTTATTTGGATACTATGCATATACCTTCAAAAAGGATATGAAAAACCATTTACACCAAAAAAGTTAATTAAAGGTTCCACTTTAGGTAGTATAATTATATTAATTATATATGCATTACTACCTGAAACACATAGAAATTCAAGAATCCTAATACTAATGGGATCAATTTGGACAATTTTATCCCTTTCTATATACAGAAAACTATTTGAATTTAGTGGAATAAAAAATTTTAAAGAAACTAGCAGAAGAATTGGAATTATTGGTAATAAAGAGGATTTTATTCAAATAAAGAAATTACTTTCAAAAAATATAAAAACTAATTTTATTAAGCATATACCTGTAAAAAACTCATCTCAAAGTAATAAAAATTACTTGTCAAAAATTGAAGAAATTATTGACAATCATGAGATAAATGATATTATATTTTGCTCTAAAAATATTCCATTTAATGATATAATAGATCAAATGGATTTTTTAAAAAAATATAATATTAGTATAAAAATAGCATCTAATAAAAGTACTTTTGTTGTTGGAAGTGATTCTAAAAAATCTAAAGGTGAAATTATTTACTAATTATATTAGTTTATTTTAACTAATTTTGTTTGCTGATATAAATTATATTATTAATGGCTAAAATAGAATTAATAATGCCCAAAATGGGTGAAAGTGTAGCGGAGGCTACTGTAATACAGTGGCTTAAAAATGTTGGAGATCAAATAGAATTAGATGAAAGTGTTATTGAAATTGCTACTGATAAAGTTGATTCAGAAATTCCTTCAACTGTCAAAGGAATCCTTTTAGAACAAAAATTTAAAAAAGATGATGTTGTTAAAGTTGGTGAAGTTGTGGCTATTATCGAAACCGGATCAAAGGATTCGGAAGAAAAACCTAGGAATGAACAAGAATTAAATGAAAAATCATCTAAAATAGTTGAAGAAAAAATAGTTGAAGAATTAGAAGATAATATTGAAATAATTAAAAATAAAATAAGTAATTCAAACATAAATAGTAAAAATAGATTCTATTCACCATTAGTTAAAAATATTGCAATAAAAGAAGGAATTAATCAAGATGAACTTGATAAAATAAAAGGAAGTGGGAAAAATAATAGAGTAACAAAAAATGATATACTTTTTTATATTAAAAATAAAAAACAACATACAAAAGATGATGAAGTAAATAGCTTACAACAAAATACCCAAAACATAATAACAAATGAACAAAAAATTTCTACTCAAACATCAGATACTGAAATAATCGAAATGAGTAGAATGAGGAAGTTGATTGCTAGTCATATGGTTATGAGTAAAACAACATCTCCACACGTAACATCTTTTAATGAAGTTGATATGACAAACATTGTTAGATGGAGGAATAAGATAAAAGAAAAATTTATTGCAAGAGAAAATCAAAAAATAACTTTTACTCCTATAATAATTGAAGCAATTGCTAAAGCTATAATTGATCTACCAATGATTAATATTTCTGTTGATAAAGATAAAATCTTAAGACATAAAAATATCAATATTGGTATGGCTACTGCCCTTCCTTCTGGAAATTTAATTGTACCCGTTATTAAAAATGCTAGTGACATGAACCTAATAGGTTTAACTAAATCTGTTAATGATTTATCATCTCGAGCAAGAAATGCAAAGTTATCTCCCGATGATACAAACGGTGGTACTTTTACTTTTACAAATGTAGGTACTTTTGGTAGTGTAATGGGCACACCAATTATAAATCAACCTCAAGTTGCTATCTTAGCTGCTGGAGTAATTCAAAAAAAGCCTGCCGTAATGGAAACTGAATATGGTGATGCGATTGTTGTTAGGCATAAAATGTTTCTATCATTATCCTATGACCACAGAGTTGTAGATGGATCACTTGGAGGAAGTTTCTTAAAGAAAGTAGCAGATTATTTAGAATCATTTGATGTGAATAGAGAAATATGAAAATTATTTGTATCGGAAGGAATTACAAAGAACACATAAAAGAACTAAAAAATAAGTATTCCTCAGAAATTACTTTTTTTTTAAAACCTCAAACCGCTATACCAGTTAAAAATCAACCTTTTTTTTTACCTGATTTTACTCAAGAAATTCATCATGAAATTGAGATAATTATTAAAATTAATAGAACTGGAAAATTTATTCAAAAAAAATTTTCAAATAGATATTATAATGAAATATCACTTGGAATTGATTTTACTGCAAGAGACATTCAAGATAATTTAAAAAAAATGGGATTACCATGGGAAAAAGCTAAAGCATTTGATGGTTCTGCTCCAATTGGAAAATTTATTAATAAAGATGATTTTGATTTAGAAAACATTGATTTTATGCTAAAAGTTAATGGGGAAATAAAACAAAATGGAAATTCTAAAAATATGATTAATAATATTGATGAAATAATTTCATATATATCTAATTATATTACACTTAAAAAAGGTGATATAATATTTACTGGTACACCTAAAGGAGTTGGTAAAATTTATAAAAATGATGTTTTAGAGGGTTTTATTGATGGTAAAAAGTTACTACATGTAGATGTAGTTTAATCTATTTTAAATTAAATAAATTATCAACATAAATATATCTTTCTGAGATAAAACCTTCGGCATAATCTACTCCAATAATCCTACCTAAATCAGAAGATCTATAAACTACACTATCTAAAAAGCCTTTTTTAGAAATAATTGTTTCAGGTTCATTAGATTTTGGGGAATAAAATTGAGAAGAATAGCATTTAACAACATCTAACTTTTTGTTCATATAATTTGATATATCAACTACGAAATCAGGTTCAACATTATTAAATTGAGTATAATAAAATAAATTATTTGGCTTCCAGGGTTCCTGGTTAATTTTTTTAAATTTAGTTTGTACTTTAGAAAGACCCGATAAAAAACAACATGTTTTAATTAAATTCGATGCTTTTCCATGATCAGGATGTCTATCTTCTTTAGCATTAGCAATAACAATTTTTGGTTTGAATTTTCGGATATACTTAATTATTTCTAATTGAGTATGCTCATCATTATTGAAAAAGCCATCTTTCAATCCTAGATTAAGTCTGACTTTAATTCCCATTAACAAAGAAGCCTTTTCAGATTCTTTATCTCTTAATTCAGCAGAGCCCCTAGTACCTAATTCTCCTCTAGTTAGATCAATAACACCAACTCTATAACCTAAATCTAGGTGTGACATTATTGTTCCAGCACAGCCTAATTCAATATCATCAGGATGAGCTCCAAAAACTAATATATCTAAATTTTCTACCTGCTGATCCAATTTGTTATCTTTTTGGATGTTGGAGATGTATAGGGATAGTAATAAGTTATTAAATTACCATCTTCATCAATTAAATATTTTTGAAAATTCCACTTGACACTTGAGTCCATTTTCCCATTTAATTCTTTACTTGTTAGCCACTTATAAATAGGGTGAATATTTTCTCCTTTTACATCTATTTTTGCCATTAATGTAAATGATATATCATAATTGTTGCTACAAAAGTTTTGTATATCTTCATTAGTTCCAGATTCTTGATTTGCAAAATTATTTGCAGGAAAAGCTATTACTTCAAAACCAGAATCCTTATAGTCTTGATATATAGTCTCTAAGCCTTTATATTGTGGGGTTAATCCACAAGCTGAGGCTGTATTAACAATAATTACTTTTTTGCCTTTAAATTCGCTAAAATCTAAAATATCTCCATTAATTAATTCTGCTTTAAAATCATGTAATGATTTCAAATTTTCTTTATTAATATTTTGTGATGAAGAAAAAAAACTAAACATAAGACAAAGACAAATTATATATTTCATAGTAAACCTATTATAGAACGAATAAAAATTAAAATTAGTATAAAATTTATAAGGGTAAATTTAATTATTTCTTTTTTCTTTATAAGGTTATCTTTAGAAAGATATACAGACTGATATTTATAAAGAGAAATTAAGGAAATTAAGGATGTAAAAATTAATGAATAATACAAAATACTTGGTATTGGACCTGGATCTCCTTGTGCATATGAATGTAAACCGCTCAAATAAAAGTTAACACCAAAATAAGTCATAATAATAGAATAAAATGAAAAAACTGATGCAACACTAAAAACATAAATAAACCTTTTTGAAGATATAAAACGAATATGAAGAACAATTGAATAAACAACTACACTAATTAAAGCCCAAGTTTCTTTTGGATCCCAACCCCAATACCGTCCCCATGATTCATTTGCCCAAACTCCACCTAAAAAAGTACCAATAGTTAATAAGAATAATCCTATCATCATGCATCTTTCATTGATGGAATGAATTCTTTTAATTTCATTATCAATTTTAGTCTTATATGATTTTGAAATAAAAAACATAAGAATTAATGATAAAAGACCTAGAAATGCACTTAAAGCTAAAAAACCATAACTTGATGTTATGATTGAAACATGAATCATTAACCAATAAGAATTAAGAACTGGGGCTAAATTTGTTATTTCAGGATTAATCCAATTTAAATTAGCAACCATAAGAAATATTGATGCAACAATAGCAGATCCTGAGAGTGAAAGATTAGAATTTCTAGAAAATACTATTCCAGATAAAATAGTAGCAAATGAAATATAAATAATTGATTCATATGCATCACTCCAAGGGGCATGACCTGAAATATACCATCTAAGAACTAAAAAACATAAATGGAATATAAATGCAAAATAAATTCCAATTTTAAGAGATTTAATTATATACTTAATTAATCTTTTGTTAGAGTAAAATAATTCAATTATTGTTGATATTAAAAGAAAAATACCTAGTACAAGGTAGATGGTAACTAATCTTGAAAAATGAAAAGGATTAATTTTATTATAAAATATTTCTGAATTAACTTTTTTAACTGAGGGTAAAATTAAGTCTGCATTAATTCGTTGATATTCTTTTAAATCATCAACTAATTTTGCAGCATCAGTATAGTTTTTTTCTAAAATTAATTTTTTATATAAATTAAAAAAAGTCTCATCTTGACCTTCATCGATTATTTTATCAACATACCAGGATGTTTCTTTCAATTTTTTCAATTTAGAATCTTTATCTAATTCTAGAACATTGGGAGGAAAGAAATTAAGATGAATTGCTGAATTGTAGGAAGAATCTATTGAAGAAAATAAAAGAGATGAAAAAATGTATTCACAAATACTCTTTCTTTCCTGGAGATTTAAAATCTCTTTATCATAGGTGGATCTTAAATGGGGCTTTTTTGAAAAAGCTAATTCATAATCATCAATTATTTTATCTTTTGAATCAGGAACAACACTCAAAATAAAAGTTAGAGTTTCTTTATTTTTTGAAATAGTAAAAGCTCTTTTTTCATTAATCTCTATTGTTTCATTTACTTTTATGAAACCGGTTTGTCCATGATTATTATTATTATGATCACTTAGTGTCATAAATGATAATTGATACTTTGATGATAGTTTTAGTACATTATCTTCATAAAATATATTTACATCTGATTCAGTTTTGCAATTAAAACTAAAAATATTACCAAATAATAAA
>MDTB01130383.1_pt1 | contig 14788 bp, 14 predicted proteins | sample 811161 | NCBI WGS metagenome assembly MDTB01 (sample SAMN05326650, study PRJNA326480) | marine metagenome | isolation source: seawater | place: Mediterranean Sea | collected 2009
GGAAAAATTGCATTTACAATTAAGGATAATAAAATAAAAAAAATAGAATTTTAATCTTCATTTAAACTATCTAATATTATTTTAATGCTTTTGTAAGTTACTTTTTCCTTAATTTCAAAAGAAAAGGTATCTAATCTATCAATTACTTTTATAACACTCTCGAAATTTCTATCTAGTCTCTCTAAAATGTATACAAGTTTTTTATCACTAATTAATAATTTTTTATCATTGGAATATTTTACAATAAATGAATAAAGAAGCACATCATCTGGTAATTTTATTTCACTTGATATTAGACTTCTTATTCTTGAATTCAAATCATCAAGATCCCAATTCATCTCAAAAGGTGACATCCTTGATAAAAGCAATATTGAACCATTTTTATCAGTTACCTGGTTGATGAAATGCATTACTAATTCTGAGGGAAAACTCTCTCCAGGAATAAAATTATCAAGTATAAAATTTTTTCTTTCAGTCACTTGTTCCAGGCAATTGTTAGATAAAGAAGTTAAATAAACACAGTCAATTTTTTGTTTTAGAATTGAACTTAAGTGAGTTTTTCCAGAACCTTTAGGGCCATAAATGATTGCTCCTGGAATAGAGTTGATTTTTTTTTTATTTTGCCAAAACTCAAAATTTTCAATTAATTTAACTGCTTCTATATTACATTTAGAAATAAGGTAATTTTCCCTGTTTTTTATAGATTTGAATTTTAATGGTAAAGCCATTTGTTTATTAATAGTTAACTTATTAATGTTTCTTAATTTGTAGGACATTAACTAATCACTAAAAAAGTTTTGTAAAATAATGCCTAACCACTACTCCTATAATTGCTGCAATAGGTAAAGAAATTAGAACACCAACAAGTCCAGATAAATAAGCACCCGTCATTAAAGCAAAAATTATCCATATAGGATTCAATTTTATTGCTTCCCCAACTAATTTTGGGGTTAAAAAATAACTCTCAAATAATTGGCCAAAAATGAATATAATAAACACAAAAATTAATTGATTTGAAATACCAAATTGAGAAAAGCCCAGAATTAAGGTTAATCCACCTCCTATAAAAGAACCTAAATAAGGTACAAATGAAATTATACCTGCAAAAATACCTAATAATATTCCAAATTTTAAACCAACTAAAAAAAGCCCTGAACTATAAATGACTGACAAGACTAGGCAAACAAGACCTTGACCTCGGATAAATTTAGATAAAACAACATCTATTTCTCTTACCAAGAAATGAAAGTCAGTAAAATGGGATTTATCCGCTACATTATAAACAAATTTTTTGATTTTATTAAATTCTATACTTAGATAAAAACTAATAACAAAAATTAAGATCATATTAAAAAAGCTATTAATAAATTGTATACTATTGTTTATAATATTGTTGCTTGAATTAATTAAACCATCAGTTATAGGTTTTATTAAAGTTGTGTAGTCAACTTTTTTAATTTTCTCGGTAAATAAATACTTAGAATTAATCTCTCTCAAAAATATTTCAATTTCCTCTAAATACCCTGGTAACAATAGAACTAAATTTTGTATTTGATAAATAAGAATTGGTAAAATTAATACTAAAATTGATAAAAAACATAAAATGAATGTAATTATTGATATGAAACTTGCGAAGGTTTCATTTACATATTTATCAAGAAAGATTTTTAGAGGGTTAGTTAAATAAGTTACAATAAATGCAATCAAAAAAGGAATTATAACTTCAAATAGATACAAAGTAATAAAAAAGATGATCAAAGAAAAAAGAACAATATTTAAATTTCTTTCAAAAAAAATTTTTGTTTTGGTTGACATTTATTAAACCTCAATCCGAACTTAGTTGATAAGTATATATTGCTGGGAGTTAAAATCCTTAAATTTAAGTTTTTTTTCATAAATAGCTTGAAAAAATGTTTTTTTATTTCCCATGAATTTAGCAATTAGTCTACCTTGTGTGCTTGTAATAGAAAGAATCTTCACTTCAATTACAAAAGGTAATTTTTCTAAAATATTTAAGACATCAGGCCAAACACCAGTATCCTTTTGAATTACATTAATATTTTTTTCGTATTTCAATTCGTTTGAAGAATTAAATACATTTCTTTTTATATTCTCAAAAGTATTTTCTGTCTTTGTTTTATAGAAAATTATTTCATTTTTTATTTTTAAAAAACCCTGATCTTTAAAATCAGAGGTTGATTTTACGATAATTGATTTATCATTAAACAGTAAATTTTTTGATAATAAAGTAGATTTAATTTGAGTTATTGGAATTATGAGATCAACTTCATTATAAATTCTGGTATCAATTAAATTATTTTTTTTCCAGTTAGTTTCAATCGATTTTATCATATTTGAAACTTCTTTTTCCAATAGGGCTTTGTCAACATTGTAGAACGACGAAGTTCTCTTTAGATGTATTGAATTTCTATATATAGTTGATCGTATTTTTCCACTTTTGTTATAAAATTTTCCATAGGTGGATAAGTAAGTTTTTCCATCTCTCATTAAAATTGGTTCAGCAACAACTAATATAAGTGCATTAGTATTTTCATTATTTATTAATTTATTAATTTGATCTTCATTTGATTTTAAAAGAAGGTTGGCTTTTAAGTTTCTATTTAAACTAAAGTTACCTTTAGCTAGTTTTAATTTAACTAGCCCATCGATAATTTTAAGTTTATTTTGCCAATTTAAATACCAATCATCTTTTTCGTCCCATAGAACATACCCTCTAGGACCTTTAAAAATAGGTAAAACTGCTATTGGTTCCCTGTATGTTTCTGCATATTGAAATTTATTTTTTCTAAAAAATTTAATAACTAAATTTCTATTAAAACAAATATCAAAATTCGCTAAATATCTCTTGTCACTGTTAGCTTCTTCATTTATTTTTAAATAATCAACTAGTGAAAAAATATCAATTGTATTAAAATTAAATCCTAGATTTTTAATAATTAACCTATTTGTAAGTCTTTTAAAGCCAATTAATTTAGCTTTTTGTTCTGCCTGAGATCTTGCTTCATTGATTGATTCTTTTGTTATATCAACGCTTATATTTTTGATGTAAAAAGAAGAATTTAAACAATCTTGATCTACTGATGCCAATAGTGTTGAAGATATCAAGCATATTTTAATAATTATTATAAGAGTTAATTTAGTAAGATCTACAGACAAAAAATTTTCCTTACTTTTTTTTATTTGATATGTGCTTACAACATCGATATATCAATATATATATATCGATTGTTGTAAATATTATATATAAATCTAACACATGAATACTTCAAAATCAGAAATTGAATAAATATGTCAAAAAAAACAAAAAATTCAAATAAATTAGAACTTACTTATAAAGATTCTGGTGTTGATATTGATGAAGGTAACAAGCTTGTAACAGATATTGCCCAAATAACAGAGACAACCTCAAATAAAGGTTCAATTGGTGAGTTTGGTGGATTTGGAGGACTGTTTGATCTAAAAAAACATCATTTTAAGGATCCTATACTTGTTTCAAGTACTGATGGTGTTGGTACCAAATTACAATTAGCAATTAAAACAAAATCATATTTTAATGTAGGTATAGATTTAGTTGCCATGTGTGCCAATGATGTTTTGGCACAAGGAGCACAGCCCTTATTTTTTATGGATTATTACGCAACTGGTAAACTAAACAAATCTGTGACTCTTAGAGTAATAGAAGGAATTGCAGAAGGTTGCAAACAATCAGGATGTGCACTTATAGGAGGAGAAACTGCAGAGATGCCTGGACATTATAAAAAAAATGATTTTGATGTTGCTGGGTTTTGTGTAGGGGCCGTAGAGAGAGATAAGATATTAAAAACAAATTCAGTTAAAAAGGGAGATTGTGTAATAGGATTATCAAGTAGTGGAATTCATTCTAATGGTTTTTCTCTTGTAAGAAAAATAATAGAGATTAATTCTATAGATATTTATGAAAATCCTAAATTCGACAAAAACAAAACTCTTGCTGAAATTTTAATGAAACCAACACTTATGTATACAAAGGCATTTCTAGCAGCAAATAAGAACTATAAAGTTAAATCTATAAGTCATATAACTGGTGGTGGTTTGATTGACAATCCTCCAAGAGCCTTCAATAAAAACTTAACTCTTAAGTTCGACATGAAAAACTTCAAACTCCCGCCTCTTTTTAAATGGCTAAAGGACAAAGCAAATATATCTCTATTTGAGCTAGCTAAAACTTTTAATTGTGGCATTGGATTTTTAATATTTGTAGATAAAAACGATGCTCAATTAATAATTAATGATATTAATAAAATTGGTTATAATGCTTTTCTTATTGGATCAATGATTGAAAACAATTATGAAAAAAATGTTATTTTTGATGGTTGGAATTTTTGAAAACTTAACTTTTTAAGTTATATATGAATGTATTACTTAAAGTTATAATTATTTGTTAAAATAAAATTAATAGGATAAAAATGGCAAACAAAATTGATAAAGAAACTCAAGAACATAAGCAATTTTATGAAAATTTCTTAAAATTCGCAACCTATAGCACAATCATAGTTATTGCTATTGTTGCCTTAATGGCAATTTTTCTGGTTTAAAAAAGATTTAGATAACTAACTCTATATTTGCAAAAAAGAAAGATATCTCTTTTTGAGCATTTTCAAGACTATCAGATCCATGAACTGAGTTTGCTTCAATACTTTCAGCAAACTCTTTTCTTATGGTACCTTCCTCAGCATCGTCTGGATTAGTTGCTCCCATAACATCTCTATTTAATTTAACAGCGTTATCGCCTTCCAAAACTTGAACAACAACGGGGCCTGAAATCATAAAATCCACTAAGTCATTATAAAAAGGACGGTCTTTATGGATTTCATAAAATTTTTCTGCCATGGATCTAGTCAATTGTAGTCTTTTTTGCGCAACGATTCTTAGGCCAGCTTTTTCAAATTTTGTATTAATTAAACCTGTTAAATTTCTTTTAGTAGCGTCAGGTTTAATTATTGATAATGTTTTTTCAACAGACATCTTTTAAACTCCAAATAAATGTTAATTAAATTGGTTGTTAAAAATATTCAAGTTTTTTTAGTATTAATATTTATTTAATAACTAATATTGATTAATCAAATGGTATATCATTCTAACACCCCATCCAACACCCCCAGTTGGAATAGTTGGAGTAGATTTGTTTTGCCAAGTAACTCCAGCTATATCTAAATGAGCCCACGGAGTTTTTTCTACATGTCTTTTTAAAAAACATCCAGCAGTTATTGATCCCGCACCAGGACCTCCAATATTTTTCATATCTGCAATCTCTGTTTTTATCAATTGATCATAATCATCATCTAATGGCATTGCCCAAACTTTTTCACCTGTAATTTCTCCTGAATTAAAAATAGCTTCAGATATTTCTTTATCATTTGAAAACAAACCAGCCCTAATATTTCCTAATGCTACAATCATAGCCCCAGTTAAAGTTGCAAAATTAATCATGAATTGAGGTTTATATTTTTTTTCAGTCCAAGAAAGTATATCAGCTAATACAAGTCTACCCTCAGCATCTGTATTTAAAACTTCTATAGTTTGACCAGATAAAGATTTAACAACATCTCCTGGTCTTTGTGCATCACCATCTGGCATGTTTTCAACAAGACCTATGATACCTATTAAATTATATTTTAACTTTGAGAGTGCTGCTGATTCTATAATTCCAGTTACAGTTGCTGCACCTCCCATGTCCCATTTCATATCTTCCATTGACTTAGATGGCTTTAAAGAAAGTCCTCCTGAGTCAAAACAAACTCCCTTCCCTATAAATGCCATTGGTTTATTGTCTTTTTTACCTCCTGACCATTCCATAACAACTACTTGGCTATCTTTTCTTGATCCTCGACCAACTGCAAGCAAAGCATCCATTCCAATCTTTTGAAGTTGTTTCTCATTATAAATTGTTACCTTAACTCCTATTTTCTTGAATTTTTTACATTCGTCAGCGAATGAAGATGGATATAAAATATTTGGTGGTTGCCATACTAAATCTCTTGCAGTGAACACACCCTTAGCAAGGTTTTGTATTTCAGAAATTTTATTTGAATTTTTACTTGGTTCATTACAAACAAACACAACATTTTTTAAATTTGTTACTTGGTTTATTTTGTTTTTTTTGTAATTTTCGAATTTATATGAGCTTAATAAAATTCCAAGAGCTAGTCGTTCATTGATGGAAATAGAATTTTCATATATTTTGACTTTAGAAGAGCCTAAAGTTTTAATTTTGTTATAAATTTTACCACCTAACTCCTCCAAATATTTATATGTTAAATGCTTATCTAAAGTTTTTCTTTTTACTAAAAGAAAATTACCTTTTTCTGATCTTACTAAAATTGTATTTGATGAATCATTTTTAATAATTTTTTTAAATAAATTTAATAAATCTTTTTGTGAATTAAAATTTTGAGATAACAAAATGTTATCATTAGAATAAAACAAGACATTAATCTCGTTATCTTTAAATTTAATACTATCGGTCTGTTTTTCAGATTTAAACCTTATTAATCTCTTATCATTCAACATTTTATTTCCTTAAATTCAAATAGAACTATTGTAATAATTTAATTTGTTATAGTACTATTAATATTTTAAAAAAATTCAATATAAATCTTTGAGAAAAGCTCTAATGATTTTAACTTGGTACATTTTTCGACAAACATTAAGCAATGTCCTAATTTCTACTTTAGTATTTGTAGGTATTATATGGTTAAGTCAATCCTTCAAAACTATAAAATTAATAGTCAACAAAGGGGCTGGTCTTTTAGAATTTTTTATCTTATCTGCATATAGTCTTCCAAGCTGGCTTTTAATAGCTCTTCCATTTGGAACATTTGCAGGATGCATGATTTCATATTTAAAACTTCAAAATGACAAAGAAATTATAGTTATGAAATCAGCTGGCATAAATCCTTTGAATTTGAGCAAACCTGCTTTTTTTATAGCAATTCTGGTTTCAGTAATTTTATTAATAATTTCACACTTTATTATGCCCAAGACTTATAAAAATTTTAAAGTTTTACAAAATGAAATTAGAAATAGTTCAGAAAGCTTAATTATTAAAGATAATGTATTTATTGATTTAAACAAATTTCAAACTATTTTTATTAGTAATTTGTATGAAAACAACCAGCTAGAAGAGATTTTTATTCAAGACAGAAGTGACCCTAAGTTCCTAGTGGAGTTTTTTGCAAAAAAAGGAAATCTAAATTTTGAAAATAATATTATGCTGAGCATGCAGTATGGAACTAGGATTTCAACTGATTCAAAAGGTAAGTCAACCATATTAAATTTTAAAAGTTACGATATTGAAATAAAACAGGAAAGTGATAAGAGAACATCCTCAAGAGTTATAGAGTATAATGAATATAATTTTTTTGAGTTATTGGAAAAATCTAAAAACTCAAAAGAAAAAAAAGGTAAGTTATTAGCAGAAGCACATAGCAGAAACACAATTGCTTTTATGCCCTTAGTTTTTTGTTTAATTGTGATGGTAGTAATACTTAAGGATAATTATTCAAGATTTTTTTCAATTTATAGAAAAACAATTGGTATCGGATTTCTTTTTCTTATTCAAAGCTCTGTTTTGATTATCAAAAATACTGTTCATTCAAATATAAATTTTTTACCTTTAATGTATATTTTTCCAATTATAATATTAATAACTTGTATTTTTATAATTAATAGCAATAAGAAATATGATATATTTTCTCAATTTACTAATAAGGTTAATAAGTAGTGTTAAAACTTATCAATCATCCAATAATAATATATAAATATTTTACAAAAGATTTATTCAAATTCTTTCTATTTTCATTGTTTTTTTTAATAATTTTAATTTTTTTTATTGATTTAATTGAACTATTCAGAAGATCCTCAAATAAAATAGGAGTAAATCATCTATTTAAGGCAGATTTTATTGACTTGGCTGGGATGGCTTCTTTAAAAATAACAGGTAATATTCAAAAAATTTTACCATTTGCTGCACTGATTGGGTCTATTGCATGTTTCAACCAATGGCGAAAAAAAAACTATTATGTTATTTCCAAAGCTTCTGGTAATTCATTATGGAAAATTCTTTCACCAATTTTAGTGTGTTTCTTTTTTGTTGGACTTTTTTCAATATTAGTTTTAAGTCCATTTTCAATATTAATGAATAAAAAGTATGAAAATTTAGAAACTTTATTTTTTGGAAAAGTAAATATCCAAGAATTATCATTTGATACTAAAGGATTTTGGATAAAGCATATCTCTGGAAAAAAAAATTTAATTATTAATGCTAATAAAATAGATGAAAAAACAAATACTTTGTTTAATCTAAATATTTTTGAATATGATGATTACAAAATTTTTAAAAAAAAAGTTAGAGCAAAAAAAGGAAAATTTACTTCCCAAAAATTATTACTTTATAATGTACAATCAATTGATGAAAACTATAAAGTGACCAGTTTAAAAAATTTTTCTTATTCAATTAATTTTGATACTAGTCAGTTAAGTGTAGCTACAAAAAAACCTGACAAAATATTTTTACTGGATTTTCCATATTACTTAATAAAAATGAAATCTTACGGTCTTAATATTTCGAAACATTCAATCCATTTTTTCAAATTGATATGCCAACCCTTTTTAATAATTTCAATGATTTTACTTTCTGCATCCTTAATGTTAAAGAGTAATGAACGAAAGATTGAAGCAGGGATAGTTTCACTTTCATTAGTTGTTGGTTTTAGTTTATACTTTATAGGAGATTTTATCTTTGCATTGGGTTTTTCAGAAAAAATTCCTCCACTACTCGCTGGATTTGGGCCAACATTAATTGGTTTGTTTTCAGGTTGTTATTTAATAAGTGATATTGATGAAATTAAATATATTAAAAACAGATAATAAATTGAATATGGCTACAAATTTTTTAAATTTAAAAATTTTAATTTTTATTATTTTATCTTCAACCTATATATTTAAAAATGCTTTTAGTGAAGAAAATTATATTGTAACTATTGTTAATAAAATACCGATTACAAAGGTTGATATTTTTAACAGAGCTAAGTTGATTTCTTTATCTATTGATAGAAACTCTGAAATAAAAAATTTAGAAAACTACTACAGTCAATCTCATCAAACCTTAATAAATGAGAAAGTTATTTTTTCAGCCGGGGAAAAATTAAATAAAAATTTATCTTCAATTGTTTCAAATCAAGCAAACCAAATGCTTTTGGCTGACTTTGAAAATTCAAAACAAAAATTAGATCAATTTATAAAAATATATTCTATTCCAAAATCAACGTTGTTAGAAAAATACAAAGCACAATTAATATGGGGAATCGTTTTAAGAAACAAATATAAAAAACAATTTTCAAAGATAGAAAAAAATATCGAACAAACAATTGAGACAAAAGAGTATAAAAATAAAGAAGATTTATATGATTTAGCTGAGATTATTATAAACAATAATAATAATTTATTATTAGAAAAAATTAAATTTGCTCTTAAAGATGGTGCTAACTTTCTGGAAATTGCTAAACAGATTTCAATAGGTAGTTCTGCTAAATTTAGTGGTAAAATTGGATGGAGCAACTATCAGGATCTTTCAAAATTTATTAGAAAAAATGGTAACACAATTAATGAAGGTGAAATTTTTACTTTTGCTGAAAAAGATAAAATAAAAATAATAAAAGTTCTCGCTAAACGTCAGAGAGGAAGAATAAGTAAAAAAGAAGATATAGTGTTACTTGTTCAAATAAAATTTCCAATTAATTTTCAAAAGAAAAGCCTAGCATACAAAAATATAAAAAATGAATTAAACAATCTTTTATCAAACAAAAGTTCTTGCGATGTATTGAAAAATTTTGAAAAGAAAAATAGTAAAAACTTAGATTTAAAAGTAATTAATTCAAGAATAGCAGATTTAAGTCCTAAAATAGAAAATATAATTAAAAGCATAAATCTTTTTGAAATATCTAAACCTATATTTCTTGGAAATCATGGATATACCTATGTTAAATGTGATAAAAGAGTGGCTAAATTGAACAAAATAAATTACGAAAAATTAAAAGAAAAAAAACTAAATCAATACTTCTTAATATATAGTGAAAAACTACTTGAACGACTTAATAATGAAGCAAATATTTCATTTGTTGAAAAAATAAAATGAGTAATGCTAGAGAAGTAATATTAATTACTGCTGGAGATCCAGCCAGCATTTCAACAGAAATAACAATAAAAGCTATAGAATCTGAAAGAATTAATAAAAATATTAATTTAGTCGTTACAACCGATCCTATTTTGGTCGAATATTATAAAAAACTAGTCAAAAGCAATATAAAAATTAATGAGATTAAAGATAAAATCAAATTTTCTGATTATAGGGATAATCAATTAAATGTTATTCCTATAAAACTAAGGAATAAAGTTAAATATGGAAAACCAGATATAAAAAATTTTTCTTTTACGAAATCTTCAATATTAAAAACTGTAGAAATACATAATAAAAGCATTGCTTCTGCAATTGTTACTAACCCTATAAATAAATATATCATGTACAAATCTGGATTTGATTTTGAAGGCCATACTGAATTTCTAGGGTCTTTATCCACAAAAAAAAATAATCCAGTTATGATATTAGTAACTAATGGACTTAAAACCCTACCATTAACAATTCATGTTCCCTTAAAAAAAGTATCCCAATTGATTACTAAAAAACTTATTCTTACTAAAGTAAAAGTTGCAGTTGAAGATTTAAAAATTTTATTTGATATAAAGTATCCTTCAATTATCGTTACAGGTCTGAATCCACATGCAGGAGAAAATGGTGATTTAGGTGATGAAGAGATAAAGGTAATTAAACCGGCTATAGATGAATTAAAAAAGCTTATTGATATAACTATTACAGGGCCAGTATCTCCAGATATTGCTTTTTCACCTGAAAAAAGATCTAATTATGATCTAGTTGTTTGTATGTATCATGACCAAGCACTTATACCAATCAAAACTTTAGACTTTCATAATGGAGTTAATGTTACATTAGGCTTGGATTTTATTAGAACATCTCCAGATCATGGTACTGCATTTGACATAGCCGGTAAAAATTTAGCTAACCCTCAAAGTTTAATTTCTGCAATTAACCTTGCTTATGAAATGAGTTACAACAAAAAAAATGCATGATGAAATTGAAAATTTACCAACCATACAAGAAACTTTAAAAAACAATAAAGTAAAAATTAACAAAGCTTTAGGTCAGAATTTTTTATTTGATTTAAATCTAACTGATAAAATTGTTAAACAATCAAAACCGATAGCATCAACTATCATAGAAATTGGTTCTGGGCCAGGTAGTTTAACAAGATCTATTTTGAAAAACAAATCTGCAATCGTTTATGCAATAGATAAAGATATTCAATCTGAGAAAATGTTAAGTGAATTAAAAATGATATACAAAGATAAACTCAAAATAATTATTGGTGATGCTCTCAATTATCCTATTTGGAATTTAGGTGAAGCACCAAGACAAGTGATAGCAAACCTTCCATATAATGTAGGAACAAAGATGTTAATCACGTGGTTAAAATATATACAAAACTTTGATTTATTAACTTTAATGTTTCAAAAAGAGGTTGCTGAAAGAATAGTTGCAAAGCCTGGTTCAAAAAATTATGGAAGGTTGTCAATTCTAATAAATTGGTTAACTGAAAGTTCAATATTATTTGATGTTCCAAGTGAGGCTTTTATACCTAAACCTAAGGTTAATTCGTCAGTTATACAATTGAAACCACTATCAAAACCACTTTATAATGTATCATTTGAGTCCTTGGAAAAAATAACTCATATGGCTTTTAGTCAGAAAAGAAAAATGCTTAAAACTAGTTTAAAAAAAATTAATGGTGAAAAAATATTAAAAGATCTGAATATTTCTCCAAATTTAAGACCAGAAAATTTATCTGTTATTGACTTTTGTAGAATAGCTGAAAAATCATTTCATTATAAAAATTAAATTAGTTTTTTAATCGTGTTATTTAGTGTTAATTGTCTATGTCTTCTGAGTCTTTCAGAAAATAAAATTAGTTTAATTTGATCAACAGCAATCTGAAGATCATTATTTACTATAACAAAGTCATATTCTTTGTAATGACTTATTTCTTTTTTTGCCTCCGACATTCTTTTGTTAAAATTCTCTTTATTTTCACTTGCTCTATTGCCAAGTCTATTTTCAAGTTCTTTCATTGATGGAGGTAAAATAAAAACTTTAACGATATCTTTTGGCAATTCTTTTGCAATTTGTCTTGTTCCTTGCCAATCAATATCTACAATAACATCAATTCCTTTATTGATTTTTGATAAAACCTCTTTTTTTAATGTTCCATAGAGACACCCAAAAACATTTGCATGCTCTAAGAATTTATTTTCCTTTATTAATATATTGAACTCATCTTCATTTTTAAAAAAATAGTGTTTTCCTTCAATTTCATCTTTTCTTTTCTTTCGTGTGGTTACCGAAACTGATAAATCAATATCATCAACTTCATCGATTAATTTTTTACAGATAGATGTTTTGCCTGCACCAGAGGGTGATGAAATAATAAGTAATAAGCCTTTGTTTACTATTTTGGACATTATTTATCCTTGTTCAAGGTATCTTTCCATAACTTAATATTTTTCTTATGTAAACTATACGTTTTAGAAAATCTATGTCTACCATTCCCATCGCTTACAAAATAAATATATTCAGTTTTTTTTATATTCTTTAATGTGTTTAATGCATTTTCACCTGGGTAAGAGATTGGTGTTGGAGGTAAACCATGAAATTTATATGTATTGTATGGATTAGTTGATTTTAACATTTTTCTTGTGATATTTTTACCATTAACTTTAAAACCATATGCAAGTGTTACGTCTGATTGAAGTTTCATTTTATTTTTAAGTCTATTGATAAAAACACTTGCTACTAATTTACTATCGTCAAAATTCCCAGACTCCTTCTGAATTATTGAAGCGAGTATTAATAATTCATTTTTATTCTTTAAGACAAAATCTTTTGGCTTTTCTTTCCAAACAGAATTTAAAAATTTTTCCTGAGCTGTTTTCATTTGATTTAAAAGTTTACTTCTAGGAAAACCTAATTTAAAAAAATATGTGTCTGGTTTGTAAATGCCTTCTTCTAACTCTTTAATTTCTCCAGTCAAATAAGGGTTTTTTAGTAAATTATTTTTTAATTCAACTGCTGTGGATCCTTCAATTAGTGTAAATTGTCTAGTTAATGTTTTACCTGTTTGTAATATTTGTTGTATTTGAACTAGCGTAAGATTTTTAGGAATTAAATATTCTCCCGCTTTAGGAATAAATGGTTTTTTATGTGACAATGATACCAATTTCCAGTTTATGTAAGAAATGTCTATATTTTTTGCTCTAAGTTCAGATATTAATTTTTTTTGGGTAGTGTTTTTATTCAATAAGTAATAAGTATCATTAAAAACAACAATTTTGTTAGTTATTAAATCAAGATATAAGTATATCGAAGCCAAAATTGAAAAAAACAATGCAAATAATAGGACAAACTTATTTTTCAAACGCAATCTTAGCTACCAATCACTAAACTTGCATTTGTACCTCCAAAACCAAAAGAATTTGATAACACATTTTCTATTTTTCTTTTTTTTGATTTATTCGGTACCAAGTCAAAACCTAATGAATCTTTATCTGGGTTTACAAGATTATTTGTAGGAGGAACAGTTTGATTTATAATTGATAATATTGAGTAAATAGCCTCTATAGCACCAGCTGCACCCAATAGATGCCCTGTTGCAGATTTAGTTGAACTTATACTAGTATTATCTAATTTATGTCCAAGAAGTCTACCAATCGCCTTCAATTCAATTATATCACCTAAAGGTGTAGAGGTCCCATGTGCGTTGATATAATCAAGGTCTGTAGGACTTATACTTGCATCTTTAATTGCTGATAACATCGCTCTGTAACCACCATCTCCATTTTCAGCAGGAGCTGTTATATGGTGAGCATCTCCAGATAAACCATACCCTTTTATTTCTGCATATATTTTTGCACCTCTTGCAAGGGCATGTTCTTTTTCTTCAAGAACAAGTACTCCAGCTCCTTCTCCCATAACAAAGCCGTCTCTGTCTTCATCCCAAGGTCTAGAACTGTGTTTAGGATTATCATTAAAGTTAGTACTTAATGCTCTAGCAGCAGCAAACCCTGCCATACCAATTCTACAGCAAGCTGCTTCAGCTCCGCCTGCAATCATTACATCAGCGTCACCATAACGGATGATCCTTGATGCATCACCAATAGCATGAGCTCCAGTTGAACAGGCAGTAACAACAGAATGGTTTGGACCTTTAAAACCGTATTTAATACTTACTTGACCTGATAACAAATTTATAAGTGCAGAAGGTATGAAAAAAGGACTAACTTTTCTTGGTCCTTTAGAATTTAAGAGCTCAGTTGTGTTGGAGATAGTTTCAAGACCTCCAATGCCAGAACCAAGTATTACACCAGTTCTATTCTTTTGGTTTTCATTTTTTGGTATCCAACCAGAATCTTCAACGGCTTGAGTTGCTGAAATAAGACCGTAAGCAATGAACCTATCTATTCTTTTGTATTCTCTTGGTTCTATCCAGTCATCAATACTTAAACCACCTTCAGGATCGTCACACTTTTTTGGTATTTGACCAGCAATTTTACAGGGTAAGTCTGAAACTTCAAAATTATCGATTTTATTTATACCTACTAC
>MDTB01148864.1_pt1 | contig 14786 bp, 11 predicted proteins | sample 811161 | NCBI WGS metagenome assembly MDTB01 (sample SAMN05326650, study PRJNA326480) | marine metagenome | isolation source: seawater | place: Mediterranean Sea | collected 2009
CCCGGAATGGGCCAGCGCGGGTAAAAAGATGGCCGGCTCTACCCTATCCCATCGGCATGCCGCAGGGTCAAGGTAAAGCGAATATTCGCTACAACCCACAAAGAGTCCGGTGCTAGCACACACCGACATTGGGCAAACGAAACTCCCAAACCTTGCGTGTTTCGTCTTTTCAGCCCGGAAGGCGGCCTTCGTGCAACTCTTGATCCCATTCATCCATTAAGGGCCAACTGGTAGCACATGTGCCAAAGTCAGCCATGCTCAGATAGCCCTCTAGACGGTGGATTGTCGCATCAAGCTGATCGTCATTTTTACGAAAAACGGGGCCGTGACTTGGCAGTAGCCACTCAATATCACTTCCACGAATTCGCTTAAGCGATTTGATAAATTGTGGGATATCACTGCCATGATGGGCATCGATTGCACCCACACACCCATCACGGTAAATATTGTCACCAGAAAAGAGCAGATTACCCAAGCGGAAAGCTAGTTGACTATCCGTGTGCCCCGGCGTGTGCCAGACTTCCAGTTCTAGCGATCCCACCTTAATCTTGTCTCCATCTTTCACAAGTTCTTCAAGCTTTACGGACGGCATGTCTAAATGAATATTTTGAGCTTCAATTTCGGCAAACGTCTTGAGCCGATCTCCTTCTAGTAATGGAGCGGCTGCCAGCGGGTGACCGGTAGCAGTTGTTTTTAAAAGCTGCTTTGCTCGCGCAAGCCCCTGAACGTGATCCGCATCCGCATGCGTAGCAACAATCGTCCTGCAATTCGAGAGTGGAAAATCTAATTGTCTGATGACTTCGATTATTTCGTCTACCGATTCGGTAAAACCAATATCAATCAGTAGCCAATCATCCCCGTCGTAGACCAAATACACACAGCACCCGATCCGATGGCCAGCGGCATGATTCAGTTCGATAACGTGAGGAAAAAGAGGTGTACGTTCAAGCATTAAATTTTCCTATTTACAAAGCAGACGGACCAAAAAATCCGGCAAAGCGGATTGACTCAGCGGTGAGCTATTCGCCGTATGATTCAGAGAACAGATTTTACGGTTGCCAGCCATCCTGCGCCAAGCGGTAGGGCGAGTCAAAAGCTCCTCGATCTACGCATCGTCTTCCTGCACAATCGCCGCAAGACCTTCACGATAAGTCGGATAAATTAACTGGACATCGAGTTCTTTGCACATCCGGTCATTTCGAACTCGCTTGCTCGTTGCACCCCGCGGGGAAACAGTTTCGCCATCCGAAATATATTTTGGTGGGGGTGCGTCCAGCAAACGGGCAAGCTCATTCAGATAATCTCTTCGGAGGGTCGGCGCACCATCAGAAATCGAATAAATACCGGGTACACCTCGAACCGCAGCCGCGTCCACTGCCCTTGCTGCATCCTCGACATGAATGAGATTTAAATAACCGTCTGCCGGTACTGGGAGCGGATTTCCCTTCAGCAGATCATCGCGACGCGGCAATCGATTTGGCCCGTAAATGCCTGCACACCGAAGAATTTTGCAGCCGACCCCTCGCCGATGGGACTGCAAAAGATTTTCCGCATCAAGACAAGCTTTCGTCGCCTCGCGACCGGCTTTCGTTGGCGAATCTTCATCGACCCAGCCTCCGCCACTCTCTGCATACACACCGGTGGAGCTGATGTACAGTATCTGATTCACCCGATCAGGAAGTGCCTCAAGTAGATTACGAAGCCCCTCGACATAGACCTCATGCATACTCGCCTGCGACGAACGATCGTAACCGACCGCAAACAAAACCGTATCAACCTCCGGTAAGCTAGCGAGAGACTGGGGCAAAAGAATATCCCCGAGCAACGGAAACAAACCCCATTGCTCAAACTCTTCTCGATGCGTTTGATTCCGCGTTACTACATGAACCGTATCCCCTGCCCTATTCCAAAGATCGGCCACGCGACGACCCAAATAACCGCAACCCACAATCAAACGCTTCAAACCTCATCCCCCTTGGCATCTTCCAGTGGCAACGGTGCACTTTCTACGCCTAGTCCAGATTCGAGAAAAGAAGAAAGAATAATCTGCGCTGCAATCTTATCTCTGCGTTGCTTTCGCTTTTTGTTGGTAAGCGCACCCTCTCTAAGTAAATCTTCTGCGAATTGTGTTGTAAATCGTTCATCAAAGTAGGTTACTTGAATTCCGGTTGTTGTCTCTAACCACCCACCAAAATTTCTTGCCTCTGTCGATTTTTGACTTTCGGATCCACTGAGGTGGACAGGAAGACCAACGACCCAGAGAACAATCTGTTCATCCACTGCAAGTCGACAAAAATAGCTGGCATCCTGCTCTTTTCCCCGGCGGTGGTATAAATCCAGCGGGCTTGCGATCTTCTGTTGAGGGTCTGTGATCGCAACACCCATGCGAACCGTGCCAAAATCGATCGCTGCTATTCGCCCGACTGGTTGAGAGCCGCCTGAACTATCTTTCATAAAATAAAACCTGCGACTCGTTTTTTATTATTCGTGAAACTTATAAAAAGTGAGACTCATTCAAATCGGACTCTACACATTGACGTCCACTCGTTCATTTACTTCATTGGTTATAACGCGCTCGAGTCCCTACAAGACAGGGGATAATCGCCCTGAAGAAAATGGTCTCTTGCAACGAACAAGTGCGCCCGCGTTGACGATCGCGGTACGGTTTGATACTCTCTGACCTCTTAAGGAATTCTTTACGCATGCCTTTATCAGAACCCCTGTTCATCCGAAGGCCAATGCGTTTCAACTTTAAAAGACCAAATAGGTAAAAACATATGGCTCACGAAATAACACTCATTCGTGGCGATGGTACGGGGCCTGAACTTGCAGAAGCGGCCCAAAAGTGCGTCGATGCAACAGGCGTCGAAATCACCTGGGATGTTCAAGAAGCAGGTGTCGACATCATGGAGACAGCCGGGACACCGATTCCGGACAGTACGCTCGAGAGTGTTCGTCGTACGCGATGCGCGCTGAAAGCACCGATTACCACGCCAGTCGGAACGGGTTTCCGAAGCATCAACGTTTACTTAAGGCAGGAACTCGGACTGTTTGCCTGTATCCGGCCCTGCAAACAATATCAGGGTGTCCGCAGTTACTTTTCTGAACTTCCGGTTGATTTAGTCATTGTGCGCGAGAATACGGAAGATCTCTATGCGGGTGTGGAATTTGAGGCGGGCAATCCGGAAACGACTCAGCTAATTGAATTTATCAACGAACTCCCGTCGGATCGCAAAATAAAAACCAAGGGAGACGAGACCGGGGTATCGATCAAACCGATTAGCATTTCTGGAACCGAGAGAATTGTTCGTTGCGCGCTTCAATATGCTCGAGACAATGGGCGTAAGAAAGTGACAGCTGTACACAAAGCAAATATCATGAAATATAGCGATGGACTTTTTCTTGCGACCGCTCATCGCGTCGCAGAAGAATATCCGGAGATCGAATTTGAAGAGCGGATTGTTGACAATATGTGCATGCAATTGGCACAAAAACCAGAATTATATGATGTCCTGGTGCTTCCCAATCTGTACGGCGACATTGTGAGCGATCTCGGTGCTGGAATCGTCGGTGGACTCGGTGTTGCTCCCGGCGCTAACATCGGGCCGGAGGGCGCAGTCTTTGAAGCGACCCATGGGAGTGCTCCTAAATATAAAGGGCTGAATAAGGTGAATCCCACCGCGCTTATCCTGTCGGGCATGTTGATGCTACGCCATCTGGAAGAGCGCGAGGCTGCAGATCGACTGGAAACAGCGGTTGCGGACGTGATTGCCGAGGGTAAAAATGTGACCTACGACCTGAAACCTCATCGCGATGATCCAACAGCTGTCGGAACTCAGGAAATGGCCGAAGCGATCTGCGAGCGACTGAGAACTTAAATAATCTCAAGGAGAGGAAAAACGAGATCGATTGCACCGTTGGCCGTTGTGTTTGTATAGGCTGATCAGAAACCTGTTCGTTCAAAGTGAATGAGGTTCGAATAAGGCAGGTGATAATATTGCTCAATTCCTCAACATTCCGGGCAATTGCTAGCGGCCGCCGACGCGGCTTGGCGGCTCTGGCCATTCGAATCCTGCTCCATCTTTTCGCAATTCCATATCGACTTATCGTCAATGTGCGCAATTATGCATTTGATCATGGTTGGCGAAAAATTTATCGCGTGAGTGTACCCGTGATAAGCGTTGGAAACCTTACGCTGGGTGGAACTGGGAAAACGCCCACTGTCGCTTGGATCAGCAAATGGTTAATTACACAAAAAATAAATCCCGTCATCGTCAGCCGAGGATACAAAGGAGATTGCAAGGATAAAAACGATGAGGCGGTAGAGTTAGCGGAGAAACTTCCGGACGTGAGGCATGTCCAAAATCCCGACCGACTGAAAGCGGCACAAACGGCAGTTGCAGACCATGCGGCGACTGCGATTGTGCTGGATGATGGATTTCAACATCGTCGTCTAGGCAGGGACTTTGATCTTGTCCTGATTGATTCCACGGAACCTTTTGGTTTTGAATACCTCTTCCCAAGAGGGACGTTACGTGAACCGCTCTCGAATCTCCGTCGTGCGGATGCCGTTGCACTTACGCGGGTCGATTGCATCACCGTGGAATGTCGTGCCATTCTCAAAAAGCGAATCCAGTCGATTGCGCCGAACGCGGTGTGGATAGAGATAGCTCATCGAGCCGCGTTTCTCACTGAACGAGGAGGGGAGACCGTATCGCTTACAAGTCTTCATAACGCACGCGTTGTCGCTTTTTGTGGCATTGGTAATCCAGAAAACTTTGCCCAGACTCTTGCCCGGGAAGACTGGGACGTGCAGGAGTGCAAAGAATATCCAGATCATCATCACTACACACAGCGCGACAGCGATTGGCTCTTGCGTCGCGCCGAGCAATGCGGTGCCACAGCGGTACTCTGCACCCATAAAGACCTCGTCAAGATTCGACCTCTTTGGCAGGGCGGAATACCACTTTATGCCGTGATGCTGGAAACGGAAATGCTCGCTGGTGAAGCAGAACTTAAAACCCTCCTGGACGTTCTAATCACTGATAAGCGGTTGCCGGAAAGCCGTACGATTTAAACGCATTTGGGCCACGTGAACGATCGGGTTCACCTATCAATGCTAGCACTCGGCATTGCAAATATTCTATGGCTCGAATCTTTGGTGAGCGTTATAAACACATCTCTCACCCCGCCGTATCCTGCGGAACGCTTCCAAGTTACGAACGATTGCTTTTGATAGACGGTTTTTTCAAATGGAAAACATTGACCTTATTGCGGCACTCGACCAGATTGGGCAACCAAATATCTTGGTCATCGGTGACTTTATGCTGGATCGATACACATGGGGCAACGCCGAGCGTATCAGCCAGGAAGCGCCCGTCATTCTTTTGCAGGCCGATACCGAGGAAGAAAAACTGGGGGGCGCAGGAAACGTCTGTCAGGCACTTTCTCATCTCGGCGCCAACGTGATTGCCGCAGGTATTTTAGGAACGGATGATTCTGGAAATTCGATCAGAAGCATGCTCGAAAATATAGGTGTCGACTGCGAATTGCTCGTTTGCGATCGCAAGCGACCGACCACCACCAAAGATCGCTTCATGGGACGGGCCGCAAATCGGCATCCTCACCAAATTCTCCGCGTTGATCGAGAAACGCGCGAACAACTCTCGCCCGCTTTGATGGAAAAAATGATTTGTGGCATCCAAAACAAGCTTGCAGCGTGCGACGCAATCCTTTTATCTGATTATGACAAAGGGACACTCTCCCCGGTAATGCTTCGACAGGTCATTAATCTTGCGCGGCACCAAGAAATTCCAGTCATCATCGATCCAGCTGCAGGCCGTGACTACGAACTCTATCGTGGTGCGAACCTGATTACACCCAACCGTTCAGAAGCCGAACAGGCGTCCGGCATCACTATCAATGAGCCCGCTGATGCCGTGCTTGCGGCAAGTATGATTTGTTCGATGGCAGAACTGGAAATGGCGATTATCACACTCGACAAGGATGGAATGGCCCTTGCGGATCGTAGCGGACAGGGCGACATATTCCCCATCGATCCAAGATCGGTTTACGATATCACGGGAGCAGGAGACATCGTCCTAGCTACGGTCGGTCTTTGCATTTCGGCAAAACAAGCTGGGAAAATAGCCGCTCGCCTGGCAAACGTGGCCGCAGGAATTGCAGTGGAACAAGTGGGCGCGGCAGTTATCCAGCGAGACCAACTACGGCAGAGACTCCGCGCCCGAAGACAGCCGGTGGAAAATAAATTATTTGATTTAACACAGGCCGTAAAAATTTCTGATGTGCATCGCACAAACGGTAAGCGTATTGTATTCACGAATGGCTGTTTTGATTTACTGCATGTCGGACACATTACCTATCTCCATCAGGCAGCAGAATTTGGCGACACACTTATCGTTGGTCTCAATAGCGATCACAGCGTACGTCGTTTGAAAGGTGAAAAGAGACCGCTGATTGGCCAAAGGGATCGCGCTGCCATACTGGCGGCACTCGAATGCGTTGATCTTGTTATCATTTTTGATGAAGATGATCCTCTGAAATTAATTGGTGCGGTCCGACCAGATGTGCTCGTCAAAGGTGGTGACTATAAGATTGAGCAAATGGTCGGACGAGAGATCGTGGAATCTTACGGGGGTCTGGTGGTTACCACTTCCCTCGTCGAAGGTGTCTCGACCACACAGATACTCGAAGCGGCCAACACTTGAACCGCTACTTCTCCGCTCCGGCTTTGCTGGGCAATTCAAAAACCGATTGGCTCTTCACAATCGCATAGTCATCGGGGAAGGTATGAAATGCCTGGATTCTCAACGAACGCATGCGTACATCGATATGGATATAGCTGATCGCCCCTAGCGCCATGCGACCACTTGATTCAAATCGGTAGAGCAGACCGTCTGTTTCTTCGCCTTGGAACAAATCATTTTGGTAATTCCAGAAAATATCTGGTTGCACTTTTTCTAGCTGAAAACTCATTAAATAACGCGAACCACCACGACAGTCGACTTGATCATTACGCTCACCTTGAAGGCGATAAGAAAGTAAACGCCGTTTTTGCGGAAGTGGCATGTGAGCCCCAGTGGCAACCTCCGTCAACGTAATACCCTGGTGCCTCCAAGCTACGATATGTCCCGCACTGGTAATGTTAACACTCGCCTCATAAGGGCCGTGTTCTATTTTCCGAGAGCAAAAAACTTTAAATAGTTCAGGGTGCAATGGTCTTCCATATAATTGAAAAACCAGTTCGGCGACTTTTGGACGAATAGAAAGCACGTTCATTCCATCTTCAAAAAACCATTGACCATCGCTATCCCTAAAAGAACGTCTTGGCATTATAAACGCATCAAGAAAGTCGCACAAAGACCTCTCCAGACCATCGCGAGTCACCTAACTTTTGCTGTTGACTCTTTTCGATGCACACGTACACCATCATCTCGTGGTATAAAAGCAAGATTCTTAGAGAGATCGCAACATCAGGATGCTGGAAAACCTACAAGCATGTCGTAGAGGGCGTGCGTACCGGCAGCGATCCCGAATCCTCGAAAAATAAATAAAACGGCAAAAAATACGCCTGCTAGCGCACGAAAAGAAAAGCTGGCGATTTCAAAGTTGTCGCCATAGGGACCGAGATAGTGTGCCGCGGCAAATAATAAACTTGTTACCAGAAGCGCTGCAGCAAGTTTGATTTTTTGAGAGACAATGGCCAAGCCAATCGCAGCCATCGCAAGTGGGAGAAGCATTAAACGAAAAAGTAATTCTTCATAGACACCGGCCCCGAAATACCGAACGATTCGACTGAACGTGTCGTGCGCAAGTTGCTCAATTTGAATTTCACACGAAGCGGGTATCCCGGCGATTGAAAGAACGTTTGCCTGAACATGAGCGATCGACAACAAAACAACGGCCAATAATGCAGATTCTGCGGCCATCGTATAGATCACATTGCTGGAGATTTTCCACGGCTGTCCGGTCGCATGGTGCCACGCCAGAAGGATGGTCAAAGTTAGAACGGGAAGCAAAAGCCAACTGACGAGCCCTGAACTTGCCAATAGTTGTTGCATCCAAATATCGGCACCGTTACGTACTGCCCCATCTCCCAGCCACCAGCTACCCAACTCGTAGCAGATGATCAGTGGCAACACGAAAAAAAAACTTGCAAGCGGCCGCCGCGACTGATTCCAATAGCCGGTCGAGATCGCCGTCATCGACTGGGCTTCAGTCTGAATGCGAGAAAGCATATTCCTAAACCAATAATAAAAGATTGACCGGGCCGACAGCATGCAAGGAGGTAGAGGGAGACAAACGGTTTTCCTATCATCGTCTGGTGAACCAAGATGACGTGAGTCTCTCGGAAATTGGCGCTGCTTGAGTTAAACTCGTGAAATGCGGCGTATCTGGTATGATCCGCACGCGGCTCCTTACCATGCCCCAAGCCACCCTACCGGCCCGATCAATCGTTATGAAGCGTATAGAAACATTGGCATGACCGTCACACTCGATGAGATTTATCAGCGGCTTTATGATGTTTATGGCCCGCAAAACTGGTGGCCAGCTGAAAGTTCGTTTGAGGTGATCGTCGGCGCCATCCTCGTACAAAATACGGCGTGGAATAATGCACAACTGGCAATTCAAAATCTGCGCGATGCAGATCTACTTACGTCTGACCGACTATATGACTTGCCCTTGGAGGAACTTGAACCGTTAATTCGTTCGGCAGGATACTACCGGATGAAAGCGCGTCGGCTCCGCAACGTGCTTGATCATTTACACAAACATTACCAAGGATCTGTTGATCGTTTCTTCGATCTCGATACGGAAACACTACGCCGAGAATTATTAAGCATTAACGGAATCGGGCCTGAAACCGCAGATTCCATTCTACTCTATGGAGCATTGCGACCCGTATTTGTCGTTGACGCCTATACCAACCGCGTACTTAAACGTCATCGCTTGATCGATTACGATGCGGGTTATGATGAATTGCAGTCGCATTTCCATAGTCACCTGGAAAAGAGCGTACCACTCTATAATGAATTTCACGCGTTGATTGTACGCGTCGGTCACCTGCACTGTCGCAAAACGCCGCAATGTGAGAAGTGTCCCCTCGAAGAATGGATTCCAGATGGAGGAATTTGCCTGCCAGAAAATGAGCGAGGCAATCGGCGCCGTGGCTCAAGAAAGTAAAGATGTCTGACGCCAGGTTCTTAACAAAAGCGAACGCGTCATCAAAAATTTGTGGTTATTGAGTCGACACTTACTCACGTTACAATGTAAACCGCTCCCATCTCCTGCATCGTCATCCTTTTCACTGAGAACGCACTATGGCTGGACATTCACACTGGGCTGGGATTAAGCATAAAAAAGCCCTGATCGATAATAAACGGGGGAAATTATGGGGAAAGCTTTCCAAGGCCATTATTGTTGCAGCCAAGATGGGTGGCGGAGATCCGGATCAAAATCCTCGCTTACGACTGGCTATCTCCGACGCAAAATCAGGACGAATGCCGAAGGACACGATCGAACGAGCGATTAAAAAAGGAACCGGAGAACTGGAGGGGGGCAATTATGAAGAAATCGTATACGAAGGTTATGGAGCGGGTGGCGTCGCAGTTTACTGCGATATCCTCACAGATAATCGAAATCGCACTGCGCCGGAAATTCGAAAGATTTTTGAATTGGGAGATGGCAAATTGGGGGCAACAGGATGTGTTGCTTGGATGTTTGAACGCAAAGGTCTTTTCTTGATTTCAAAGGATAAAACGGACGAAGACACACTGATGGAACTCGCACTTGAGACCGGAGCAGATGATGTGCAAGCCTCAGGCGAGAAGTTTGAAATCAAGTGTGATGTCGATGTATATGGCGACGTTGCCGAAGGTCTCGAGCAAGCAAAAATTGAAGCCGACCTTCAACAGCTTACGAGAATTCCATCAACTACCGTCGACCTCGATGTAACCGCAGCAAAAAAGGTTTTGCGACTAATAGAACATTTGGATGATCACGATGATGTGCAGAGCGTTTCATCGAATTTCAACATTTCAGATGAAGTCATGAGCTGCATCAACGACGATTAGCAATCGTATCGTGACACTTCGTCCGCTTTTTATCGATTGCAAGCCAACTAATCTGCTTGCCTGAAGGAAACAGGCGTGGGTGAACCAGCCACTGCCTGCTGAATCTCCTGTGGCGATTGGCTGACAAACGAAGTATCAGAATCTTTCCGCGGATCATCGATCTGATCATCAGAAGAATCGGCGAACCAATTGTGATAGATACGATAAGTTGTCGGCACAAGAATCAAAATCAAACCCGTTGCCAACATCAGGCCGAAGCTTAGACTGTTTGCCATTGGGATCAGAACTTGCGCCTGAAAAGAAGTCTCCAAGAGAATCGGGAGCAAGCCGACGACTGTCGTGAGCGTCGTCAAAAGCACGGGTCGAAATCGGCGCCGGCCCGCATCAATGAGGGCGTCATCAATCGGTACACCATCGCGAACTCGTCGATTAATGAAATCTATTAATACAATGGAGTCATTAACAACGACTCCCGTGAGTGCAACCAAACCGAAAAAACTAAACAAGGTGATTGGCAGCCCCATAATTGCGTGCCCAAAGACAGCACCAATCACTCCGAAAGGGATGATTAAAACAATTAACAGCGGTTGCAGGTAAGAACGGAAAACCAAGGTGAGCAGGAAACACATGACGAGCAGCGCTACGATGGTGCCCGAAAGTAAACTGCCAATCGATTCTTTGGTTTGTTCCTGCTGACCCTCCCAGCGAACCTGTACTTGGGGAAATTCCGCAAGGACATTGGGCATAAATTCGGCCTGCAACTGCTGAACAATTTGCCGTGCATTACCCACTCCTTCTTCTACATCTGCGCTGATCGTTATTGAACGCATCTGATCAACGCGATTAATCTCCGAATAACCTCGCTCAACGTCGACTTCAGCCAGTTCTGTCAACGGTCGCTCCTGCCCGTCACCAGTTCGAATTCGCAACCGCTCAAATTCCTTCAGGGACTTACGATCCGACTCAGGATACCGCACCATTAACTTGACTTCGTGTCGACCTCTCTGCAATCGCATCACCTCTTCGCCATAGTAGGTTGCCCGAACGGTCTCTGCGAGATCAGCGGTGCTTACTCCCATCGATTTGGCATTGTCGCGAACTCGGATTTGATATTCCCACTTGCCCGGTCGAGAGTCATCTTCCACATCGTAAACGCCTTGAAATTCTCGCAATCTTTCTTTGCACAATTCGACAGCTGCTTCCAAATCTCCAAAAAAAGGTGTGGGAGCAAGTAATTTAAACTCGATCGGCTTGCCGCCGGGACCGAAATTGGGTGCGCCGAATGTAAGACTTTCTGCTCCGACGATCGTCCCGGTCCGTTTCCGCCATTCGGAAACGATCTCCTGGCTTGTAATCTGGCGATCCGTGGTATCGGCCAATTGCACTTCGACGTTCCCGACATGACTGCCAAAGGCTTCTTCAGCCTTCGCGGGGTTATCGGAAATTCCTTGCGAACCGATACTACGATGCGACAATTCAACCAATGCCGTATCAGGAGAAGACATGTCCTGATTCAGTTCCCAAAGTGCCCGTTCAATCTGCGCGGTAGCAGACTGCGTTACGGCAAGAGGCGTGCCATCCGGAAAAGCAACTTTCGCGCGAATCACATTACTATCGAGTTTCGGAAAAACGATGAACGGTACGATTCCAGCCTTCACGAAACCAACGGCGACCATCAACAGGCAAGCAGCACCCGCCAAAACAACCCAGCGACATTCGAGGCTCCAACGAAGAACTGGCAGATATATTTTTTCTATAAATCGCTCTAAATAGTCGGCCGTTAAGCGATTGAGCCTGCGGAAAATCTCGATAAAAAAATGGAATGCAAACAGAAAAACCCCAATGAGACGGAATAACAGACTTTCACGATGTGCAAGATGACAGGGAAGAATAAAAACACTTTCGAAAAGAGATATGGCAAGCATTGCAATCACGGCGATCGGCATCACGGCAATGAACTTCCCCATCACTCCTGAGACAAAAAGCATCGGGCCGAATGCAACGATCGTCGTGCAAACCGATGCCACGACCGACGGTGCGACTTCTACGGTACCGTCTATCGCGGCCTGGATAAGCCGTTTCCCCATTTGCCGGTGGGAGTAAATATTTTCGCCAACGACAATCGCATCATCGACAACGATCCCAAGAGCCATCAGGAAGGCAAACATACTCAACATATTGAGTGTCTGTCCGCCAAATAGAAGCAAGCTCCCTGCGCCGAGTAAAGAAACGGGAATACCGAGAGCCACCCAGAACGCCAATTTTAATTCGAGAAATACGGCCAAAACTAAAAAGACGAGAACCAATCCCATCAACCCGTTTTTTATCAGCATATTGAGACGATCTTTTACATCGACCGACATATCCTGCCAGGTGACCATGCTATAGCCTCCGGGCAACTCGTGATGTGCGACATAACCACGAACCGCATCGGTCATGGCCAACAGATCTTCATTGCTGGTCCTTTCCACACCCAACACCAATGCCGACTGACCATTTACCTCACTCACCATTGCGGCATCGCTAAATTCGTCTTTCACCGTTCCAAGATCGGCAAGGGTCAGGGCCACACCCGCTTGATCTGTCACCACTGGAATTCTGGCAATCTCCGGTCCACTCAGTTGCTTGTTTTTTCCTCGCAGCAACACATTCTGTCCTTCTCCGCGCATCGTTCCACCTGGAAGCTCCAAATTTTCGCGGCGCACGATCTCAGCCAGTTTCTGGAGTGTAAGCCCATATTTCCGCAACGTTTCTTCATCGATCTCAATGTCGATTTGATAGTCGCGAGCAGCGAGTAATTTGACCTGGGAGACTTCCGGCAATCGCAATAAATCATCCCGAACACGCTCTGCCACGGCCCGTAATTGCAAATCGTCTACCGATTCTTGTCCCGTAGGCGTAAGCACACCTACCTTGATGGCAGGCCAACGCATGGTGATCTGTTGAACCTCAATATCTTCAGCTAATTCGGGAAAACTCGGTATCCGATCAACTGCAGAGCGAACCTCGCTGACAATTTTCTGCACATCCTGGACATCGCCACGGAGTTCAAGAACGACATTTCCTGAGCCCTCTTTCGCCACCGATGTCATCTTTTTAATGCCGTCCACTCCTCGAACTGCTTCCTCAATCTTCTGACAAATCCCTTCTTCGATTTCCTCAGGACTTGCCCCTGGATAAGCAACACTGGCCAAGACAACTTCTAAATCAAATTGCGGAAAAACTTCTCGGCGCATTCTGACCAAGCTGAACATTCCCACAGCCAAAATGGCGACCATTAACATATTCATGGCAGGCGGATTTTTAATCGCCCAACGAATCGCACCTTTCATTTCGACTTATCCCCCACTCGACTTGATTGCACAGGAGATGCGCTCGTGGAATTTGCTTGCCTCAACGGCATTCCTGCGATAGCCATCGGCAAGGGCGATGTGATAATTTGATCACCTTCACGAATCGGGGCATGACCGGCGGGGATTAACGCTTGTCCATCAACAATCATTACAACATCAACCTGTTCGGTTGCCAACGCGCCGTCCCGAAATATCCATAACCGATCCCCGGGACGTACGGCACTGGCGGGCACCGAGAGCAGCGGGCTTCTTGGATCGATCTTGATTTGTATTGCAACAAACATTCCACGCAGTAAAGCCGGGGGAGCTGCAAGATTACCCAACCCCTCCGCATTGATTTGCTTTGGCGTCCTTTCCTCAACAATTGCGACACAGGGGACCGTCCGTGTTGCCGCATTCACCCCAGCGCCATCGTAGCGCGCCAAACGACCCTCCCACTGATACGAAGCATCCTCTAGTGTGAGCGTTGCGATGATAGGGAGGTGAGGTAATTCATAACTACTCCCGGAAAGCCTTTTATCCCCGGACTGCTTTTTATCTGTATAACGCCAGAGCCACTGCAATTGACTGTATTGCAAATTGAAATGAACCTCAACTTTTGAAGTGTCTTCGATTCGAACCACTGCTGCCCCCCGTTCCACAAAGGCACCCTCTTCAACCAAATCTTCAGTAATAATTCCATCAATCGTCGCTCTAATTTCAGTCCGCGAAAGATCAAGCTTCGCCTTCTTTAACTCGGCCGCAATTTGCTGACGCTCACTAATGAATCGAACTTTTCTCTTGTTCAACAGTAGCTTTTGATTTTGCAAAGTCTGCATATTGTTCCGCGATGACAACTCATTGCGGCGCGCGGTATCAAGATCAGACTCCGTGGCAACATTTCTACGATTCAGCAATAGGATGCGTTCCAGTTCCTTACGCTGCAACTGGAGATCTTCGTCAGCAAGCGCAATGAGTTTCAGCGTATTTTCGCGTTCCAACACAAGCTCTTCGACGCTTATTTCAGCTTGGTTTTCCAATTCTGAAAGTCGTTTGACTTCGAGATCATAGTCATCCGTTTCAATTTGCAAGAGCAGTTCACCCTGTCTTACATATTGCCCTGCAAAACACTGCGGTGCCTTCATTTGCACCGTGCCTGCAACCTCCGCGGACAGGGTTACCTCCCGATACGGGACAACTTCTCCATCCGCATCCAAATAGAATCCACCTTCCCGTAATTTTACAGGCGTTGTGATTACAGACGGGGGCTGTACATCACGCTGCAAGCTTGCGGGCGCCGTCTTCATCTGGCTGAGAACCAAAAAAAGAATCGTGCCTAATGCAAGCAGTCCAATAGAGA
>MDTB01185750.1_pt1 | contig 14785 bp, 13 predicted proteins | sample 811161 | NCBI WGS metagenome assembly MDTB01 (sample SAMN05326650, study PRJNA326480) | marine metagenome | isolation source: seawater | place: Mediterranean Sea | collected 2009
ATTATTCATAACAGTATTTAATTGTTGACAGTGGTCTCCCATAATTGCTTATATTACAATAAGAAGAAATTATGATTATTAAACTTTTACAAAGTTGCTCGATGCGTCTGAATATGGTTTAACTACGTTAGTATTCGGCTTAAATGGGCAAGATCCGGATGCAACTTGTACAAATGATGGCTGAAATCCTTCATTCTGAAACCCTTCAATACACTTCTGTTTTTCATCATCATATTTGGTGCCTGATGCACAGCATGCGGATCCAATACATCCTAGACCCATATTTTTGGCAAATGAGTTGACATCATCTTCAATCTCTTGAGTTGCACCTTGTAACTGTTGCTTGTCATATTCATAAACAGTTAGGTTATTTGCATCAGGATCCCAACTCCAATCAAACTCATCGAAGTTCATATTATTTCTAGAACTAATATTTATAGCCTTCCTAATTACAAAGAAACCGCCAATAACAATAATGAGTGCCATTACACCATTTGCTATATTTTTAGGAATCCATCCCTTTTTGGCACATATTGCTAGAATTAGCAGTGGAGCACAAACCATAATTATTAATTTCATAAACTCGCTTTGAGCATGATATTTAGAAGCATAGTATGTATTAATTTCTACCATTCGCATCTTATTTGATTTAGTTTCTGAAAGAAGATTCATATTTTTTTTTGCATTATTAAGTTCTTGTTCCATTACACCAGTAACAGTCATTTGATCAACTAAATCAATTCTAGATTGTGCAACGCGCCCCTGCATAGATCCATACATTGCCTCTAATTCTTGAAACATAGTCATTCTCATCGTAGAAAGTTCATTGATCTTCTTAACAATTGCATCTTGATCACTGGATATTCCACCACTTGCTGCAGAAGCTTCTAAGTCGCTGTAAAGTTTTTTCTCCTGTTGTTGCAATAGATTAATATTATTTAAAATAGCCACTTGTCTATCTTCGGCCTGTTTTAATGTTACATCAGATAACTCAGCATTGCCTGGATTACTCATTGTATATATATTAAAAATAAGATAATATATCTACATCTTATGTGTTGATTTACTTAGTTGCCTTAATTGTTCCAATAACAGCAATTGCACCAAGAGCTGTCCACATAACAAGTTGTATGTTATTACTAACCATATCTAAACCACTACTTTCTTCCATACCTGATACATCTACTATGTCTTTTTTAAGTATTTGCGTTTCCTTCTGAACAGTTTCAAACTGCTTAGTATCTTTTTGTATTTGAGCAATTTCATTTAACATGTTTTGATCTAATGTAGCATTTTGATTATTTAAGTTGTTTAAATCATTTGCAACTGTGTTGGCAGCGTTTTCTAGTTTTGTTTGTGCAGCTTTAACTATTTTCATTTGCTGCGCAGTCATTTGACCTAGAGAACATTTAGTTTTTGGAGTCATTTCTAAACCTTTAATCTGATTTGCAAAAGTTGCCCCATATGATGTCTCTACATCGCCACTACATGTAGGTGGATTATCTATCTTTGCTTTTCTAACATATAATGTATCTGTACCATCAAAGTCTAAAATACGACCTTTATTTGGGTATGCAGAGTTTAAAAGTGTGCATGTATCAGCACCACTGCTATCTTTTGATGTTATTAAACCTTCACAATGTTCCATTTTATTACATTCTGTTTTACATGTATCAAAATCACCTGCCATTGTTTTTGCAATACCATCTCTTTGTGAAAAGTTTCCTGCTAATTGAATGAAATCATCACTTTTATGAATCATACTATCTGGATAATTTCTTTTGTGCATGTTAGTGTCAGAATACGCAAACTTTCCAGCATATTCATTACTAGCAACACCTTGGCTCATAACATACCAAGCACCAGTTTCTCCTTGAGTTGTAATATAATCATCCTTGCCTAGTCCATCAGGATCTTCTCCTTCTGGATTACAAGCAATTTCTTGAAAAGCTACTACTAATTGACTTGTACTACCATCACTAACAACTGTTAGATAACAATTGCCTGAAGGTGATCCTACCCATTCGCCTACAGCAAGAGTTTCGCCGGCTTGTAAATAATTTCGCCCGTATTTACTTTTAACCGCAGAAAATGTTTTTACAGATAATCCGGTTTTATTTGGTCCACTTCTCCAAAATATTTCTGAACCGTCACCACTCCTTAATATAACTTCTCCTGTGTCCAATATTTCTAATACACCTCTGGCACACTGAATAAACTCTTGAGAACAATCATATGTTGCTGTGTGACCATCTGCAGAAGCGGGGATAATAACTTCTTTTTGGCTTGTACCCGGTGCACATTGATATGCTGAAGTAAATTCTTTTTGGCATCCGGAAGCAGGATCAGGCGACGGCCAAATTGGCACAAATGCTTTTGTTTGGTCATCAAGATTACCTTCTTCTTTAACAACATTATTTACTTTGTCAAGCCAATTATCTTGTTTTATATTCCAAACTGGCTTTGATTTTGACTTTGCTTGTCCCATGTTAACTAGTATATCAATATATTATTTCTCTAAAAGTATATTGATAATTAATGCTGCTTTAGCTTTATCAGCGTCTTCATTTACGGCGTCCATTACAATTTGCTCCATATGTGGCATGTAATACGTCAATAGTTGCACCAGTTTTAGCATCACAATTATCAAAAGACGATGAATTGCTCCACATTTGTACATTTGATGCTGTTTTTATGTTGTCTCCAATATCTCCCATGCCAATCTGTCCGTTGAAAAATACACCAGCTGATAAACCACCACCATTTACGCTCTGCAGCGTAGTAGATACTTTTTGTAGCGTAGCTAATTGTGTATTTTTAATTATATCATCTTTAGTAACACCTGTATTTGCTGTAAAGCAGCCATAGGATCCACCATAACTTGATGGGCCTATTGCAAAAGCACTAGATCCTTGATCAGCTGCTCTAATTCTACATCTTTCTAACGCTTCATCAGCATTTTGTGTTAAACTACTAATATCTTGTTGTTCAGTTGCCCATCTTGAACCATCTCCTTTTCTACAACCCAACCAAGATTTTGTATTAGCATTTGGATCTGTTGCTCCAAGTACTTGAAGATTAATATTTGTTGGAGCACATGACTGTCCCATTTTAAGTGGCTGACCAATAAAAAAATTGGGTTGAGCCTGAGATTTTCTTAACAGTCCTGCGGGTGCACCTTTTTCAGGACCAAAAGGTACAGTAACAATTGTGGGATCGCAGCCATTTTTACCTTTATTTGCTTCATAAACAAGTGAATTTACCGGCATTAATACATTTCTATCTGTTATAAATGCTAAACTATCATTTGTCATTTTAATAAACTTATTTCGATATTCTGCACCTGGACCTGCATCAGATGAATTATTTACAAACATACTTGTTTCACTCATTAATGTTTTTTGAGCATTAGCATACTGACTTTTTGCTCTATCAAATTGATCCCTAACTTGACTAATTTGTTGTGCTTGTTCGCTATTTCTATCATTTGCTTTTGAATGACCAAATGCTCCAGTAAATCCTTCAATATTTGATGCATGCGCTACAGATCCACATTTTCCAAAATTAGCATATGGGCCTTGAGGTACATCACTATAAGACGATGCGATTCTTCCTCCATCAATTGTAGATATTTTGTTTTTATTATAACTAAGGTATTTTGTTCCTTGTTGTATACTAAAATCTGTGAATGTATCATTCAAACCTGCCATTTTTATATCTACTATAGAGTGTGATAAAAATGTAGATTACATATATTTCTTAATTAGGTAGTAAATAAGAATACCAATAATAATTGCTAAGATAGCATTATCAATATTACTAACTTTATCATCAATCATTGTCTTTATAGTTAGACCTATAACAATGACTCCTATAACTACCAATACTACAAATTGCAATCGATTAGACTTTTGATCTAATTCTGTATTTTTAAGATTACCATTAATATTTAACATTTCAGCTTCTAGCTGAGCAATCTCTCTTTTTCTTTTCATTGCCTTAGTAACAATATTTTGTAATCTTGGTTTTTCTCTTGCAATAATTTTTTGATCAATCTTACCTGCCGGAATTGCTTTTTCTAAAAGTTCTTTTCCTTGTTCAACAGCGGCCAATAGCATATCATTTATTTGTTTCATTTCTTCCATATTTTCTATTGCGGCATTTACATGTCTTTGACGAATATTCATTATAGATGTTTCATTAACATTTTCATACGCCTTTGTAAGCATTGCAATCTCTTTGTCAACTGCCTTTAATTTCATTAAAGTAGGATAGTGAGATGAAGTATCTGGACCATAATCAATAACAGCCATTTTGGTCGGAATAACATTCACTGAAGTCGAGGACATCTTATACTATAAAGCGAGAATTATTACAAGAACCGGCCAGACATCATATAATGTTTATAAACCCAATGTGATACTATCCATACAATAATTATAGCAAAAATAACGCCTACATAGTCCATCAATTTTGAACCATCAGATGTATATGCTCTAACAGTTAGTGCTACTACTGCAATTAATGCAAAAAACCATGCAATCATGTGAATATAACTCATTTTTTGATTGAGAGTTGCATCTTCTAGCTCTCCTGATGTTGTTACCATTGTTGCTTGATAATTATTAATATTATTTCTATCAGTTTTAATTTTTGTTACAGTTTGCGATAATTTATTTTGCATATTCTGAAGTAACATTTGTAGTTCTACATCTTCTACAACTAATTCGGCTAATTTTGTTGCTAATACTTTGCTCAACGTTAACAATTTATCATTGAGTTTCATAAGTTTAGACCAAATTGCTGGATCGATATCTAATTGCAAACAAGAATCTGTTGACTTCATTGCACCTGCTTCAGGAATAGCATTATATTCAGGTGCAGACAGCTTAAGTATCGGTACATTGCAACTTGCTTTTTTACTTTTCCAGATATCTTCTGAATAAACATGACGCCGGCCTTGAATATCAACCCAAGAAATCTCATTGGTATCTAGATTTTGCACATTTTTTCCAGCAACACCACATGCTTGTCCTTCACCCATATCAGGGCCTTTATGGAATTGCTTTAAAATTTTATCATCTACTGCAATAGCATCAGATGGACATGTTGGTGAGTTATTTGCCCATGCATTTGTAGAATACTTATGAGTAAAACCATAGTCATTAACATATTTATAGTTACCATCCGATGAAGTAATCGCTTGTCCAAAATATTTTGAAATATCTTGCTGTTTTTTTCTCATTTCTAATACATTCTCACTAAAGAGTTGGTATGTGCGTTCATATTCTACCAATGTTTTGTTATATTCATCTTCTAGTTGAGTTATTTCATCATTGCCATTATGTGGAACCGCAACTTTAGGGCGCTGTGTATCCATAGCTTCTACAACTGATCCTACACCAGGCATAGTTGTTTCTTCCATCAAGCCGATTGATGGTAAAACATCTTTTTTGTATCCATTGTTATAATCAATTAACTTTTCACCTTGCAGAAGAGATGGATTTTTATCTACGTTTGGAATGATACCTAAATCGTTTAAAAAACTGGTGATCTTCATTTTCTATACATTAATGATAGAAAAAGAAGTATTACGCTAATAATAATTTACTTATTACTTAGTATATGCTTTATATATTCCATATCCTAGACCGCCAACAGCACCAAACATTAACCAATTTTGTAATAATTTAAAATTGTATAAAAATCTTGAATCATCGTACATTCCAATGGCTCCTTCCCGTTGATCTTCTAGAGTCTGAAGTTGAACAATCAGTTTTGCGTTGTCTTTTTCAATCTTTTCAATTTGATTCATAATTCTTTGAGCATTTGCTGCTGTTTTATCAATATCTTGCTGTAAAAAATCTTTTAATTGAAAATTATCACCTCTTATTGTATCCATGTTTCCTTGATCTTTCATCATTCTGTCTTGATATTTTTGTATCTCTGGAAATGTCTTAGCATAAGGAAATGCATCTGCTAGTTCAATAGCACCTGCATGCCAATCCTTATTAAGAACACCTAATACTAGTCTATATTGTTCCGGTGTATATCTAACAGCCATCTTTGTTATATATTATGCAGAACATATTCTGTAGAATGGAGCAGTAATTGCTGTTCTACTGGGCCGAACAATCTCGCACATTTCTCCGGGTCGAATACCTAATGCTAGTGAAACAGGACTAAACCTTGAAATATCAGGAAGTTGTGAAACATCAACAATATTATATCTTTTCTTGATTTCTTTAGCTTCTTCAGATGTTAAAACGCGATGAGGAGGGACTAAAGTATGTTCTAGAATATTAAACTGTATTTGGTTAATTCCAATAACTGTAATCAAATATTTCATTTTTTCCCAAATATTTCTAAGAGTCTTTTCCATGGATTCATTTGCATTATCTTTAGCTATTATAATAAGATCATCTTGATTAGTCAAAATTGTGTCTAGTGTATAAAGATCATCTATCATGTCCATAATATTATTAGATCTCAAACTTTTGCCTAAATGGTATTTAACATATGCTTTTCTTTTAGTATCTGGATTTTCAACAAGCATATCTAGTTGAGAGTTTTGAAACATCACGTGTACCTGCGCAATTGATGAACCTTTATAATTATCTACATTATATCCTCTTTTTTCCAGTTGATCAAGGATATTTTTACGACTTTTTGTAATTTGTACTACGTATCCGCTTTGTGCCATGTTGTATATTATACACGACTATTTATTTAAATCACTTCATTTTTCTAACATTTCATATAATGATAAAAATATCAATCTATGAAATTAATCTGTTTTGATTACTACTTTTTTTGTATCTTTTTCTCCTAAGGATGAATTATCATCATTTCCTTCAACACTTTCTTCATCACTTTCTTTATTAGTCGTTTCTTTTGTTCCTAATAATCCTTTAATTGTTGATTTGTTACTATCCTTTTCTGTTATAATACTAATTACTTTTTCCCCAGTATCATTTGCATCTATATTTGTATTTGCATCTGTATCTGTATCTATATCTATGTCTACTTCTTTTGCTGTTTTTACTGGCTCTGCTGTTGAGGGTTTTACATTAATTATAACATTAGTTGTACTACCTCCACTAGATAGCGGTTTATCTGGATCATAATCTGGTGATGTTGGTACATATTGTGGGCTAACTTGAAGTGGACTATTTGCATCATAATCTGGTGATGTTGGTACATATTGCGGTAATGTAGGTGCATATTGAGGACTTCCTGGTGCTTGCATTACACCTTCTTCGCTTTTTAATTTTGCAATTACTCTATCCCAATTGCCTGGTTCTTGATCAGCTAATAATGCTTGAATTACAGGTATATTATGAATCCTGGTACCATCAGATTTATTGAGATCATCTGGTTTCCAATCTTTAGGATATTCATTTGGTGCTTGATAGTCGTTATCATCAACCCACCACATCTCTGGACGACCATCTTCTGGAACAATAATTGATTTATATATGTCTCCATTATCCCAATCACTTCTATCAAATTGCCATCCCCAATGAATTGGATCACTATTACTTTTTGCATATTCTGGAGCGCTGACAGAAGTGTTCTTACGAGATTCTTGTTTTGCATATTGCGTTTCAGGACTAATTGGAGCATACTCTTCAACAGTAGGTGAATCAAGAAATGGATTGTTTTGATACACATCTGGTTGCGATGCAGTTTGAGGAGTTGTATCCATAATAGGTAGCTTTGCAGTTTCAGTATATTGCTGTTTTGTAGCACGACGTTTAATTTCAGCTGGAGTTAACTTAGCATCACCGGTTAGTTTAATAATATTATCTGAAAAGTTCATGCTAGTTAATTGATCAATATTATCTTCAGTAATAAGTCGCATTTGAATATTCATAGTTGTTAATTCCTGCATTAAAAGCTTAAATGCATATGGAATCCTGATAATACTAAAAGATCTACCATATTTGGTTATATTATCAATATTTAATCCATCTTCAAGTGTTCCAGTAAAACGAATAGGACCATCTGATAAAGGACTCAAAAAGAGATTATAACTTTCATTATAAATCGCAGTCATTCCTGACTTATTACAAATAGCCATATAATACTCGTCCCCTCTAACAAGCATAGATTCCTGCAGAAAGTGCATCGCACCATGACCTACAATACCATCACGTTCCATTTCACCCACGCGCAAACCACCATCATTTGCTCTTCCTTGAACAGTTTGGCGCGTTAGAAGAGTTCTAGGTCCTTTTGAACGGTAATTAATTTTATCTTTTACCATATGCTTTAGACGCATGTAATAGGTAGGACCAATAAATATTTCTGCAAACATTTGTTCACCACTTTCACCATTCATAAGATATTGATTTCCACTTGAATTAAATCCAACTTCTGTGAGCATTTTTCCAAAACTAGTTGCTTTTTGTCCTTTATTCATAAACGCAGTGCAATCACCATATCCACCATACATGCTACAAGCCTTTCCCATTAAAGTTTCAACGAGCTGACCAATAGTCATACGTGATGGCAATGCATGAGGATTAATAATAATATCAGGTCGAATACCGTCTTTGGTAAAAGGCATATTTGCTTCTGGAATAACTAAACCTATTGTACCTTTTTGACCACAACGAGAGCAAAACTTATCGCCAATATTTGGAATACGTTCATCTCTTACACGAACCTTAGCAATTCTGAATCCTTCTTCACCCTCTGTAATAAATGATTTATCTACAAAACCTAGTTGACCTTTTTTAGGTGTAATAGAAGCATCCTGAGAGGCACCAGGATCTGCAAGATTAGTAGTAATTTTACCAATAACAATTGTTTTTTCAGTAACAGGAGTATTTTCTTTAATAAGACCATGTTCGTCTAACTGTGAATAATCAAAACCAGACTTTTGTCCTACCACATTTGCTTTTTCAATATTAGCAAATGTTGAATCAACTTGTGATGTACCTACTTTGGAGCTTTCTTCATATGTTTCATATGAATTAAAATAAGTTGTTCTAAAAAGTCCTCTTTTAATACTACCTTCATTGAAAAGAATACTATCTTCAACATTATATCCTCCATAGCACATAATTGCACAAATAACATTTTCTCCGTATGGATGCTGTTCATTACTAATTTTATCAAGGTATCTGCTTTTAACCAAAGGAGTTTGTCCATAGTTTAAAACAACTCCCATTTTATCAATTCTAGTCTGAAAATTGGAATGATATAATGAAACAGCTTGTCTCATTTGGCCACATGCAAACAAATCACGAGGTAATTGATTATTTTCTGGAAATACAACTTGATTACCCATAACTCCTAATATTAATGATGGATGAATCTCTACATTAGTATATGGTTTCTTTGCTAAGTCATCCTCTAAAAAGGCTATTAAAGCTGTTTCTTCCTCTGCTGTATCAATATATTCAATGCATGCCTGTGATCCATTTAATGCATCTATATTAGGTGCATCATATAGTTGATCAAGTTGATAAATATTGTTATCGGTAATACTTTTTCTATCCATTTTCTTTTTTGCAAAACCTGTTGTTAGTTCATTCCAAGAATAATTATTACTTGATATTTTTTCTTTTGCCATTCCACTATCATAACTACCTTTACCATCTTCAACATAAAATATTGGTCGCATCATTCTACCAGAATCAGTATAAATAAAAATTGTCTGGTTTGTTATATCCCACTGAATTGATGTAAATAAAGGGATTAATCCAATTCTTCTCTGTAATTTAAACTCTTTTACAATGTTTTTTGGCTTAGGATGAACTCCAACCCAATTTCCGTTAACCATAATTTTATTCATTGATGCATTAAATGAAGGAGAACCTTCTTCTAACATTCTCATACCTCTTTGTCTTAGCCAGTTTGTGATGGGTTTTCCAGAACTATTTGTTGAAATAGCAGCTGCAATTGCCATATGTTTATGTAAACCTACATTTCCTCCATCAGGCGTGTCTACTGGATCAATAATACCCCACTGAGAACCATGTAGTAAACGAGGTCCTATAATTTTTGCACTATCATCCATTGGTAAGTTAATTTTTCGCAAATGTGAAATAGCTGCATTATAACTTAATCGATTAAGAGTTTGTACAATACCCATTCGTTTGGTACCTTCTTGACTGCCCCAATTTCCTTTGTAAGCTTTTCTGAAACCCTTTTCAATATCACGCTGACTGAAAAACTCTCTGTAATTTTTTTCAATTAGTCCAATAAAGTTTCCTCTATAAAGACCTTGTTTAAAAGTATACTCTTTATCAATCATTTGGTAGATTGTTTTTTGCTGAATAGAGAGATATTCTTTGAAAAGATCATAAAGCAAATCACCTGGTAGTTCGACGCGTTTAAATTTAAAACTATCACGATCTGTTGGTTTAACATCTTTTGTAAATACATGTAATAACTCTTTTACCATGTGACCTAGATAATAAGCTTTTGCACGGAAGTTTAATTCGCCAATATGTGGCAAAAAATAATTTGCTAAGATTTCTATTGCGTGAGGTATTGTCTTATGCTTTGTAAATGTTGCAATATATTTTAGTGCTTGTTCTTGTGAAAATATCATACCAGCATCATGAATTGAAGGGGCAAATAAATCTATATATGAATTATATTTATCTAAATCTAACAAACAATGTTCAATAATACTTTTATCAGATAAGACACCAAGAGCCCGCATAACAATAAAGAGTGGGACAGGCTTTCTTACATTAGGCAGGTTAACAACTATGTTATTATTAGTATATTTTTCACTAGGAGCCACAATTCGAACAGATAAAGTTCTTATTGGTTTTGAGGCATCTTCAGAAACAGATCTAATATCTGCAGCATGACTATAAAGATCATTTACTTTGTCTCTTACATAAAGCATATTATCTGCAAACTTTTCTTGTGAGACAATGACTTTTTCCTTTCCATCAACAATAAAATAGCCCCCATAATCATTTCTACATTCACCCATTTCAAATCTTACATCTGGTGCCATATTTTTTAAAATACACAAATCTGAAAATAACATAATAGGAAATCTTCCAAGAAACATCTTTGAGAGTGTACTAGTATACGTGGGCTCTTTAGGAAAACTATCCATCTCTTCAGTTTTAATAAAAAACTCTAGTTCCACATCATAGTGTATAGTAATGCCATATGTCATATTTCGCAGCCTAGCTTCATTTGGATACATAAAATGCTCTCTTCCATCATCAAAAATAACAGGTTTTCCATAGTAAAGTTTATCACCGTTTTTTCCTGCTAAATATAAATTACACCTTAGATTAAAGTCTCCACTAACTGGGTCCTGTTCTTTCATTATTCTAATGGGATTTTTTTCTCTGAATATTCTCTTAATGCCACTTGAATAAAACTCGTTAAAAGAATCAAGATGATGATTGACTAAAAGATTTCGATTATCTTCAAATAATTTATCAATAATGGCCTGCGACAACTGATCGCTCATATCTATACTATAATAGCAGGTATTATTTTTATTTCTCTATCCGTACAAACTATAAAATATATATATATTAATGAGTAATCCAGATATAGCAAATCAATATATTAAAAATTTAATAACCAATAAGGATAGATTTATGATAACCAGAACAGGTTGGGGTGCTGAACCAGTAATATCATATGGAATTGTCTATAATAAACCACAATTTTTAAGAAAAAATATTAGAGATATTCTAGAATATAATGCTGGTATATATAATCAAAATAGTGAAAACTTAAGAAAATGGGGGTATTTATATCATAATGCAATAAAAAATTCTACATGCTGTTTTGTATGGAAAAACGAAAAGGTTTCTACTATTATAAAACAAGCACAAATTATGCTAACATATGGTGTAAATAATATGAGTGCAGAGCATTTAGATCCTTTAGTTGCAGTAAACGCTGGAAAAATACCTTGGACACAAAGTCTTCGTGAAAAAAAAATATTAATAATTTCTCCTTTTACTGATTCAATTAAATATCAAAATGATAAAGGATACAATTTAGTCAGTGGAGATAACAGATTATTTCATCCTGATCAAAAATACATCTATTATAAAACATTTAATACTCTTGGAGGTAACTTTGTTCATAGTAATTGGTCTGAAACATTCATGAAGATGATACAAGATATAAGTATTTTGGATTTTGATATTGCATTAGTTTCTTGCGGTGGGTATGGTTTGCCAATATGCGATTTTATATACACTAGAATAAAGAAATCAAGTATATATGTAGGTGGTGTATTACCATTATTATTTGGTGTAACATGTCAAAGATACAAAGATAAAGATAAAAATTATAATCCTGGTATGATAAAACCAAATGCGAATGAACAAGTTGAAATGAAATCATTTCAACAAATATATGGTTATAGTAGTACTAATGAAGTTGAAAATAAATGTTATTGGTAGTAAATAAGTATATTTTATTGATACATATTTACTGAAGTGCTTGTTCAACGCCCTCACCAGCCATAACTAAAATCATTAGGCCAATAAGAACAAAGAACATAACAAATGGTAGAAGCACTAAAAACCAGGATACTTGTTTGTATCCTGCCTTACAAAGTGCATCTAAGATAAACGTCCAGAAGGCGACATATAATCCTTTTGCAAGAAACACAGCACCTACACTTGGTACCTGGCATTCAAAATCTCCACACTGATATTTATTTTGATTACCTGCGTTTTGGAACATAAGCGCGACAATAGCAATTACAGAAATTACTAAATAAACGTACGCCGGCGAACATAATTTACGAATAGATTCTATCAATTTCATTATATATGTTCCCTAGAAATTATTTTAAATATTCGCAACTGCCTGTCCTGCTGCCTGGTGAATATCAGGAACATCTGGAATAATTGGAAGTGTTACATCGCCCATAGGTGTTAGTCTATCCTGACTTGTAGGTGCAGGATTGAGTGGAGCAGGTTTCCCCTGCCACTGATTTACCATTTCTCCTGCTCCAAATAATGAGTTTCTAACTAGATTTGTTACCGGCTGAAATAATTTCCCGCGATCATCAAAAAGACCCATTCCTCCTCGCATCATCTTACGCTTTGTGCGACGGTATTTTCCACGGACATGCGATTTATGCCCCTTGCGAGTAGTTTTGCGACCTTTACGGCCCTTAGTCTTGCGACGAGATTTTTTCCCCTTTTTGCCTTTATGCCCCTTAGTTTTACGCCCCTTCTTTTTTGGTGATCGTTGTCTACGCTTTTTTCCTCCAACTACAGGTTTTGCCTGACAACCACAAGCACCTCCAGATTGAGGATTAGTATCTAGAGGATCAGGTAGAGCACCTGCGTCACTGTTAAAAGAAAAATGATTTCCAACATCAGATACATTACGATCGTTTGAACCAGGCAGATTATTTGGTTCACTCCATCCCTGACCTTGAGGATAAGCAGCTGGAGTAATTACTGATACGGACCCACCATGCATATTACAATCTTTTGACATTGCTATATATTATCTATTGATATTTTATTCAATATCTACATGAGTAAGTATATGACGTCTACAACACATCTTATTTAATTGAAGTTTGTCTAAAACTTCTCCTTCAGGTGTTTTTTCTGCATTTTCTGTAGTCAAATATTTAACTTCATCAACCGTTGCGCTTTTATCACTTTTAATCTTACGCACTTGTATACAATAATATCGATACTTGTTTCCCAAAACCTTGCCACAGGTAAAGCATTTAACTGGTATAATCATCTTGAATATATATAAGCAGCAGAGTTTTATCTATATCAATTTTCTAGATAAAACTCTCTTATTCTTTTGGACATTTCCCAAGACATTTTCCCTTATGCCAAAAATTATCATAATCTATATCCTTTCCATCTTTTGTGTGATATGTTGGGCCAGCTCTAGATCCTCCTACACACATTGGTTTTGATTCATTTCCGCCTAGTAAAACACAATAACTTGCATTTTTACATGCCCTGCTACTAAAACCACTGCATACCTCATGTAACTTGCCTAAATCTGCACTATTTGTTTTTCCAATAATTTCATGTGATGGCTCAGTATCAAAAGATTCTATTGTTACTACTTTTTCAATGTGTTTATCTTGTACTGGATTAAAATCTATCCCCACAACTTGAAAAACAATGATTAATGTAAGTAATGTAACAACAACACTCATTATACTTGGCCATTGTGTTTTAAGAAATTCTACAACTTCTGAACTCATTATATATATAAACTTTTAGATAATAATGCTAGGATTTGATTGAAACTAATTTATATCCTTTTGATGTTTTAACTCTACGATGTTGTTGTCCCGTTTCATGAATATTATCATGACACCCTTTGCAAAGATTCATTAAATTGGCAGGGTGATTTTTATGTATACCGTTAATATATCCATTATCATCTGCTTTTTGTTGATGCTGAAGATGATGAACCTCTTCTGCAATCTTTCCACATAATTCACAATTTGTTACTACCTTCTTGGCATTAAAATGTGATGTCTTAGCACTGAGAATATTTTGATCTTTTGGATTATATTTTATTCTAAGATTATGCGCTCTTTCTAAAAACTCTGGTTTTAAGCTAAGAGATTTACAAACTTCTAATCCATACATGTCTTCACCTGCGCCATCTTTCAACAATCTATCATAAACAAGCGCATCTGTTTCCTTATCATAAATAACAGACATATGCATTAATTTTAATCGATTTAATTTCTCAATTTCTTCATAATTACATATCTCATGAAAATGAGTTGCAAAGATAAATGAAGAATTTGCATTATGTAACCACTCGACTCCTG
>MDTB01155630.1_pt1 | contig 14783 bp, 14 predicted proteins | sample 811161 | NCBI WGS metagenome assembly MDTB01 (sample SAMN05326650, study PRJNA326480) | marine metagenome | isolation source: seawater | place: Mediterranean Sea | collected 2009
AACCTTGTAAAAGATTTAATTACTTTAAATTTATTATTTATATAATTATTTAATTCTATCCCCGTTATCGCAGAAAAGTCTTTTTTATTTTTTAAAATTTTTATCTTAGTTTTTTTTATATGTTTCTTAATCTTTTTAGCTAACTGTATCTTAGTTAAATTCGCAGATGATAAGCCGACATTGAAAATTTTATTTTTCATTTTATTGAAATTATTAATTGCAAAAATAAATGCTCTACTTACATCTTTTACATGGATATAATTTCTTCTGAAATGAGGTTCAAATATTTCTAATTTTTGCTTTTTATAAGCTAGTTCAACTAAATTATTAACAAGTAAATCTGTTCTCATTCTATAAGAAAATCCAAAGACAGTCGCCAACCTAAAGGAAATAGAGTTTTTATTTTTTAATACTAATTTTTCTGCATCAACTTTTGTTCGCCCATATAACGAAATTGGATTTAATTCTGAATTCTCATCACAAAATTTATTTTTTTCACCAATTCCATACCCAGAATTTGTTGTGGCAAATATAATTTTCTGGTTTCTTTTAAGCTTAGATATTAAAAAAATTATAGACTTTAAGTTAACTTCTATGGTTTCTTTCGGTTTTTTAATACAAAGAGGGGCACCCACTAAAGCAGCTAAAGGTATTATATAATCTTTACTTTTTAATAATTCTTTTATCAATTTTTTATTTCTTACATCACCTTTAATAAATTTAAAATTTGCATTTGAATATAAATGAGCTAAAGAGTCTTTTTTGAAATCTAACTTGTCTACAACTGTGACTTTAAAACCTAAATTAATTAAATCAGTACAAAGCACTGAACCTAAATAACCTGCTCCACCTGTAATTAATATATTTTTCATTTTTAAATATTGTTTAATATTTTACAAATCTTAAATATTTTTTCTTTTTTTAAATCAGGATAGTTGCCAAGATAGTAACCAAAATTATGAACATGTTCTACATTTTTAAAATTTTTTAAATTAATTTTTTTTATATAATTTTTTAAATAAGGTTGCCTTAATTGATTTCCTCCTCCAGCGTTACCTCTTCTAAATTCAATTTTATGTTTGTGCAAAATTTTCTCAAATTGATTTCTTTTTTTAAGTTTATTTTCTTTTAAGATTACTGGAAAAGCATAATTAGAACATCCTCTAAGTTCAAAATCTGTATAATAAATTTTTTTATTTAGAAGATTTAAGAAGTATTTAAGATTTTGATTTCTTTTTTTTATATTATTGTTGAGTCTTTTGAGTTGATTCATCCCCAGTATCCCGCCTATCTCAGTATTTCTTAAATTATACCCTGAATATAAAAAAATAAATTGATCTGAAAGTTTAGAATATTTTTTTATAATATTTTTTTTTACCTTTTTGTCTTTGATCTCTCTTGCTAAACCATGCGACCTCAGAGAACAGAAAATATCATATAATTTTTTGTCATCGGTACAAATCATGCCTCCTTCAATAGTTGACATATGGTGAGCATAATAAAATGAGAAGTTAGAAATTAGACCAAAAGTCCCAAGTTTTTTATTTTTAAATTTTGCTCCATGTGACTCACATACATCTTCGATTAAAAAAATTTTTTTTTTCTTCAGTATCTTTAATAGTTCATCATTTAGAGGGTTAAAACCTTGTGCGTGAGTGATGAATACAGCTAAAGTTTTTTTATTTATTTTTTTTTTTTATTTCTTCTACTGATAAAGATAAAGTTTTTAGACTTATATCCGCAAAAATAGGTTTAAAGTTATTCTGGATAATCGCGTTAATATCTGATGACCAAGTTAAACTTGGTACTATTATCTCGTTCCTTTTATCATTTTTATTTAAATAATACTTTAGAGAATTAATAGATAATAAATTCGCGGAAGAACCTGAGTTTACAAAAACACTATATTTTACACCTAACCATTTTGACCATTTTTTTTCAAAATTATAGACATTTTTAGATTGTGTTAAAATTGTTCTTTTTTTTAAAAATCCGATTAAGACGTCAATATCATTTTTTGTAATATTGTTTTCCATTAATCTGTGGCCTTTAATCATGAGATTTCTATAATTTGTTAAAAATAAAATTGTTTAAATTAAAAAGTTTAATATATAATATATATTATCATTGTTCAAATTTTGAACAAGATATTTCGTAATAATTAAATACTATAAAATTTAAAAAAATGGATCACACATTAATAATTCCGACTAAAAATAGACCTACTTGGCTATATTTTTCTTTAAACTGTTTGCAAAAATTTGGTTACAAAGGAAAAGTGATTATTGTTGACGGATCAAATGAAGCTGAACATATATTAAATAAAAATACTTTTGAAAAATTTAAACTATTATTTAATTTAGAAGTAATCCGGGAGCTACATGATGAAAAGATTAGGTATACAAAAATAAACCTATCTAAATATAATATTTTTAAAAATAAAATTGAGACAAACTTTTACTCAATTATGAATGATGATGATTTATTTTTCCCAGACTTTGCAAAACATGGAATTAAATTTTTAGAAAACAACCCAGACTTTTCTGCGATAACGGGGATAGAATTAAATAATTATATAAATAATAAATTTAAAGTAATTAAATCTTTTACAAGGTTATATCCTGAATTTCTGCAATCAGATCCACTTGATCGAATTTTACACTACTCAACTGATCAGAATCAGTCTCTTCCAATTTTTGGTGTTTGTAGAACAAGTATCATGAAAGAGTTATTTGAATTTGAAAACAAATATAATTTTAAACCTTTTTGTAGAGAGAAAAGTGGTGGTCTATACTCTTATGACGGGGAAATGCCATGGCAACTTCACATTCTAATTAATGGAAAGATAAAAGTTACTTCAAGTCATTTAATGTATATTAGAAATAGACATAACTCTCCTACAAGAGAGTCAAATTTAAGGTTTCAAAAAAATCATATAGCTCATATGGGGCCAATAGAATTAATTAAAAATGATTCTCTTGGAAATTTTGTTAAAGAACATTTATTAGAATTAACGTTTTTAATAAAAAATAAATCAAAATATGATGATGAAATTGTAGAAAAAGTTTTAAATAGAATTATTTGGAAATTCATATCTAGAGAAAAGGGAAGTGGTTTTCATACTGAAAAAACTGATTACAATACAGAATTAAAAAATTATAGAAAAGATTTCAAAAAAATTACAGTAAGTTTTCCAAAAATTTCTAAAATATTATCAAAAAATTTTCTTCTGCAAATTTTTAATAAATTTTGGGACTTTGGAATTAATATTAAAATTAATATATTAGCTAAACAAAAATATTTCGTATACAAAAATTTATTTAAAAATTTTAAAAGATTTTAGATGAAAAGAAATTTTAAAAAGTGTTTTATAACAGGGATTACTGGAGCAGGAGGAAGTTATTTAGCAGAGTATATTTTAAGACAAAATAAATCTGTAAAGATTTTCGGCTCATATAGATCAAATGGCAACATTAGTTTACTTAAAAAAAAAAATAAAAGAATAAAATTTTTTAAAATAGATCTAAATAATTATAACAAGCTAAAAATCATTTTAAAAAAAATTAAACCAGACTTAATTTTTAATTTTGCATCTAATCCCGACGTTAGATTATCGTTCGATCTTCCAAGAGAATTTATCAATAATAACTATAACTCATCATTTAACCTTTTTGAAGCAGTGAGAACTTTAAATTTAAAAACCCTAATAATTCATTGTAGTACTTCTGAAGTATATGGAAGTGTTTCTAAAAAAGATTTACCAATAAAAGAAAATTTAAAAATGCGCCCGGTAAGCCCCTACGCTCTTTCTAAAGCTTATCAAGATATGGCAGCACAAATGTACAATAATATTTATGGACTTAATATCATTATCACAAGAATGTTTACTTATATAAATCCTAGAAGAAATAATTTATTTCAATCAGCATTTGCTAGACAAATTTTAGAGATAAAAGAAAATAAAAAAAAGATTTTAAGTCATGGCAATCTTAATAGCATAAGAAGTTTTATATCTTTAAACGATGCTATGCGTGCCTATTGGATGGCTGCCACAAATGGAAAAATTGGTAAAATTTATAATATTGGAGGGACAAACTCTCACACTGTAAAAAATATTTTGAATAAGCTTATAAAAATTAGCGGAATTAAAGTAAGAAAAAAAGTCAATAAAAAGCTGATTAGAATTAAAGATGTTACACTTCAAATACCTGATACTAAACTTTTCACAAAAGATACAGGCTGGAAACCTAGTGAAAGTTTAGATTTTGCTTTAAAAGACTTGCTTCAAAAAATAAAAAATACTTAATTATTCGTATCTTGGTGATAAATAATTTGAGATCCTAAATTTTCAAATTTAATAGGTACTACAGTATAATTTTCAAATTTTTTTTCAAAATAACTTCTTTTTTTTGGATCAATTAAAAACATCATAAAGCCTCCTCCTCCTGCACCTAGCAATTTACCTGAATAGGCTCCACATTTGATACCATGGTTATAAATCGAGTTAATTTTTGGATTGGAAACAATTGATGAAAGTTTTTTTTTATACCACCAGTATTTTTGCATTAATTCAGAAAAATCAGATACGATGTTTTTAGAGTTTTGAATCTTATCTTCAGCTTTATGCGTAATGTCTAAAATTTGTTTGTAAAACGATTGATTAATATTAATTTTTTTCATCTTTAATTTCTCTATTTTCTCCGCCTGACGAACGAAACCTGTAAAAACTAAAAAAATACTTTTTTCTAGTTCATTAATATTCTTATTATTAAGGACTGGAGAAACTTCAAAGTGATTACCTCTCTCATTTTTTTTTACAAAATTTATTACGTTGAAACCTCCAAAAGCTGCTGCTACCTGGTCCTGAGATCCTACATTTTCTTTTATTTTATCTTGCTCAATTGCAAGTGCTTCTGTAGATAGATTTTTTTTTGAAATTCTTACGCCCTCCAATGCTTTTAAACTATTGATAAAACCTACTGTAAAACTTGAGCTTGCTCCTAAACCAGATTGTGCTGGAAGGTCAGCAATATGTATTAATTCTATAGGCTTGTTATATTTAAAATATTTTAGAGTTTCTCTTACGCTTGCGTGTTTTATTTGATTTAATTTTTTAACCTCTTCTTTTTTAAAATATCTTATTCTATATTTAAATTTGAAAAAGGGAGGCAAGTTTCTCAGAGATATGTAGCAATACTTATCAATCGTAGTAGAAATAACTTTTCCGGTATAGTCGTTATACCACGAGGGAAAATCAGTGCCTCCGCCAAAAAAAGAAATTCTAAAAGGAGTTCTGGAAATAATCATATGAAGTAAGACTAAATATTTTATTCAAAAAGTTGATAATGTTAGTATTTAACTTGTTTAAAAACGAGAAAAAAAGAAAAAAATTTAATAATTTGTTTATTTTCATATAATTTTTAATCAATATGAGTTTTTTTTTGTAAAGTTTTGCAAAAAAAAACAAATTAACCTATAACAATGAGGTTTGAAAAATTTGATAAAATTAAGCTAAATTAATTAATTTCATGAAAAAAATACTCATATTAGGTTGTAGTGGTTTTATTGGAAAGAACTTAGGCTATCATTTTTCTAAGAAAAAAAATTATAAAGTCTATGGTACTTATTTAACTAAAAAACCTAGTATAAAAAATATTAAATTTTACAAACATAATATTTTAAATAGGACTAAAAATGACAAATTATTCAAAAATAAAGATATTGTTATTAATTGTGCTGCAGTTACATCAGGCGCGAAAGATATTGTAAAAAAACCTTATATTCATGTTACTGATAACAACATAATTAATTCTATAGTTTTGGAGTCTGTTTTTAATAAGAAAGTTAAGCATCTTATAATGCTGAGTTGTACTTTAATGTATAAATCTTCCGCTAGTCGTCTTAAAGAAAAAGATTTAAATTTAAATGAAAAAATTTATCCAAAGTATCATGGAGGTGCTTGGGTAAAACTAAGTATGGAAAAAATAACTGAATTTTTTAGTACAATCTCCAATACTAAATTTTCTGTTATAAGACATTCCAATTTATATGGCCCTTTTGATAAATTTGATTTGAAAAAGTCTCATGTTTTTGGAGCAACAATCAATAAAGTTATAAATTCAAAAAAACAAATTACAGTTCTTGGAAAGGGAAATGAAAAAAGAGACCTTTTATATATTGGAGATTTTGTAGATTTTATCGATAAAATTATTAAGAAACAAAAAAAAAAATTTCAGAATATACAATTGTGGGTACGGAGACTTTGTGTCTGTAAAATCATTGATTAAAAAAATAATATTTATTTCAAAAAAAAATTTAAAAATTAAATATGATAATTCTTTTAAATCTCTTAATACATCAATCAGAATTGACTCTGGTCTAGCAAAAAAAGAGATAGGATGGAATCCTAAAACGTCTTTAGAAGAAGGTATACAAAAAACTATAGAGTGGTATAAAACCAATTATAAAATTAAATTTTAATAAGATGAAAAAAGCAATTATCATAGCTGGAAATTTCGTGCAGGATCAAGAGTTTATATATCCTTATTATAGACTTTTGGAGGAAAACTTTGTGATCGATGTTTGTATTAATGAAAACAAGTTTGTTAAAGGCTTCCTGGGTACAGACATTCCACCAAACAAGGACCAAAAACTTGTAGAAATAGAAGATATTAAACCAGAAAATTATAATTTCTTAGTTTTGCCTGGAGGGGTAAAATCTATGGAAAAAGTAAGACAGAATAAAAGAATCTTAAACTTTATAACAGAATTTGATAAACAAAAAAAAGTTATAGCTTGTATATGTAGTGGAACTCAATTGTTGATTTCTGCAAAAGTGGTACAAGGAAGAAAAATCTCAGGATATTATAGCATGATAGATGATATAATTAATAGTGGTGCAACTTACGAAGATAAACCTGCTGTTGCTGATAAGAATATAATAACAACAGCACACTACAAAGATATGGGGCCATGGATGGCAAAAGCATTAGAGGTTTTTTATAAAAATAATCCGAAACCATAATAATGTTTTAATGAGAAAAAGAAATAAATTCCTTAACAAACTAGTTGTCAAACCCTGGGGTTCGGAATACTTAATATATGGAAACAAAAAAATTGCAGCATGGTTTTTAAATATCTCTCACAAAAAGGCTACTTCGCTTCATTGTCATCCTTTAAAAAAAACTGGATTTATTTTATTGGGAGGATCCGTTTCAATTAACATCGGCTTTTATCAAAAAAAGAAAATTAAAGCTTTAGACAAAGTAATGATAAGACCAGGCTTATTTCACTCAACTAAAGCAGTTTCAAAAGGAGGAGCTCAAATTATTGAAATAGAAACACCAAACAAAAAAGAGGATTTAATAAGATTTAAAGATAATTACGGTAGAGAGAAAAAACCTTATGAAAGTAAAAAAAATATAATTAAATTGCCAAAAAATTCATTAAAAATACAAAATAAAAAAAACTTTATTTTCAATAATTGTAAATTTAAGATTAAGAAATATAAAAAAATATTAAGCAAAGACTTGTCTAATAAAAAAGAAATTTACGCTGTATTAGATGGGGGATTAGGCACAAACTCAAAAAATCTTGTATTATCTCCTGGTGACATTGTGAGAACTAATACAATTAAAAAGCTTGTAACTTCTTTTAAACCTTCGCCTTTTATAACAATCCTAACTATTGCTTTATGTTAAATTTAAATAGAAGGCTTAAAATTTTTAATACAGCATCACTGTGTAGGAATTTTGAATCAGAAACTTACAATCAGGCGAAAAAGAAAAATATAAAAATACCTATATATCTTTCTGCTGGTCAAGAATTTATATCATCTACAATTTCAAATATAACTAAAGAACTAAAAATTACACCTTTAATATTTGCTCAGCATAGATGTCATTCAACTTATCTTTCATTTGGAGGTGATGTAAGCAAACTTATTTATGAATTATTAAGTTCAAAAAAAGGCTGCACTAAAGGTATGGGCGGGTCTGCTTCAATTCATTCAAAAAAGATTAACATGTTTGGTCACGATGGACATATGGGCACTCAGGCTCCTATAGGAGTTGGAGCATGCTTTGTTTCAAAAAAACCAACAATAGTTTTTTTAGGCGATGCCTCAGCTGAAGAGGATTATGTCTTAGGAGCCTTGGGGTGGGCATCAACGAAAAATTTGCCTATTATATTTATTGTTGAAGACAATAATTTATCTATATTAACTGAAAAAAAAAATTAGAAGAAATTGGCACATGGATGACGTTGGAAAGGCGTTTAAGATCAATAGTTACGATATAAAGGACAGTCCAGATGAGATTTATAAACATAAAAATAAATTTTTCAAGCAACCTCTGCTTTTGAATATTAATACTAATAGATTATTTTGGCATTCTGGAGCTGGCCAAGACTCAAACAAAACATTTGATAGATATAAATTAGAAATGAATAAAATAGGAAATAAAGCAAAAAAAAATGATGTGAAAAATAAAATTAAGATTAAAAAACTATGGGAAAATCACTTAGAGAAAGTATAAAAGAAATAATAAGATTCCACCTAAAAAAGAAAGGTGGCGTTGCAATGGGTCAATGTTTAACTGCAGTTGGGTGGGTCGGCGGCACATTGCCAGAACTATATGAAAAAGATGGAATGATTGAACTTTCAATGGCAGACGTTGCTGGTGGAGGAATTGTAGTTGGTGCTGGTTTAATGGGTAAAAGACCAATATATATAATCAGATATCAAGGTTTTAATTGGTATAACGCCCCAATGATAGTTAATTATGCATGCAAATCCCAAGAAATTTGGAATAATCCTTGTCCAGTGCTGATCAGAGGTATCGCCATGGAGGGTGGTATTGGTCCTGTGGCTGGCTCTTCTCATCATTCTTTATATTTCAGAATGCCGGGGATTAAGATTTTTAGTCCAATGACAGTAGGTGAATATAAATTTATGTATAATTACTTTATGAAAAAAAAAGAAGTAGTGTATGCATCTGAACATCGACATAGTTACGATAATAAATCAGAACTTCCAGATATATTAGATGGCAATTGTGATTTAATTATTTTTGCAATATCAATCACAAGATTTGAAGCGATTAAAGTAAGAGAAAAACTTAAAAAAGAAAAAATAAAAATAGGAATAGCAAATATTTTTTGGATTAAGCCTTTTAAAATCAAAAACAAATGGATTGATAAATTAAAAAAAACAAAATATGGAGGTTTGATTTTAGATGATGATTTTGATACAGGTGTCGCTACGTCGTTGGCAAATGAGCTAAATTTGAAGTCTGGTAAACAGGTAAATACTTTGGGCCTCAAAAACAAAAGCGCTGGATTTTCAAAAAAAACTGATAATTTGCCACCAAGCAAAGATGAAATTATAAAAAAAATACGAACTATAGTTCACTTATATTCTAAAAAAAAATAGGTTAATGAGGAAAAACTAATCAAATCGAAACTGCTACTATTTTTTAACATTTTTTTTACTTCTGAATATTTAAAAAAAGATAATTTCCCTACCCCAATTTCATCTTGAATATTTTCTCTGACGCTATCAATCTCTTTGTCAATTTTTGAGTAAAATACAGCTAGTTTAGACTTAATTAAACTTTGTATAGGGTAAAATTCACAAATTTTTTTAAAATCTTTTTTTTTTAGATTAATTCCTGTTTCTTCAAAAACTTCTCTTTTAACAGCATTAATTACATCTTCATTCACATCTGTAAAACCTTGAGGTAATGAAAAAAAATATTTATCTATAATAGGGCTATAGGATTTCATTAAACCAATTTTATTCTTGTGTATTAAAATTGAACATACTCCGCCATAAACTTTTCCTTTTACTTCTATGGATAAATAGTCTTTAATAATTGTAGATTTAAATTTTATATAATTAGAATAAACTTTATAAACTTGGTTTTTAAAAATTAGTTTTCTTTTTTTTATTTTGTTCATAAGTGAAAAATATGAAATATTTTACTCTTGGTAAACATAAATTATCAAAATATTGCCTTGGAACCTGGTCTTTAGGTGGTGAAAAAGAAAATAATTTTTCTTATGGAAATGTAAGTACTTTAAAAGCACAGAAAATATTAAAATACGCTTATAAGAATGGTATAAATTTTTTTGACACGGCCAATGTTTATGGTGATGCCGAAATAAGACTTGGAAAATGCTTTGCAAAAATTAGAAAAAAAATATTCATAGCTAATAAGATCGGATGTACATCATTTGATAAAAAAATAGATCTATCATTAGAAAATGTAAATAATCAAATTTCAAATTCACTAGAAAATTTAAAAACTAACTATCTTGATCTTGTTCAGCTATATAACCCTAACCCTGGTGATGAAAATTTAAGAGCCTGTTTAAATTTTTTAAATGAAAAAAAAGAAGCAGGCGTGATTAGATATATAGGGGTGAGCTTAAGAGAACCAAAAGACTATCTTTTATTAAGAAAATTATACAGATTTGATACTGTCCAATGTAATTTTAATATTTTAGATCATAGGGTGTTTGATAGCAATATTCTTAAATTAATTAAAAAAGATAAAAGCAAATTATTAGCAAGAACAGTTTTAAATTTTGGAATATTTACTGAGGAATTTATTTCAAAAAGGGAAATAATTTTTAACAAAAATGATCATAGGCATAAATGGAATTTAAAACAGATAAAACTTTGGAAAAAATATGCAAATCAAATTAAAGATTTATCAAATAGAAAAATTGAAAATACTTGTTATAAGTTTTGTAATTCTTTTAATGTCTCTTCAATCATTATTGGGGCCACTAATAATGAACATATTGCTTCAGCTATTATATTAAAAAACTATATTAAATTGAATAATGAGGAAGTATTAAAGATTAAAAAAATTTATAACAAATTTTCAAACAATTATTTCGCAAAACCTAAATATAAAATAAGATAAAATTAATTATTGAATATGCGGTTGTGACAGCTTAACAGTTTGAGACTTGGTATCGCTTTCTCGTTTGACACCAATCTCTTTGATGTTGCACAAGTATTTTCCGCTTCTATGACCATACCATATCACCTCCCTCATCCAATCTTGTGGATTTTTAAAAGTCATATCATTTTTTAATATTGTAAATTTTTTTTTATGTTCAATGAAATTTGGTTTATTCAATCTTAAGATCTCGTAATAATTTTCTAATATATTAAAATTTTCCTCAAATACCTCATCTTTTTGAACCCATGGAAGCCTCATCATTTTTTTGTTTAAATCAATACTCTCAGAGAAAATTTTTTTCGAAAAGTCAGATTTGCAAAATAATAAGTAATGCTTTTTTATTTCATCATAAAATGACTCCAATTTGTTGTCTAAAACTAATTTAATATACTCAAATTCTCCTGGTGGCCAAAATATATCGAGGTAACCTTCTTTGAATAAAAACTCACTTTTTCCCTTGGAGATTTGTTCAGCATGCTTACCAAAATTTTTATCAACTTCTTCAAGCACTTTATGATTTTTATTATCTACAGAGGTAAAATGTTCAAACAATCGTCTGTAACTAATTTTTTCAATTGCATTTAAGACCATAAATGGAATTTGAACTATTTTGTTGAAATAAAGAAATTCAGCTACAGATGCGTATATTCTAGTTTTTTTCCAATCTTCAAAAGGAAGTGACTTTGTCGAAATAACTAGTTCCTGATTTTCATAAATATTGTCCTCGGGAGACTCATCTAGCGAACCGTGCACGTTAACAATTGGACCTTTCACTGTTTTAATTTGATTTGAACTAATATAATCTGGATCTGCCATTTCAGCATTAGGTAATATTGATAAATTATTAAACTGAATTCTATTGTGCTGGCCAGACTCTATCACGCTTGATACTCCATCCGCAAAAGAGCTGTATGTGTCACCAGGTAAACTAAGTATAAACTCTGTGTATGTTGCGATCCCATCATTAGTAAATCTTTTTTGTAACTCTTGATAATCTTCTGTAGATATATTGTCTCTTTTAATTTCTTTTAGTGTATGAGCATCAACGGATTGCATAGCTAACGTTACTCCTTTACTTAAACCAGTGTCTGCTAATAATTTTTGCACCTTATAGGCTCTTTCCCTTGCATTTTTTGTATTTTGCACTGATAAAACATGAGGGTAACCAAATTTTTTTTTATTTTCTGCAGCTTTCAAAGCTATATCATAGTCTCTTGGAAGCATTCCAAAATTAGCATCACAACAAAAAATAAACTCTATTTTATTTTTTGAAAACCAGTCTAATTCAGCATAAACTCTATCTAAATGCATTCTAGAGACTTTGCTATTTGTTGCCGAGCCCCAATCACAATATGTACATGAAAATGGACAACCCCTATTTGTTTCCCAGCTAGCAAGCCATCTTTCCTTGGGATTATCTTTAATTAAACTATCAAAAATACCTTTAAGATAAGGTGATGGTACGCTGTCAAAATCTCTTAGTCTGGGTAAATTTGGATTATTTTTGTATTTTCCTTTTTTATCGATATAGCTAATATTTGGGGTATCATCAAAATCATTATTAGGAAAATCATCTAAGAGTTTTAAAATTGTTCTTTCACCCTCTTGATGTGATAGAACGTCAATGAATGGGTTGGCTCTCATATAATTTTCTGCTTTACCAAATTTATTATCAGGCACTGAAGGTCCTCCAAAAATAATAAATTTATTTTTATCAATTTCTTTTAATTTTTTTGCAATGGCTAAAGAGATCTGTTCATTCCAAACGTAAGTGCTAAATAATATGATGTTTCTATCTCTTAAATGATTAACACATTCGTCTAAAAGTTCTCTTTTATATATAATGCTGTTAAAATCAAATTTATCAGGATTTTTAGAATTATGCAGAACATAAGAGTACAAAAGACCGATCGAATAAGGCAAATAATATTGACCGGAAAAACCGTTATTTATTTGGGCTGCACCTATCTTAATTTTTTCTAATTTCATTTAATTAAAAGATCTTCATCTTATATATTGCAAATATCATGCTTATTACATATGTTCAATACTTGAACATAAATAAATTAATTAAAGGTTAATATAGATTAATATAGTACATTTTTATATGAAAACAATGTTAATTACTGGCGGAAGTAAGGGTATTGGCAAATGTGTTGTTGAAGAAGCGTTAAACAATAATTTTAAAGTAATTTTTACTTACAATAAAAACAAAAAAAAGGCTGATCAAATTTGTAAAGAATTTAAAGGCAGATGTATTGCATTCAAAATAAATCTTGAAATTCAAAAAGATAGAAACAAATTATTTCAAAATTTAAAAAAGAAAAAAATAAAAATTGATTGCTTGGTTAATAATGCTGCATTTGACGTAAAAAGAAAAAAATTTAAAAATATTAAACTTTCAGAAATAAAAAAAATTTATGAAGTAAATGTATTTGCAATATATGACTTGATAAAACAATCATTAAAAATCATGAATAATAAAAAAGATTGGACGACAATAATAAATATATCTTCGACTGCTGCAAAATTTGGTGGACAATTTTTTACTCATTATGCTCCTACAAAAGCTGCAATTGAAAACTTATCGATTGGTTTATCTAAAGAACTTGCAAAATATAAAGTTAGAGTTCTCAGTGTCGCTCCAGGTGTAATTGATACAAAACCTGAAAATAGAAATAAATCTATAATTAATTCTATTCCAAGTGGCCGTCTTGGTAAACCGATTGAAGTTGCAAAACTCATAATTTGGTTAAATTCAAAAGCGGCCGAATATATTAATGGAACAACAATTACAATTGCCGGAGGTAGATAGGTATCCTTTTTTTTTATCAAGATATGTTATAGGATAATATTGATTGAGATTATAAACTTATGAATTTAAAATTTAATGATAAAGGTTTATTTAATTTAAAAAATCATGAATCTTTTTGGAAGAATGGATACTTAATTTTAGAAAATTTAGTTCCTGAAGAGCTTTGTGATCTGAGTAATAGATATGCTAGAGACGTAGCGGACATAAATTTTGGGCAAATAATGCATTTACATAGAAAAGATTTCTTATTAGCTCAGGCTGCTCAAAAGATAGAAAAATTAGAATCTCTTCACGAAAAAGTAATGTTTATCAAACACATTTTTCAAATTTCAGAACACTATGAAAGTTTACTGAAAAATCCTTTTATAGTTGAATATTTGAATTGGCTCTATAATAGAAAAATGACAGGCTTATTAACAAATATTTTTTTCAAAGAGCCAGGCACTAAATATGCCAAACAAGCTTGGCAAGCTCATCAAGATAATAACTATCTGAATAATAAAAATGGACTTTACGTTACAATCAATGTTGCTTTCAATTATATGAGCAAAAAAAATGGTGGGCTAAGATTATACCCAGGAAGTTATAAACTTGGTCAAATAGATGCTGAAAAAAAAGTAAGCTATAGAGATAAAGATGGCAAACCAGGAAATAAAATAAATAAAGATTTAGATATAAATCCTGTGGAAATTGAAATGAAAAAAGGAGATGTTTTATTTATGCATGGTTTATGCGTTCATGAGTCTACAGATAATAATTCAAATGACCCAAGGCCACTTTTATCTCTTGGTTATATTCCATATGGAGAACAGTTTGATCCAGGCTATCAATCCAAAAGAAGTGTAACTTTTATAGATTGAGATTTATTTTACAAATCAAAAACAATGTGTTATAAAAATTCATACTGAAATGCATGGTGGGAAATCAGTGTGAAATTCACTGGCTGTACCTGCAACCGTAAAGTCGGAGCGCCACCCAGTAGAGCCCGTTGTTGA
>MDTB01078542.1_pt1 | contig 14782 bp, 11 predicted proteins | sample 811161 | NCBI WGS metagenome assembly MDTB01 (sample SAMN05326650, study PRJNA326480) | marine metagenome | isolation source: seawater | place: Mediterranean Sea | collected 2009
AACTATCAGGTAAGGAATATGTTGTATATTCCCTTATTATGCTTACTGTTTATTTTTTCGTAAATTTTTCAAGTCTCGAACTAAATCAATACATTAGAAAATATATACCTATAATGAACGAAACAAAATCTATTATTTTTTTGTCAAAAATATTAAAAACTGTTGCTAGCTTCTTTTTTGTAGGCATCTTTATATATTTCTTTATTGTTTACTTTACTGATCTTTATTCAAATTTTGATGAGTACCTTTATTTGATTTTTATTTCTGTATTGTTGTTATCTCTTATTCAACTATTTGCAAGAATGCTTCCTGAGTATGTTTCTGCAAATAAAAAATTTGACTTGATCGAAAAAAGATATCTTTTCTTTTTAACCCCTTACAAATTAGTAAGTATTTTAATCTTTTATTTTCTTAGCAGTACTTTATTTACTGCATTGATTATCAATTTAATATTGAGATTATTGCAATTATTTTTAGTAATTGGACTAATTCCAAGCTCTAGAAATGTATTCAAATATTTATTTAAGAAAAGTCAGGGCCTTGAGGAGTTTAATATTAAAACAAATATTCAATTTACTGTTAAAAATTTTTTGTATGTAAATTACCCATTACTGTTTTTATCTCTAATTCCAACATTTCTAAGTAAGAATTACAATCTAGATGACGTTGCTGTTTTTACATTAGTTCTGACATTATTCAACTCTGTAAAACCTGTTTTATATGCAATTGCAACTATTTTAAATCCAACGATTGTAAATTTAAAAAATATAAAAAAAATTCCTGAATTATATCTGACTATCAATTCATCAATAAATATAATTGTTACCCTTCATCTTTCAGCAATTGTAATTGTTTGGCTTCACTTAAATTACACTGGCTTTACTCAATTTTTTCTTAGGTACTTTAGTTATAATCTTTTTTCAGATTTTATAAACTCTGTAATTGTAATTTCACTTTTTTTTGTTTTAACAATGCTTCAGCAATCTTATTTTTTGGCTAGTAATTTAGAAACAAAGTTTTTTTATAGTTCTTTTTTCTCAACTACAGCTAGCCTTATCTTTTTTGGCATATATGTATATTTTGAATTAAAAATAAATTTTGTTTTAGGTGTTCTTATTGTTTTTTATTGTATTAAATACTTCTTAACTATTGTTCTTACAGAAGAAAATGTTGGCTTCTCTTTTAGTTATCCAATACTAGTTTTAGCAGTTTTCCCAGCATCTTTGATTACACTAAATTTCAATAGCTTTTTTATGTATTTGATATTTCTAATTATGACAATTTTAATAACAACTTTCAGTGTTCTAAAATCTTATAAAACTTTACAAACTGGAAATTAAGATTGCTTTTTAAAAGATTAAATCTTGATAAGGTTCTTGTTTATTACTTTGTATTGTTACTTTATTTTGGTAAACCATTTGCAAAACTCACTGTTGTTCCAAATTCTAATTTTTATATAGTTAATTTTTTTGTTGTCATATTTATTGGGATTTACTCTTTAGATCTTCTTAAAAAATCAATAGTTGTGAAAAAAATTAATTTCAGGTTTGTAATTTATTTCTTGCCCTTAATTCTAGGGTTTTTAAATATCCTTAGATTAGATAGTTACGATTTTAATAATTTTAAAAAACTTATGGTCATGCTTTCATTATCGTTAGCGATTCTAATTTTCTATGAGAAAATTACTATTAATCAAATACTTTCTAATTTATTAAATAAAATTCAAAGCTATTATTACGTACCAATTTTTTTACTATTTTTACAAACTATTCTTGGAAAAAGTGGAACTTACGGATTAATTTTTTGGTCAAATCCATTTATTTCACAAAACATATTTGATTTCAAGCCCCAAAGAATATTTATAGCAATAACTTTTACCTATTTTTTTGTTATTAAAAATAAAAATAATGTAATTAATTTTGTAATTTTATTAAATATTGCTTTGCTTATAAGCTATTCGCGGATAATTTTACTAATGTTTATTTCTATGATTTTTCTTTATTTAGTATTAGAAAAAGATTTTAAGAAGCCAATTCTGGGAACTTTTTTAATCTTTATTTTTATTTCTTCTGGGTTTGTGGACTATATTGGTTTATTTTTAAATAGCAATTTAGTTGATCAAGAAGGAAAAGAATTTATTTCTATAGTTTGCGCTGAACATATTGATGATGGTGTGGAAATTAAAGATGAAGAACTAAAAAGATTATATTTAAATAGAAATGTTGACTACGGAGAATACCCCACCATGCCCAGGTATTTTTCTGCATCAAATCTAATTGAATTTTTAGAAGTTGAAAACATACCAAATATTTTTATCAATGGTAAAAAAAATATATGTTTAAATTATGGTGATAATTTAAGCCTTAATTCAAAATATATTGAAGCGTGTACTGATAGTGAGAATAATTATTGTAAAGTAAATAATAATAATCCAAACCTTTTTTCCTCTAAAGCACAGAGTGCACAGCTTGGTGGAAACTTAGAGTTTAGATTAAATTTATGGCGAAATTTATTACAAGAAATAGTTAAAAGCCCAAGAAATTTATTGATTGGTTACGGTATTGGTAAAAGTTTACCTGAGGTGGCTGAACCAAATAAGGATTATGGAAATCTATGGCATGCTCATAGCTCTCTATTTTCTATTATTGGATTTTATGGATTATTTGGTGTTTTGTTGGTAATTATTATTTTCTTTTACATAATCAGTTCAAAATCGAAATTAAATCAATTTAATGCGATTATATTTTTGTCATTAATTATTTTAGGAATTTCAGATGCAGTGATAGAAACTCCTGATTTATCAATTATTTTTTCGTTCATGTTAGGAACTCTAAAAAAATAAATCCTATTTCATATTGTCAATATATTTTGACAAAAAGAATAACTTCCAAATTCTGAGGGCATTTATTCTTGATTTATTTTTATAAAGCTTCGATATTTTTTTAATATCTATGTTTGAAAATTCATCCGTATTATTTATTGAATTACTAATAAAGTCAGTATTTTTATATATCCAATTTTCGAGATCAAAAACAAACCCCATTTTTTTTCTGTTTACAAATTCTTTTCCAAAGTCATTCTCTAGAAACTTCTTGAGTATAAATTTTGGATTTTGAATATTTTTTTCATCAATTTTTCTACTTAAAATATATTCAATCAGTCGGTGATCAACAAATGGAGATCTCACTTCTAAAGAGTTTGCCATTGAAGTTCTGTCAACTTTCAGCATCATCATTTCAGATAAATAAAGTTTTATATCACTAATCAGGATATTTTTAATAAAATCATCAGTATTCTGAAGGTAGTTTTCAACAAAATTAAATTCTGTCTTCACTCTAAGAAGGTCAAGCAATTTTTTATCTTCTAGAAAAGATGGATATGCAATGTTTATGTTTCTTGAATTTCTTAACAACCTGTTTCCAGTTCCTAAATGTGCTGGATAAACACTATAAAATTTTGCTAAAGATGCTTTCAGAAAATTATTATTTTGCAACACAATTTTTAACCTATCGTAACCACCAAAAAGCTCATCGCCTCCATCGCCTGAAATTGCAACTTTATAATTTTGTGATATTTCTTTACTTAAAATATAAGAGGGTATTGTTGATGGATCGCTATAAGGCTCATCAAATATATTTATTGATTCAACTATGCTTTCATTTTTTAAATTTTGGGAATCTAGATTAATTGTTATGTGATTTGTATCAAATTTCTTTGATACTGCATTAAACCATTTACTCTCATCATAATCACTTTCATTAATACTCATTGAAAAGGTATTTAATTTATGATTTTTAGCTGCCATTTTGATTATTGATGTTGAATCTATCCCACCTGATAAAAAATTTGCAATTTCAACGTCTGCTTTCATTCTTAAATCAACAGAGTCTTCCATTAATGCCATTATTTCTTCGTTATCAAAATTTTCCTCGCCAACAAAACTAGATGGTTCCCAATATATCCTTTTATTTTCTGAAAAATTTGGAGTGTTTAAATCGATTTCAATTATTTCCCCGGGTTTTACTTTAAAAATTCCTTCATAAATTGTATTTGGGGACGGAACAACACCATAATTTAAAAACTTGTTTAGTTGATATTCATCTAGTGACGTTTTACCTGATAACTGCTTAATGCTTTTTAAATTTGAGCCAAGAAAAAAACTATTATTATTTTTTGTGTAAAAAAGAGGTTTTTGTCCGACCCTGTCTTTTGCCAGGTAAAGTTTATTCAAATTTAAATCAATAAAACTTATTGAAAACTGACCGATTAATTTATTTACAAAATCAATTCCAAAATATGAAATACCGTTTAAAACAACTTCCGTGTCGGAGTGCTTGCTTTTAAAGCTTATATTTTGATTTTCTAATTCAGTACGCAATTTTTTATGATTATAAATTTCACCATTAAACATAAGAACAGTATTGTGTTTTTTTGAAATCATGGGCTGAGAGGCATCTTCAGTTAAATCCAATATGGATAATCTATTAAATATAAAACCTATATTTAAATTTGTGATTCCACTGTTTTGTGTTGAACTATCAACAAAATATGCTTTTTTTTCATCTGGACCACGACACACGATATTTTCATTACATTGTTCTAGTAAACTTTTATCTATTTTTTGATTAGATATTTGTCCAAGGTAACCGCACATCCCTCTATGTTACATTTAATTTTTAAATCTTATTTCTATATAACTATTTATTGATTTTTCCAAGATCCATTCCATTATTATATGATTATGAGTAAGTCAAATTTTTTAGTCATAACACCAACTTTTAATGAAATAGAGAACATAGGATCTTTCATTAATAAAATATCTGAATTAAATCTGGATTTATTAATTGTTGATGACAACTCTCCTGATGGGACAGGACAACTCGTTACTGAAAAAATTGAAAAATATGAAAATCTCTACCTACTATCTCGTGAATCAAAACAAGGATTGGGATCTGCATATCGTATGGGATTCGACTGGGCTCTTGACAAATCCTATAAATACATTATTCAGATGGACGCAGATTTCTCTCATCGAATGAATGATCTAGTTAAATTAATTGAATGTATTGATGATTTTGATATTCTAATTGGTAGCAGATACGTCTTGGGAGGTAATACTACAGGATGGAGTTTAAGAAGAAAGTTACTATCCTCATTTGCAAATAAATTATCTAGGTTTCTTATTGGTGGGAAAATCAGAGACATGACAAGCGGGTTCAGAATTTATTCTGAAAAATCCCTTAATTTAATTCCATATAACAACATAACTTCTGATGGATACTCTTTTCAAATTGAAATGACATCTATTTTTATTAATACAAACTTAAAAACGATGGAAATTCCAATAACTTTTGAAGAAAGAAGACAGGGCAATTCAAAAATGGACTTTTCAATAATTTTAGAAGCTGTAATTAAAATATTTAGTATATTTTTAAAAAGAATAATCAAATGAAACTAGCAGTACACATAACATTTTTCTATCGTGATGAAAAACTAGACGATAGATGGACTAATGCTAAAGACAAGTTTCCATACCTTAAGAAAATAATTAACGAATATAACCAGTATCCTTTAAATGTAGATATTTTCATTCATACAAATAAACAATTTAACTTATTGGATTTAAAATACGACACATATAAAAATGGAAAAATACAACTTATTAAGCACAATCTTTATAAATATTCATTGTTCAAAGGAAAAAATTATTACTTAACATGGGCAAGTCGTAAAACAATTAAAAAGCAAAGAAATGAATATGATTTTTTCATATATCAAGAAGACGATATTTTTGTACCAATAAATGCATTTAATTACTGGCAAACAAATAAACAAGACTGTCTAAAAAATGATTTTAATTTAGGCTTTTTAAGAATCGAATTGAAAGATGAAATTGAGTATGTTTCAGATTTGGATATGAAAATAGATAAAATAATCAATTTAGATAAAAAAGAGTATGTAATTAATGATGTAAATCCATATTGTGCATTTTGGATATATGATAAAACTGAGTTAAACAAATGGATTGAAAGTAAATTTTGGGATTTAAAAAATATTCATGGAAGAGGTGCAATTGTTAGTAATAAATTAGAAAAGATTGGTTTAAATAATTTTCCATTTTTAAGATATTTAATTTATTCATATAAAAATAAAAGGCCAGATAGTGCGATGGAGGCCAGTGCTATTGGTATAAATGGTTTAAATCTAGGTTGGTATAAAAATACTGTTCTGCCAATAAAAAATAGGAATGTAGACCCTGACTGTAGGATTTATCATCTATCAAATTATTATGCTAATGAATATGAAACAAATATGGGCACAATAAAGTTTGATCAAATTATTTTGTAAATATTTAGCTTTTTAACTTTGTTAGCTTTTCAAAAAACAATGTGAATCCTAATACAACAGAATTATAAAATATTAAGTAAAGTATTTTTAAATTATCAATTTTAGAAATATAGTTATTAAAATTTTGTTCCCTTATTTTGCTTAGTTCAAAAATATTAAAGTTATCTAGAAAATCAAATATGCTTACTAAATTTATAAAAAAGATAGTCCTGGTAAATGACGAAGCCCAGTTTTCAAGACTAAAAATCTCATAAAATAAAATGTAGTAATATGATTGAGCAGCAAATTCATTTTGAGTTCCCCATAATGTTGTCCCTAGTTTAAGAGTTAAATCTTGAGAGCTATACAAGAAGAAGTTACCAAAGAATAAAATTATCACAAATGGAATAAGAAAATTAATTTTTTTATTATTTAAATAAAGGCAAAGCTGGTAAGCACAGATCGGAATTATACCTACAAGTAATCTTTGACCAAATGATGCCTCTCTTCCTTGCCAAACTATTAGTACCAAAAAAGCACCAAAAAAATATAAAAATAAAAATAATTTACTAAACAAATTTAACTCTTTGTAATATTTTTTATTGAAAAAAAGGCTGATAACACCCATGATGATTACAGGTGTAGACCACAATAATCCTAGTGAGGGTGAAAAAACAAGATTTAACAAATTAGAAAAACCACTCAATATCCATTGAATATTAATATCATTAGCAATTCCTGCTGTCGTATTATTTGAATTTAAATTAAGTAAAAAAGAATTTTGATCATAAATTTTTTGGGCAGCAGTTACATAAACAAAAACTGTTAGAAAAAAAATTCCAAAATTAACAATTAAATTTGAAATATTAAATTTAAATTTTTTATGGTAAACAACAAACAAACACAATGAAAATATAAATGTTGAAGGTCTTGTGATTGAGAGTAGAAAAAATGAAAAAACTAATTGAAAAAATATAGATTTTTCAAATAAATCTTTTTTTGATTCAAACAAATAAAAAATAAACATTACCAAAAAAAACTCAAAAGAATGGGCCATTAAAAATCTATTTGAAACATAGTGAACAACTGTTCCAAAATAAATAAGAAGATAAACTATCTTTTTATTTATAAAGATTCTTTTAATTTCTAACAATTTATCAAAAAAATAAAATCCAAGAAGACAATAAACCAGTGAACCAAATAAATAACCAAGTAAAGCGTAACTACCTATTGGATTGTTTCGGATTTCTCGAGTCTCTGATTTTTCATCAAAAAAACTAAATATTTTAACAAAAATAGAATTAGCATATGCGCTTCCTGGTGAATGAAATGGTGCGTTTGTAATTTTATGATAATTAGGGTGATCTAAGGAGTGGTCATCTTTATAATCTAAATCAAAATCAAAAGCTATAGTCGAAGTGTGTATCCAATATGATAAATCGTCACTGCCAACTCCTAAACCGTCGGTACTAATTAACCATGTAGGTTTAAATAAAACAATAATTAAAAGACAGAAAAAAAAGGTCTTTAAATTTATTTTTGTAATTCTTAGCATTGATATTCGATTATTTTCATAGAATTTTCATATTTAAATTTTGCAACTCCATTGTTATCACACTTTTGACTAATTATATTCTCAACATTATTGCATTCAAAAGGATCCGACAAAAATAAGAAATTTTTATCATTAACAGCTTCAAAATTCTCAAGATGTACAAATAGATTATTCTCCTGAAATTTATTCAAGTATTGCACTCCTTCTAAACACGAATAATAAATTTCTGATTTATTTTCAGCTGGGTGTTTCATTATTGAATCAATGCTATTCATCCTCTCAAATCTAGGAATGACAAAACTTACGGTGATTAAAACAAAAATTAATATTTGGTTTAAATTTATGAAAGTTTGAAATTTTTTTGAAGTAAAAACTGTAAATAAGTAATCGTAAATTATTAAAAGATATATAACTATAAAAAAAATATTTAATGAGTTCAGATAGTTTCCAACATCTCTGTATGCGCTCATAAAAATAATTAACAGAATATTACTTAAAGCTAATCCAAACAATATATTTTTATTTTTTAAATTAATTTTCATGGATAAGTAGATAATTACGATTATCAACATTAAATTTAAAGAATTTACTGGAGAAAAAAAAGTTTGCTTAATTATGCTTATAAAATCTTGCCGAGAATTGAAGTAACTTGTTGGTTGATTAAAAAAGACAAAAAGGACAATAAATGATGAAATTAAAAAATAATATATTAAATTTTTTTTATTTTTATATTTTTTAATTACTGAATATACAAAAGGCAAAAAAATTAGCGATTGTATTTTAATTAAAGGAATGCAAAAAATTAAAAATCTACTTGTGAGCTCTCTATTATTTTTAATTGAAATTAAGAAAACACAGATAGCTAATATGATTATTTTTTCTTGCAGACTTGGATGAATTACTAAATCAGATGCATATGGCCATGAAAAAAATATAAAGTAATATAAAAATTTATTTAAACTAAAAAAATCTTTCATTGCAAAATAAAAGAGCTCTAGTATCAAAAATAGAAAGAATAAATTAAAAATAAAATATCCTTTTACTGAAAATAAGGTATATCCAATGTTATTTATTGTTATCTGCAATGGTAAAAATGGACGAAATCCTCCACTATTAATATCACTATTTATAAAGTAAAAATAGCTACTACTATCATTTAAAAAATTTAATTGTGTGTAATTAAAGTCATCCATTAAACCAAGGGATTCTATATATACATCAATAAGGATCAAATAAACCAAAATTACTATATAGAAAGATGAATTAGACTTTAAATTTGCATATTTTAACATTTGGTATAATTTTCTAGTTTTTATTTTATTTAACAATATTAATCGCCACGATGGGAACTACTTGTTATAAAAATGATTAAATATAAACAAAAACATTTTGTTTTAACTTTTTGAAATCAATAATTTAGGATGATTAGTTAATGAAAATTATCAATCTAAATTTATAAAGTATATTTCATTTTCAATAAAGTCAATATCACTCTTACATTTTAAAAGTGAGTCAAAAGCAGGATTTTTCTTGGTGAAAATGATACCTCCATAGCCGAGATCACTAGTCATTTTTATAATTTCCTCACAATTTTCAATAATAAATACTTTATCTATCCTTTGTTTATTTTCCCACCAACTTACAATCTCATCACCCTTATAAGGATGTGCAATGTAGTTGCCTGATGTCGAAAGAAAGGTAGAAAATATAATATCTGTGTCATAGTAATCGATGAGGTAGATTCGAGAGTCACTCTCTGGTTTATCCAAAACTTGAATAAAGTCTTCTCGAAGTAAATCCTCATTACTATTAACTGGTGAAAAATTGTAGATTCTATAGAAAGGTTGTGATACTTCATATACATCATCTTTTGGGTAACTATTTAAATTATTAAATTCAAAAAATACAAAAGTACTAATTAAAAGTAATAATAAAATGTTTAAGATTGACACCTTTTTTCCTACAAAATCTACTATTTTGTTAATAGCAATCAAACTCCCAAAAAAATAAATTAATATAGATAATCTCCATGGAGTAAATGTTCTAATATATGAACCAAATATATTTGCTTCGTTGAAATATGAAAGAAACATGGACAATATAATTATTGCGAATACTATTTTAAAAAAAAGTTTTAGGTTATTGTCTATAAATTTTGCAATTATTATATAAAAGATTATTAATTCTAATTCAAATGTGAATCCTTCTGTTCCAGGATAATTGCCACCAAAATGAAATGAAAAATTATTTAAATCAAAGGTAACTAGTGATAGTAATGTAATCTGACCATTGAATAATCTATGATTTTGAATTCTATAGTTAGTAAGAATATTGTCAGAAACTAGTAATACATCATTAGAAGAACTTAAATTAGTAATGCTGTAAAAAGCTACAAAAGAAAAGGAAATTATTATTGGTAAAAGTTCATATAAAGAAATATTTCTTTTTTGTTTTATTAGATAAGTCAAAACTAAAACTGAAATTGGTACGATATTATATGTGTGCATAATTAGAGATATTGAACAAAGAAAAAAAGATTGTAAATATTTTTCCTTAGAAAACATGTAAATTGCTGGTAAAAGAAGAATGTCAAATAAACTTGGCTCAAAAGATGTTGTAAATAAACTAAAGTGAGCAAATCCACTTGATATATAATCATTTATTTTTAAAATAATATGTTTATACAGCCAAATATTTTGGTCAATAAACAAAGCAAATAATTTATCTAATCTAATTATTTTTACAAATAAAAATTGTAAAATACTTGGCGACAATAAAACTATTGCAATTAGACCATAAGTAAGATAATTTTTCCTGAAAAAACTATACGAAATTAAACAAAACATAAAAAATATCATTAGCAACGATAAGAAATTTAGATAATTTAATATATTGATATTAAATAAATCAATTAACTGTGTATTTAAATATTTATAAACTGGATATGGATATGTGATGTTTGAAGTAAAATCCAATTCAAATATTCCAAAATTTTCCTTCATTATTGTTGGTAAATAATTTAGTTGGTTTCCTGAAAACATTTGTGAAACTTGATTTATTGTTAAATAGATAAAAGAAAGATTTAATAAAACAATTAAATGAATAAGTCTTTTTTTAAAATAACCAATAACTGTAATTAGCAAAAGTAATGGGAAATACAAAGGAAGTAAATTACTTTTAAATTGTAAAATAAATAATATTACAAAGGTTGCTATCAATCCATTAATTTCACTTGCAAATAACTTATTTTTCATATTTTTAAGAACCAGTTTCTAATTACTTTGAAGTATAATTAAAAATTTTAAATGATTATTTATAAATTAATCTCTCTTTTGAGTGTGAAAATGAAATATAATTACAATACAATTTAAATTTATTAAATATATGAAAAATTTTTTTAGGTAGTCATGGTTAGTTCAATTAAACAGGTATTGATACCATCTGCAGGAATAGGCTCAAGACTTGGCAGTCTTACAAAAAATATAAATAAAGCCCTTATCCAAATTGACGGAAAAGCAGTTATTAGTCATATAATTGATCTTTATCCAGAAAACTACGAATTTATAATCTGTTTAGGCCACAAGGGAGACCTTTTAAGGCAGTACTTAGAAATCTCACATCCTAAAACTAAATTTAAATTTGTAAATATTGATAAATTTGATGGACCTGGTTCTGGTTTGGGGTATACCCTTCGAAAAACAAAAGATTTAATTGATTCTCCATTTTACTTTCATACAAATGATGCAATCTTTAATAAAAAGATACCTAACTTTGACGATGATACAATACTTCTTTCCTCAAATTTGGTAGATAGCAGAAACTACAGAACAGCGTCTATTGATGAAACTAAAGGCATTATTAGTGAACTTCATGATAAAACTCAAAATAAACTTTTAAATGTTTTCACCTATACCGGAGTCGCCTATATAAAAAACTATAAAGATTTTATTAGATTTCTGGACACTATGTCTGTTGAAATTGGTGAGTCTGATTATTTTATTAAAAAAATTGGAGGAGAAACAAATTACTATCTTTCATCTGATTGGATGGATATTGGATCAATTGATGGAATTAATACAGCTAAAGCAGCTTTCGGAGGTTTTAAAAACCTGGACAAGACAACAGAAGAAATTTATTTCATAGATAATAATGTAATAAAATTTGATATCAATGATATTACTGTTTCTCAAAAAGTTGAAAGAAGCAAAAAACTTAAAAAAGTAGTTCCAAAAGTACTAAAAAATACAAATAATTTCTTTTTATATAAATATGTTGAAGGAGATCTTGTCGCAGATTTATTAAGTCCAAATGAAATATTTGAAGACTTATTGCTATGGTGTGAAAAAAATTTATGGAAGCAGATTAAACTCAATAAATCTGATGAATCTATTTTTAAGTCAGAAACAAAAAACTTTTATTTTGATAAAACTTTTGACAGGATTAATTTCTTTAATGAAGAATATGGCTATTTTGATAGAAATACAAAAATTAATGGGACACTATATCCAAAGCTCGAAAAAATATTAAACGAAGTTGATTGGGATAATATTTTTGACGCTCTTCCATGCCATTATCATGGTGATTTGCATTTTGAAAATATATTAAAAACGGATAAAGGATATTGCCTGCTTGACTGGAGGGGTTCTTATGGCAACACAACATTATTCGGAGATATTTATTATGATTTGGGCAAATTACTTCATGGGCTATGGATTAACCATAAGATAATCAGGGATGATCATTATGAAATTAGAATGAAAGGCTCGACTATAACCTTTGATGTCTATCAAAAAAAATCACTAATAGATTGTCAAAAAATCTTAAAAGAATACGCTTTTGCAAATAATTATTCGTGGAGAAAGATTGAAACTATAGCTTCACTTATACTTTTAAATATTGCACCATTGCACCACGATCCTTACTCAAAGCTTTTATACTTCTTTGGTAAAGAACAACTACAACGGATTGTGAATGAATATGAATGAAGTTATCAAAAAACCTTGGGGAAAAGAAGAAATTCTTGAACAAAACAATTTTTATGTATTAAAAAGATTAACTATGAACAAAGGTCATCAGTGTTCATTGCAATACCATGACTTTAAACATGAAACAATTTATGTCCTTGAAGGAACACTACACATCTTTTTTAAATACGAATGGAAAGAGTACAAAACTGGAGACATTCTTGTTATAAAACCAAAGGAAGTACATAGAATGAAGGCAATTGACGAAGATTGTGTTTATTTAGAATCATCAACTACAGAACTTGACGATGTTGTTAGGTTAGAGGACGACTACAGAAAAATAGATTAAATTTTAATAATCTCTTTGAAATAATACATACTCATCTTAATTTTTGATAAAAAACCGTGATTCCATGAGCTTTCTCCAAACTCTCTTTCTTTAAAATAAACATTAAATCTAATAATTTTTGCTTTTTTTCTTTTTGCTTTTATAAATGTATGAACATCAAATGCAAAACCATTTGGTGAATCAATGATAACATCTGAAATCAAATTTTTGTTACCCAAGGCTGGTAGGCCGGTAATATCCCAATACAAACCTTTTTTAAAAATAGAGGTATATATTGCCATCATAATTGTAAAAAAAACGCTTACTAATGATTCTCTATTTTTTCTTTTCCCTCTTATATACAAATTTTCATATTTATGAATATTCTCTTGCATAATTGATTTAATTTCAAGAAGAGACTCAATTGGTATTTGTAAATCAGCATGTGTCCATCCTATAAACTCATATTTATCATCTATTGCTTTATTTAATCCACTTACGATTCCAAAGCCCATTCCTTGATTATTATCAATTTCACAAAGACTTATAAAATCTAAACCTACAATTTTTTCATTAAGCAATTGTCTTGTATTATCAAAAGAACCGTTATCAACAAGGACAAAATTTATATCTTTATCAACACTATTAATGTTTTCCAATTCAGCTATCAGCAAGTTTAAATTTTTTTCCTCGTTGTAACAAGGAATCACAAAACAATAATCACCCTTCATTAAAAAATTGATTTTTGATATGAAGACAAGCATCTAAGACAGCTCCTTCTCCACTTTTTGACTCAGTAACAAAATGAGCTTTTTCGATTACTTCACGTCTCGCATTTTTAGGTGCAATAGAATACCCTACAATATCCATTATCTTTGCATCATGGTAACCATCACCCATGAATATAGTTTCATCAACTACAAAATCATTAATGTATTTTTCTCTATCGTTCTCCGACACTAGATCAACACTAAATCCCATATCTGAAATTCTTTTTTTAGTTATCTCAAGACCTCTAATATCAGCAGAAATGAAATGTACATTTATTAAATCTTTTATCATTTTTAAGCCATCGTTGTCATGAGGACCGAAAATTTTATATTTTTTCCCTTCCTCGCTATAAATCATTTGGCCTGTTGTTAAGACCCCATCAACATCCAATATAAAATTTTTAAACATTTTCAACCTTTAATAAGAGAAGTTTAAATAATAATAATAATAATTTTCTTTAAATTAAAAAAATATAAATATTTCAGGCTTCCCACTTTAGAATGGTTAGGTGAACCAAGTAGTTAAATTTGTAAAAAATAAAACCAAATATTTTATTTTATTTATTTTAGCTTTTTTGATGATATCATCAGATAACTTGTCACCATTAAATCCTATTGTGTATAAAACGAAGTTATGGGTTGAGGATACTTTTATCTTTACTGGAATTAAAATTTCTGAAGACGAGGGTCTTAGCAGTTATGGAAGTCATTCAATTGGACTATTTAATGGAGAAAAAGATGACTTAACAACTCAAGAATTAGATAATAATTTTTTTGATTATCATTTGAAAATTAATAAAGATTACCTTGATGGTAATTTAGAGTTGTCTGAAAATCC
>MDTB01034746.1_pt1 | contig 14781 bp, 13 predicted proteins | sample 811161 | NCBI WGS metagenome assembly MDTB01 (sample SAMN05326650, study PRJNA326480) | marine metagenome | isolation source: seawater | place: Mediterranean Sea | collected 2009
AGTGGATAAAAATCTAAGTCACTATGATTTTTATGGAACAGATCAAAAAAAAATTTCAAAAGGGCCATTCAAAAAAATCTTTAAATTAAATATCAAAAAAAATTATATAAATAACATAAAAAAAATATGCATATTGAATAATATAAATCTTATAATTCCGTATTCTGACAGTGAGGCTTTAATTTTATCTAAATACAAAAAACTTTTCGGGAAAAAAAAAATTATGATTTTAACAAACAATTTTAATACAAATAAAAGAATTTCTAATAAATTTTACGTTTATAATTTACTTAAGAAAAAAAAAATTAAGGTTCCTAAATTTTACTTTATAAAAAAATTAAGTGAATTTAATAATAAGTTAAAATTATTAAATTTCCCTAACAAGACAGTAGTTTTAAAGCCTATTGATCAAATTGGTGGAAGAGGAGTTGTTTTTCTTAAAGGAAAAGATTTTCAAAAAATTAAAAGAATAAAAGTAGGAAAACGTGAAAAAGTATTAGAAATAAATAAATTAAATTTCACTCAATATTTAAAAAAATACAAAAAAATATTGATAATGGAAAAATTGAATCCTCCTGCGCATGATGTTGATTATTTTAGACAAAATAAAAAAAAATTAATTTCAATTAGGCGCAGAATTAACCCAAGCGGTATTCCTTATAAGGGCAATACAATTATACAAGATAAGAAAATAGAGAAATACTGCAATAAAATTGTAAAAACTTTAAATATTAATTCATTAATTGATATCGATTTACTACAAAACGAAAAAAAAGATAATGTTTTGTTAGAAATTAATCCAAGGCCAAGCGGAAGCATTGTTATAAATCATAAAGCAAATTTCCCATTTTTATCATTTGTAATTTCTTCCATGTTTAAAAAAAATTATAAAATTAAGAAATTAAAGTCTACTAGAAAAATTTTAGTTTAATGTTTGTAGAAATCAAAAAGGTAATTGAAAAAAACTTTGAAAATTTTGAATTTAGAAGTTCGAATGCAAAAATTTGGGAAGAGACTTTAAATAATATTGATTATGTACCAATTGATTACACAAACGAGATTATTAACTACCGCGAAAAATACTTAGGTGAAAAAAACAATAATTTTTACGATACCTCTATTATAATTTATAAAGAAAAAACTCCAATAGCGCTGTGGGCTTTTTCCATAAGTTATTCAAAATTTTATGAAATCAGTTGTTTTGGCCGGGAATTAAAAGGACCCCTTTTTGTAAGGAATTGTTCTGATGAGGAAAAATTAAAAATTTGTAAAAGAATTTACTCTTTACTTAATGACATGCAAAGTATTTTAAAATTCAGCATGAAAGTAACAGCGATGCAAAATAAAGAGGATAAATTTTGGCTGGAGATATGCAAAATAAATTTTTATAAGTCTAATAATGAAACAGTATCTAATTTTTGTCTAAAATTAGATTCACCTAAAGAAATTACGAAATATTTCAGACCCGTTTATAGAAATTATTATAATAGATGGAAAAAAAATAAATATTCTGGTTATAACTTAAAAATTTTAAAAAATGATAATTTTGAAGTTTGGAATAAGTTTAAAAAGCTTCATTACAAAGTATCTGGAAAAGTAACTAGATCACAAAAGACGTGGGATATTCATTTTGAAAATATAAAAAAAGGAAAAGCTTTTTTATGTTTTATTGAAAATATGTCGACTCAAGAATTTTTAGGAGGTGCTTATTTTTCATTAAGTAAGGACGAAGCTTATTATGGAATAGGCACTTACTCTATAGACCCTAAAGAAAAAAATATACCAATTGGGCATCTCATTCAATTTGCAGCAATAGAGGAAATGATCAACAGAAAAATTAAAAATTATAGAGTTGGTGAATATACTAATAAAAGCATCACCTCTGAAAAAAATAAAAATATAACTTTTTTTGCCAAAGGTTTTTCATCTCAAGAAAGAGTTGACCAAGTTTTTTCCATGCATAAATGACAAATTTAATAATTACAAATCCAGAAGTTTTTTATGAAAAAGATAAAAAAAACATTTTTTTAGGTGAGTGGTGTTACTTGAGACCAGACTCATTAGTTGAATTTAAAAATACTTTACTCTTTGATCATTACCACTGGGATGACTTACACAAAAAAAGGAAGGATTTTGATTATCTTTTAAAACTTATCGATAAAACCTTGGATAACATTAAAATATCATTTAATGAGAACTTTAAAGTTAATTATTCAAATAGGTACTATAATATTTTGATATGTCCTTGGATATCTAAGTTTATACTACACTTGTTTGATAGATGGGAAATTATTAAATCTTTCTCAAAAATTCACGAAGATGCTTATGTAAATATTTATAGTTTTGATGATAAAGAATTTATACCATTAGATACTGAAACTGCACTATATCATTTTAATACATCAGATTGGAATCATTGGATTTTTAGCAAAATTATAAGTTGTCAAAAAAAAATTAGAGTTATCGAAAAAACTCAATCAAAGAGTAAAAATTCAATAAATTTAAGAAAAAAAGAGAAGAACAATAAATTTAATCTCATAAATTTATTTCTAAAAAAATTATCTTCAAATACTTTATTTATAAAAGATTTTCAACTTTCACCTATTTCGAGATTATTTTTACATCTAAAACATAGAAATTTTATTTTTTATCCTGAAAATATAAGTTATCCAGATTATTCAATCGATTTTGGGCTAAGAAATAAATTATTTGAAAAAAAGGAATACTATAATTCTTTTGAGTCCTTTTTATTCGACATGTTAAAAATAAATTTCCCTAAAATTTTTTTAGAGGGTTTTATGGATAGTAAAAATTTGTTAAAAAAACTAAATTGGTTAAATAATCCTAAAAAAATTATTACTTCTTATTGTTATCAATCCGATGAAGTATTTAAATACTATACTGCTGAAAATGTTGAAAGAAATAAGTCAAAATACTTTATTTCACAACATGGTGGATCTTGGGGATTTTTAGAATTTAAATTATTTGAGAAAATTGTAGCAAAAATGTCTAATAATTTTCTCTCTTGGGGACATATAGAAAATGATAATTATACTATTCCAACATTTTTAACTAAAAAAAATAAAAATCGCTATTCGAACAAAATAAATCCATCTGGCGTTTTAATCCCTATGACAGAATTTGAAAATTATCCTTCAAATATTGAAACTATAAGGTCGAGAAAAGACACTATCAAATTCATGAGTCAATTTGAAAGTTTTATAAAAAAACTAAATGATAAAATTTTAATACAAAGTAAGATCAAGTACAGAAATCCTTTTCAAGCAGTCAAATTACCTGATGAGAGTAAAAAAGGTGTTCTCCTTGACGGCCTAAACTTTATAGAGGAAATATTAGAAAATAAGTATAAAAATAATTTAATTAAATCAAAAAAAACATCCATTGAAATTTCACAAAATTTTAAATTAATAGTAGAGTTTTTAAATGGAACAGGATTTTTAGAATGCATGGCAAATAATATTCCAGTAATTTTAATTATGTCTTCTGAATACAACAGGTTGAACAATAAAGCTAAAAAAATGTTTAAAAAACTTAAGGACTCAAATATATATTTTGAAGACTTTGAAATGGCGGCAAGTTTTATTAATTTAAACTATAACAAAATAGATTCTTGGTGGAATTCAAAATTATCTCAAGAAAGTAGATTAGAATTTGTAAATAATTTTGCAAAAATTGAAAAACACCACAAAAAAATGAGTAGTATTATCGAAAAATTATGAGCAAGAAAATAAAATGTTTAGTAACTGGTGGAAGTGGATTTTTAGGATCACACTTGGCAGATCAACTAACTGAAGCAGGTCATACCGTGACCATTTTTGATAAAAAAAGTTCAGTTTGGAAAAAAAAAGATCAAAAATTTATAAAAGGTGATCTTCTCAATTTTAAACAATTAAGGAAAGCGGTAATAAAAAACGATGTGGTCTTTCATTTTGCTGGCTTAAGCGATCTTAATGAAGCCCTCAACAATCCCAAAAAAAGTATAATGCTTAATATTCTTGGAACTGTGAACTTACTCGACCTTTGCAAAACCTACAAAATAAAAAGATTTATTCATGCAAGCTCTATCTACGTTAATAGTGAGCAAGGTGGATTTTATAGAAGCAGTAAGAGAGCTGCAGAAGATTATATAGAAGAATATAAAAAAAGATTTAATTTAAAATTTACAATCTTAAGATTTGGTTCTTTGTACGGCAATAGGGCAGACTCTTCTAACGGAGTAAAAAGAATAATAGATTTAGCATTAAAAAGTAATAAAATTGAATACTATGGAAGTACAAAATCAGAGAGAGAATACATACACGTAAAAGATGCTGCTATTGCCTGCATTAAAGCGATGAGTAAAAAATATGAAAATAAACATCTAATTGCGACGGGTCCAAAAAAAATAAAAGTTGTTCAATTTCTAAAGATATTAAATAAACTTTTAGATAATAAAAAATCTATAAATTTTATTAATAAAAAAAAACATGGTCATTATATAAAAAATCCATATACATATAAATTCAGGAAAGGAGTTAAACTTAATTTGAAAAATCAAATTAAATTTAGTTCTGGTTTAAAAAGTCTTTTGAAGAGTCACATATAATTATGATTATAGCAATAATGATTGGAAGAGCTGGCAGTAGAGGCTTTCCTGGAAAAAATACAAAAAAAATATTAGGAAAAAGTATTTGTGAGTATCCTATATTAGCAGCAAAAAAATCAAAAAGTGTTAATAAAATTTTTATTTCAACAGATTGTCCAAAAATAAAAAAAATCGGAAAAAAACACTCTGTTCAATTTATAAAGCGACCAAAAAAATTAAGTAGCAACAAAGCTTTAGGTGATCACGTGTTTGAATATACATTTAATGAAATAAAAAAAGATTACATAAAAAAAAATATCGATATTAAATATGTAGTATTATTATTCGCTAATGCGCCACTGGTTACCTCTAAGATGATTGATGAAGGAATTAAATTTCTTAGTAAGAAAAAAAACAAGAGTTTTGACTCTGCAGTTTCAACATCAGTTTATAATATGTGGAGTCCTTTAAGAGCTAGAAAACTTAAATCTGATGGTTCTTTAAAACCTTTCGTTAAATTTGAGTATTTTGGAAATCCAAAAACTTTGAATTGTGATCGAGACTCACAAGGAGACGTATATTATGCCGACATGTCGTTATCAGTAGTAAGGCCGAAATGTTTAGAAAATCTGAAAAAAGGTTTACTCCCTCAAAAATGGATGGGAAAAAAAATTGCACCAATAAAATCTTATGCAGGTTTTGACATTGATTATGAATGGCAGCTTCCTCTTCTTGAATATAGATTGAAAAAGAATGGCTTCAATAAATAAAATAAATGAATATTGGTATTATTTGGGAAAATATTGAAGTTGGTGGAGTTGGGACTCACTTAGAAATTCTACTAAATAATAAAAAATTTAAAAATTGTAAATTTACAATTTTTACCAATAAAAACAATATAGCGTATGCAAGAATTAAAAACAGATTAAATTTAAAGAACACATCTTTTGTATTATATAAATCTTTGAATGTTTTTATTTTTAGAAATAAAATACTACAGTCTTTCTATTTTTTGTTTCAGCCAATACTTTTTTTAATTTCAATTTTTCAATTTTATAAATTACTTAAAAAATTTGAATTTGATATTTTGTTAGGTAATTGTGGAGGGTATGGTAGTTTCAGATCTGAAATGGCAGCAATAATAGCTGCTCACTTTCTTAGATTTTCAAATAAGATTTTATTAATACATCATTCTTTCACAAGACCAATATTATGGAATAATTTATTAAAGACAACAAATTATATTTTAAGAAATTTTGTTGATAGTTTTATATTTGTATCTAATGCTGTTAAAAACGACATCAAAAAAAATACATGTCTCTTAAATAACAGTAAAAAAATTAGCATTATACACAATGGTATAGACATCAAAGACTTCTCAAAAAATAACAAACAACTAAATAAAGTATTTAAAAAAGGAAAAGGAACACTCAAAATTGGCATGATATCAAGAGTAGAAGAGTATAAAGGTCATATGGATTTAATTAATTGCTATCACGAACTACCATCTCAAATAAAAAACAAAATTAGTATCTACTTTATAGGAAAGAGTTCAAAAAAATTTAAAGACAAAATATTAGAAAAAATTAAAAAATTTAATTTAAAAAGAATTTATTTCACTGGTTTTCTGAATTACGAGAGTTCTGCCATTGCAAAACAACTTGATCTATTAGTGTCATTAACGAAAGATTTTGAAGGATTTGGTTTAACTTTAGCAGAGGCATTATCTGTAAAAACACCAGTTTTATCTACCAAAGTTGGTGGTGTCATTGAATTTTTAAATAAAAAAAACTCAACACTTATTGATGCAAATAATAAAAAGGCTTTAGATTTTGCAATAAAAGATTTCGTAAATAATGAGAAAAAATGGAAAAAAAAAGCTTTAATAGGCAAAAGAGAAATACATAAGCACTTCAACTCAAATATTATGGCAAAAAATTATTACATACATTTTAATAAGTTTGTTAATAATAAAATATGAGCGTAAAAAACGAATTTAAAAAATTTGTGTTAAATTATCAACCATTCAAATGGGAGGTAAACCATGAAGATAAAAGGTTGGAGATAAAAGATAAACATAGTTTTGAAATAGGTTATGAAAGATTTTTTCAGGTATTTAAAATACTCAAACAAATTAGAAATAAAATATTAAATCCTCAAATCATAGATGTAGGAGCTTTTCCTGGAAATATGATAAAAATGAGCAGCGAAATATTTCCTGATTACGAAAATTACACGGCAGTGGGTTTAGATTTATCCCAGGATTTTGTTGAAAATGTAAAAAATTATAATGTTAATTGTATTGATACAGAAATTGATCCTAATTTTCCTGACTCTAAAAATGTAAAAGAATGGAACACAAAAGGAAACGATATATGTTATTTACTTGACACAATAGAACATCTTGTCGATCCAATTTATTGCCTAGAAAATATAAATAAATCCCTAAAAATAGGTGGGTACTTAGTTCTCACTACAGACAATATAGCAAATTTTTTTTATATACTTAAAATGGTTTTAAAAGGATCTAGCCCGAATGTTCATCCGATACTGTCCTCAATGTTTTACAAAGGCAATCATAGACCTCATAATAAAGAGTTTAGTAAAGAAGAATTATTTTTTTTATTAAGGTATACTGGATTTGAGGTAGAAAATCATAAATATTTTGATCGTATGCAAGGAGAATATAAAATTATCGATAACAATATTAAAAAAAATAAAATAAAATTTTCTTTTAAGAGAATTTTAAGAACTATAGTAAAAAATATTTCTTATTCCATACCACACTTTAGAAATCATCAGATTTTGTTAGCAAAAAAAACCACAGAGTTAGACAAAATGGATAGAATTAATCCTACCTCGTCATCTCAAGAATGGATGGATTTGAGATTAAAAACTATAGGGTATTAAATTTATGAACAAGATTAAGGAATATAAAAAACTTGGAAGCTTTAAAAATATCAAATTAGATAATTCTGATGATGGGAAACTAGTAATTTCTAGAATAAAAAAAATTTTTGACAATCAGTCTTTTTCAAAAAAATTATCCAAATATCAACTTAACATTATTAATTTAGTTAAGTCGGAACTATTTGAAAAAGAAGAGCCGATTTTTAAACTAAGTAATTATGTTATTGAAGAAATTAAAACAATTTCAGACGACCAAGTTTTAAACTATTTATTTCATAGATATAGATATGAAGTTCACCCTGAAAAAAATCAGCTAGATTCTTACCCACCTTATCTACAAATTGAGCCAAGTTCGATCTGCAACTATAGATGTGTTTTTTGTTTTGAGACCGATAAAACATTTACTAATAAAAAATCAGGGCATATGGGTACAATGAATTTAGATTTATTTAAAAATATTATTGACAGGGCCCATGGTAAAGTTGAATTCTTATCTTTAGCCTCAAGAGGTGAGCCACTTGTTTCTAAAGCAATAAATGAAATGCTTAAATATACTGAAGGCAAATTTTTAAATCTTAAATTAAATACTAATGCGTCTTTATTAAATGAGGAAAAGATTCACTCTATACTTTCAGGTGGAGTTAAAACACTTGTTTTTTCAGCTGACGCAGCTGATGAAAAACTATATGCAGAACTAAGGGTTAATGGAAGTTTAAAAAATATCTTAAAAAATATAAATTTATTTAATACAATAAAAGAAAAAAAATATCCGAAAAGCAAAATCATAACCAGAGTATCTGGAGTAAAAGTAAATAAAGACCAAGACTTTGATCAAATGAACAATTTTTGGGGTGAGCTAGTAAATCAAGTTGCGTTTGTTGATTATAATCCATGGGAAAATGTATACCTTAGTGAGGCGAATGAAATAACTAAACCTTGCTCAGATTTATGGAGAAGAATGTTTATTTGGTGGGATGGTAAAATTAATCCATGTGATACGGACTATAAATCAAATTTGAGTCCAGGAAATATAAAAGATTTTGATTTTGATCTTAACAAAGCCTGGAATTCTGATTCATATGCAAGATTAAGAAATTTTCACTTAAATAAAAATAGGAAAGAACTAAAACCATGTCAATCCTGCGTAGTAACATAAAAAAAAAAATATTAATATTAGGAGCTAGCTCAGATATTGGCATTGAACTTATCAACTGCTTAAGCAATAACTTTTATATTTATGCTCATTGCTCAAATAACTTTCGCAACCTCAATAAATTAAAAAGAGATAATCTCGAAATAATTAAATCTGATTTTAAAAAAGTAAACAACAAAAATTATAAAAATACTATCTCAAAGAAGTTTAATCATAGTTATGATTACATTTTAAATTTAATAGGATTTATTGATAAGAAATCTTACGAAAATACTGACATAAATTTTATTTTTAAATCTTTAAAGGTCAACACAATAATTCCAATGTTTATTGAGCGCAATGCAATTAAAAAAATGTTAAAAAAAAAATATGGAAGAATTTTAAATTGCTCAAGTATTGGTGTTAAATTTGGTGGTGGCAAAAATACATTTAATTATTCACTCTCTAAGCATTGTCTTGAGTTCATACCAAACTCTTACAAAATTTGGGCAAAAAAAAACGTATTAATAAATAACCTAAGAATAGGATTAACAAATACAAAGATTCACAAAAAAAAAAATCTGTCAAAAAATAAACTTTCTAAAAGAATACGACAAGTACCAATGCAAAGAATGGCCTCAACAAAAGAGGTAGCAAGTTTTATTTTAAATATAATGGATGAAAAAAATTCTTTCATGACAGGTCAAACGATAAGTATTTCAGGCGGTGAATAAATTCGCTTTATTATCGAGATTAAATAATGTCCAGCTTAAATAAAAGATATTTCACTGATTGGGAAAAAATTATCAATCTTTACATCAATTGGGTTTCAAAAACAAAATTAAGATATTTTTTTGCAAATAATTTATTATATGAAAATTTGTCAGTATGGTGGATTTCAGATATTTGCAATAAAGATAATGTTATAAAAAATAAATGGTTTCTTGATTTAAAATTATTATTAATTGATAAAAAAAAAATTAAAAATAATCTTATTGTATTGTACATTAAATTTTTAATTTTATTTCTTAAAAATTTTTGTGTTACATTTATTTGGTATTCTATTTTAAAGTTCATTTCATTTACTAGGTTTTGCAAGATTAATAGAAAAAATTGTTTTCACTCGTTTAATTATAATTTTTTTAATTACAAAAATACTTATTTAGATAGAATGTATAGCAATTCTGTTTTATCGAATGCGTCTAAGAATTTCTATCTTGTCAATATAATAAAGAAAAGAGAATTTTTGATTAATAAATTTTTTAAGAAAAATAATTCAAAAAAAATACCTGCTTTAATTGCCGATGAATATATTTCACCACTTGATGTGATAGATGTTTATTTAAAAACTTTAATTATGTTTTTAAAATTGAGTTTATTTTTATTTAGATCTAGAGATATTTTTTTCTTGAATAAAAAGAATTGCGAGGAGGTTTTGAAACCATTACTTTTATTATCATTTGCTGGTGGAATTCAAACTTCTATTTTAATAGGAAAATCTATTTATAAAAGTTTAGAAAAAAAAAATACTAAAATGTTTATTAATTATGCCGAATTTAATCCATATATGCGGTCTGTTTATTTTTATTTAAGAAATCTTAAAAATTCTCCAAAAATAATTACCATTCAACATGGAGGAGCAAATAGAAATCTATTATTTTTTCTGCATAAAAAAAATGAATTTACATTATCATCGAAAAAAGAGGGACAGATGTTTTCTCCTTCTCCAGATATTTATTTTGTAAAAGGCAGGTATTTTAAAAATATTTTACAATCTTATTTTCCTAAACCTATTCATATAATAGGCTCTTTAAATCATGAAAAACCTACATCAAACTTAATTACATCTTTAAGAAAGAAAATTTTAACAACAAAATCTAAAAACAAAAAATATCTCCTTTTATGCCCATCAATAGGAGATGAAAATTTAATTTTAAGTTTTTTTGAAAATTGTGATCACTCTAATTATAATATTATACTAAGTCCTCATCCTACACACAAAAAAAAAATTTTAAAAAATTATTTTAATAAGCTAGATAATAAATTTGAGATAAAAACATTTGATAACTATTCAACTAATGAATTAATTTTAATAAGTGATATAGTAGTTTGCAGCATGTCCACAGTAGCCTATGAAGCTTTGTTTAGTAATGTAATGTCTGTAAGATTAATTAATGAATCTGTGCCTCCTTTTTTTAATACTGAAGACAAATTACCAATTATAGACAATTATGCTGACTTTAATGATCTAATGAGCGGCAAACTAAATTTTAAATTAAAAAAAAAAGATTTTATAAAATTGCAGGAACATTATTTTTATAAAATTGATAACAATGTTCATAGAAGATTCTGGTCATCTTTGAGTAAATTTGAAAATAAATTTAAAAAATGAGTAAAATAAAAAAAGTTGTAATTCTCGCTGGAGGTTTTGGCACACGTATATCTGAATATACTAAAACAATTCCAAAACCTATGATTAGAATAAATAAATTACCTATTTTATTACATATAATGAAAATTTACATAAATTTTGGATTTGATAACTTTATAATAGCAGCTGGTTATAAAAAAAATATTATAGAGCAATATTTCAAAAATTTTTCAAAAAATGGAGAAATTTTTGACCAAGTTTTATTTAAAAAAAAATGTTTCATTAATATTGTGGATACTGGCAAGTCATCAATGACTGGTGGAAGACTTAAGAGAATAAAAAAATTTATAAAAAAAGATGAAAATTTTATGTTTACTTATGGAGATGGGGTTTCAAATATTAATTTATCAAAATTAGAAAAATTTCATTTGAAAAATGAAAAAATTGTTACAGTTACAGCTGTACGCCCTCCTGCCAGATTCGGAGAATTAACAATGAAAGGTAGTATTGTAACAAAATTTACTGAAAAACCTCAAGTAAGTGAAGGTTGGATTAACGGCGGCTTTTTCGTTGCTAGTGAAAAAATTTTTAATTTTATTAAAAATGATAAAACAATTCTAGAAAAAGAGCCTCTGGAAAAATTGGCAAAAAAAAAACAACTTAGTGCATTTAAACATTTTGGTTTTTGGAGATGTATGGACACAAAAAGGGACAAAGATTACTTAGAAAAATTATCAAATAAAAGAAAATGGTAAAAAATAATTTTCATATTTTTCAAAAATTTTTTAAAGGAAAAAAAATAATTATAACTGGTCATACTGGTTTCAAAGGCTCTTGGTTATCATTATGGTTATCTTTGTATGATACTAAAATTCTTGGAATTTCTAACGGATATCCTTGTAAGCCTAATATGTTTCAAGCACTAAATCTAAAAAAAAAAATTAAACATAAAATAATTGATATAAGGAACCTAAAATTGTTAAAAAAAGAAATTTTAAAATTTCAGCCTGATATAATTTTTCATTTAGCGGCTCAAGCCATAGTAAAAAAGTCTTATGATGATCCTGCAACTAATTGGCAAACAAATACTATTGGATCAATAAATATCCTTGAGTCTTTAAGATATTTAAAAAAAAAATGTGTAGGAGTGATTGTGACTAGTGATAAAAGCTATTTGAATTTAGAAGTTAAAAGAGGCTACGTAGAAAATGATATTCTAGGAGGAGACGACCCTTATAGTGCTTCAAAAGCTGCAGCAGAATTAGCTTTTAAATCTTACGTTAAATCTTTTTTTTCAAACAAAAATAATAAAATCTTTTTATCAAGCGTGAGAGCTGGCAATGTTATAGGTGGAGGTGATTGGTCTGACCATAGATTGATACCAGATTGTATCAAATCATGGTCTAAAAATAATCCTGTGCAAATCAGAAATCCAAACTCTACTCGCCCTTGGCAACATGTTTTGGAGGCAATATATGGCTATTTAGTTTTAGCAACTAATTTGAGCAAGAATAAAAAAATTCATGGAGAATCTTTTAACTTTGGTCCTAATGCTAACAATAATTATAAAGTAGTCGAATTAGTGAATGAAATGAGTGGTTATTGGAAAAATATAAAATGGAAAATAAATAAAAAAAAAAATTCAAAGTTTAAAGAGGCAAAACTTCTTAAGATAAATTCTAATAAAGCAAAACGTGCACTCAAATGGAATTGCATAATGAATTTTAGAGATACAGCGAAATTAGTTTCAGAATGGTATAGAAACTATTATATTAAAAAAGTAAATAATTCAGTTTTTACGATTAATCAAATTAAATTCTATATTAATAAATTAAAAAATTTAAATCAGTAGCTTTGAAAGAAAATATTTTAATTGTAGGAGGAACAGGTTTTATTGGCATAAACCTAATAAAATATTTTTCAAAAAAATTTAATATAACAAGTGTATCAACAAAAAAACCCAAACAACCAATTAAAAACGTAAATTACATTATTTGTGATATTGTTAAAAAAAATGAAATTAAATCAAAGTTAAAACCAATTTATAATTATGTAATCAATTTAGGAGGTTATGTAGATCACTCTAATAAAAAAAAAACTTTTAAGAGTCATTATTTAGGTTGTAAAAATTTAGCAAATTTTTTTTCCAATCATAAAATAAAAAAATTTATTCAAATAGGCAGTAGTTTAGAGTATGGAGATGTTAAATCACCGCAAAAAGAAACATCAAAATGTCGTCCAAAATCTAACTACGGAAAAGCAAAATTCTTGGCCACCAAATATTTGCTCAATTTATACAAAAAAAAAAAAATTTCCTTGTGTTATTTTAAGACTTTATCAAATCTATGGTCCATATCAAAAATTTAATAGATTAATCCCAATCAGTATAAAAGCTTGTGTTAAAAATAAATCTTTCGCTTGCACTTCGGGTGTGCAGAAAAGAGATTTTTTGTTTATAAAAGATTTTATTTATATTATTCAATCAATTATTTATAATGAGAAAATCAATGGAGAAATATTTAACATAGGGTCATCAAAGTCAACGAGCGTAAAAAATTTGATATTATTGATAAAAGAAATATCTAAAGGCGGAAAACCTCTTTTTGGAAAAATTAAAATGAGAAGAGATGAAATAAAAATAATGTATCCAAATATCATTAAAGCTAAAAAATTATTGAAATGGCGGCCAATATTTTCTTTAAAAAAAGGAATGAGTGAAACAATCAAGCATTATAAAAAAAAATTATAGTTTAAAAAAATCTCCTTTAATAAGCGTGGTAATGAATTGTCACAATGGAGAAAAATATTTGGCTCAAAGTATTAGAAGTGTAATAAAACAAACTTATAAAAATTGGGAGCTTATTTTTTACGATAATACTTCAAAAGATAATAGTTTAAATTTGGCTAAGACATTTAAAGATAAAAGAATTTTTATTTATCACTCAAAAAAATATTTAAATCTTTATTCAGCAAGAAATAAAGCAATTAAATTAACCAAAGGTAAATATATAGCTTTCCTAGATACCGATGATTATTGGGACAAACATAAACTTAAAAAACAATTGTTTTTTATACTAAATAATAATCTTAAAATTAGTTATACCGATGTTTTAATACTCAATGAAACAAATAAAAAAATTTTCAACAAAATTAATAAAAAACAATTAGTTGTTAATACTCAAAAATTATTAAATAATTATGATCTAGGTATGATAACATCAATGATAGACAAATCAGTTTTAAAAAATTTTAGATTTAATGAAAAATTCGAAATAATCGGAGATTTTGATTTTTTTATAAATTTAAGTCTATATCATAAAATTGGTTATCTCAATAAACCTCTTGCTATATATAGAATTCATAACCAAAATTTATCAATAAGAAGAATTGATCTTCATATCAAAGAACTGTCTTTTTGGCTTACGAAAAATAAAAAAAAGTTCAAAAAATTAAAAATTAGTTTATTTTGGCAAAAAATTTATTTTTATAAATTAATTATAAAAAAATTTCTAAAATTTTTTAAATTTGGACCGTTAGCTCAAAAGTAGAGCGCTCCCTTGACATGGGAGAGGCAGAAGGAGCGTTACCTTCACGGTCCACCAAAATTTAAAATCAAACTTATAAAAATAAATATTCTTTAAAATCACTATAAATTGATCACTTTTAAGTGTTTACATTTTTTGAGTAAAACATTATAAAACCTTTGCCTGGTGATTATTGCGAAGGGGCCACACCCGATCCCATCCCGAACTCGGAAGTTAAGTCCTTCAGCGCCGATGGTAC
>MDTB01067289.1_pt1 | contig 14778 bp, 15 predicted proteins | sample 811161 | NCBI WGS metagenome assembly MDTB01 (sample SAMN05326650, study PRJNA326480) | marine metagenome | isolation source: seawater | place: Mediterranean Sea | collected 2009
ATCATCAATAGAAATATTTGATTTATTTATTTTAGCTAGATTATTACTGTTTCCTGAACTAAACATTCCACCCATACCCCAAGTAGCAAAAGCAATTATAATAAATCCCATTATAATTTTTGCCCATATAGTTTTTGAAAAATTTCTAATATTACTTAACATAAATATTTCTTTAATTTATTGATTATAAAAGATAAACCTATAAATTAAATTCTATCTTATGACAAATAAAAATAAGTATTTTATTGCAAATTGGAAAATGAATGGGACTAATAAATTGGTAAATTTGCATAAAAAAATTATAAAATTTGCAAAAAAAAAAAAATTTAAATCAAATATAATATACTGTCCACCATCGATATTAGTTGAGTCTTTTGTGCATGCTTTTAAAAAAACGAAAATTAAAATCGGTGCCCAAAACTGCTTTCACAAAGATAAGTTTGGTCCTTACACTGGTCAACTCAGTTCTAAAATGATTAGATCTTCAGGATGTGAATATATTATTTTAGGACATTCAGAGTCCAGAGCTCATGGTGATAGTAACAAAATAATCAACAAGAAAATAATTAATTCAATTAATAACAAGCTTAAAATAATTTTATGTTTTGGAGAAACCTCAAATGAAAAAATTAATAAATTAACAAATAAAGTTATCCGTAAACAAATTTCTTCAGCTTTAAAAAATGTTAAAAATAAAAATAATATTTTATTTGCATATGAACCCGTTTGGTCAATTGGCACAGGTAAAATTTTAAATGAAGATAATTTAAAAAAATATTTTTTATTTATAAAAAATTTGCTCATTTCAAAATATAATATTAAAAAACCTATTATTCTTTATGGTGGCTCAGTTAATTCAAATAATATTAAATTATTCAAAAATATACATAATATAAACGGTTTTTTAATTGGCTCTGCTTCCCTTAAAATAAATAAATTTATTGATATAATAAAAAAAACATATATTTAGTCTTGATGGAAAATATATTATTAATAATAAATCTAATCTTGGCAATTATTCTAGTTGGATTAGTTTTAGTTCAAAAATCTGAGGGTGGAGCTTTAGGTATAGGTATATCCCAAGATAATTTTATGTTTTCAAGATCCGCAGGTGATTTTTTAACAAAAGCTACTGGAATTATTGCTGCCTTATTTATTATTTGCAGCTTATGTTTAACTATAATTTCAAGAGGTGAGTTGACACCAAGTACCTCTATAATTGATAAAATTGAAGAAACTGAAGATCAAGCACCAAAAATTCCAGAAAATAACAATTAATCCTTTTAATTATTTAATTTTTTAAGTATAACATAATTCCATGGCGCGATATATTTTTGTGACTGGCGGCGTGGTCTCTTCTCTTGGAAAAGGTTTATCTTCAGCGTCTTTAGCATACCTTCTTAAATCTCAAGGTTATAAAGTAAGATTGAGAAAAATGGATCCTTACTTAAATGTTGATCCAGGAACAATGAGTCCATTTCAACATGGTGAGGTTTTTGTTACAGAAGATGGTGCAGAAACTGATCTGGATCTAGGTCATTATGAAAGATTTATAAATATATCATCCAAAAAGTCTGATAATGTTACTGCTGGTAAAATTTATAGTGATATTTTAAAAAAAGAACGTAAAGGCCTTTATTTAGGAAAAACTGTTCAAGTAATTCCACATGTAACTGAAAGAATAAAAAATTTTATTAGTGGCGATATTACTAATGAAGATTTTGTAATTTGTGAGATCGGTGGAACAGTTGGTGATATTGAAAGTTTACCTTTTCTTGAAGCTATTAGACAATTTTCTAATGAACATGGAAAAAAAAATTGCCTTTTTATTCATCTTACATTAGTTCCATATCTAAAATCTTCTGATGAGATTAAAACTAAACCCACTCAACATTCAGTCAAAGAATTAAGAAGTATTGGTATACAACCAGATATAGTTATTTGTAGATCTCAAAAATCAATTCCAATTGATCAAAGAAAAAAAATATCATTATTTTGTAATGTGGATATTGAAAATGTGATTGAGACTGTAGATGTTAGAACAATTTATGAAGCACCGATGAGTTTTTTTAATGAAAAATTAGATAAGCAGGTTCTAAAATACTTTAAAAAGAAGCCGAGAAGAAAAATTAATTTAAACCCTTGGAAAAGAATTACAAAAATAGTTCTAGAATCAAAAAAATCTCTAGATATTGCTATAATTGGTAAATATGTAAATTTAAAGGATGCTTATAAATCTTTAGATGAAGCTTTAATACATGGTGGTTTAAGTAATAATATTAGAGTAAATTTATTGCGTATAGAGTCGGATAAAATTAAACTAAATAAGATCAAAAAAACGCTAAACAATGTTTCTGGAATTTTAATTCCTGGAGGTTTTGGTATCAGAGGTACTGAGGGTAAAATCCACGCAATTAAATATGCAAGGCAAAAAAAAATTCCTTTTTTAGGAATTTGCTTTGGAATGCAGATGGCAGTTATTGAATATGCTAGGAATGTTTTAAATATTAAAAATGCAGGGTCAAGTGAATTAGATAGTAAATTATTTCCCGTGGTCGGCCTATTAAATGAGTGGGATAAAGATGGAAAATTGATTAAAGGTAGCAATGAAGATTTAGGTGGAACGATGAGACTTGGTTCATATCCTGCAAATTTAAGACATAATTCATTGATAAGTAAAATTTATAAATCTAAGAAAATTTTTGAAAGACATAGACATAGATATGAGGTCAATATGACTTTAAAAGATAAATTTGAAAAAAAAGGGATGCTTTTTACAGGGATATCACCTGATAATAAATTGCCTGAAATTATAGAATTAAAAAATCATCCATGGTTTATTGGGGTTCAATATCATCCTGAATTTAAATCTAGACCTTTGAGTCCTCATCCTTTATTCTCATCATTTATTAGGGCAGCAAAAAATTACAAATGACTAACAAAATAGTAAAATTGAATGGATTAGATATATCTAATGATAAAAAATTATTTCTTATAGCAGGACCTTGTCAATTAGAGTCCGAACAGCATGCAATGGATATGGCTGGGTCAATTAAAGAAATAACAAAAAAATTGAATATTGGTTTTGTTTACAAAACCTCATTTGATAAAGCTAACAGGACTAGTTTAGATAGTGAAAGAGGCGCGGGCCTTGAAAAATCTATTCCAGTATTTAATAGAATAAAAAAAGATTTAAGAATTCCAATTTTAACAGATATTCATAATGAGGAACAATGCTCTATAGTTTCAAACCATGTTGATATACTTCAAATACCAGCATTTCTTTGTAGACAAACAGATTTGTTAGTAGCTGCAGCAAAAACAAAGAAAATTATTAATGTTAAAAAAGGTCAATTTTTAGCACCATGGGACATGTCTAATGTAACTAAAAAGATATCTGATGCAGGAAATGAAAATATTTTAGTAACAGAGCGTGGTGCAAGTTTTGGTTATAACACACTAGTGTCAGATATGAGATCACTACCTATAATGGCAAAAAATGGATATCCAGTAATTTTTGATGCAACTCATTCAGTTCAACAACCAGGTGGCTTAGGTAAAAAAAGTGGAGGTCAAAGAGAATTTGTGGAGCATCTTTCAAGAGCTGCTGTTGCAGTCGGAGTTGCAGGAATTTTTATTGAAACTCATCAAGACCCAGATAACGCACCATCTGATGGTCCTAATATGGTACCACTTAAAAATTTAGAAAAACTTCTAAGCCAAATTATAAAAATTGATAGTTTGATCAAAAATTAATGAATCGAATTACAAAAATAAAAGCAAGACAAGTTTTCGATAGTAGAGGCAACCCAACTATTGAAACAGAAGTATTTTCATACAGATCAAGTGCTACAGCAATTTGCCCCTCTGGCGCATCAACAGGATCATTTGAAGCTTATGAAAAAAGAGACAAATTCAACAAAAGGTACTTAGGAAAAAGTGTTTTAAGTGCAGTTAATTCTGTAAATAAAATAATATCAAAAAAATTAATTAATAAAAATATTCACGATCAAGAAGCAATTGATAAATTTTTAATAAAGATTGATGGAACTGAACATAAGTCTAAACTTGGAGCTAATGCAATTTTGTCAGTTTCAATAGCTGTTAAAAAATTATCAGCAAAATTAAAAAAGATACCATTATATAAAAGCTTTTTAGTAAAAAAAAACTTTAAACTTCCCTATCCGTTAATGAATATAATTAACGGCGGTGCACATGCAAATAATGGTCTAAGAATACAAGAGTTTATGATTAGACCTGATAGAGCTAAAAATTTTACTGAAGCAATGAGGATTTGTTTTTTAGTTATAAATAATTTGAGAAATTTGATTAAAAAATCTAATTTATCTACATCTGTTGGTGATGAAGGCGGATTTGCCCCAATGATAGAGAAAAATACAGATGCATTAGAATTAATAGTTAAGGCAATAAATAAATCAGGATTTAAAAATGGAAAAGACGTATCAATATGTCTTGATGTAGCTGCAAACGAATTGTTTAAAAATAATAAATATTCTATAAATTCAAAAAAATATGAAAGTGTAGAAAAAAATATTAAATCATACAAAAAACTAGTTTCTAAGTATAAAATAAAATCTATTGAAGATCCATTTGCAGAAAATGACTGGATAGCATGGTCTAAAATTACGAAATCTCTTAGCAAAACTCAAATTGTTGGAGATGATCTATATGTCACTAACTTATCAAGACTAAAAAAAGGTTTTTTAAATAATTCCTCAAATTCAATTTTAATTAAATTAAACCAAATAGGAACTGTAACTGAAACTTTAGAAGTTATAAAATTTGCACAAAATATTGGATTTAGTACCATAATATCTCATAGATCTGGAGACAGTGAGGATACATTCATATCTGACCTTGCTGTAGGAACAAATTCAAATCAAATCAAGACGGGTTCTCTTGCAAGATCTGAAAGAGTCTCAAAATATAATCAATTAATTAGAATTGAAGAAAAATTAAATAAAAAAATTAATATGGCATTGTTATAGATGATCAAAATTTTAAAAAAAAATTATTTTTTTTTAATTAGTTTACTTTTAATCTTGTATTTTTTTTTTAATTTACTAGATGGTGAAAGAGGGTTGTTTTCATATATTAAAAAAAAAGATAACCTTAAAAAATTAGAAATTAAGGAAAATAACTATATTGAAAAAATAGCAGTATTAGAAAATAAAAATTTATTATTATCTGAAAAAATTGATAAAGACTTTATTGAAATGCTAATAAGAGAAAAATTTTTATTTGGAAAACAAAATGAAAAAGTTTATATAATAAAAAACAATGAAAATTAGACATCCAGAAAAAGTAAATAAACCAATTAATCCAATTAAAAAAAAACCCTCATGGATTAAGTCAAGAATTTTTAATAATAAAGAATTTACTTTAACGAAATCAATAGTTAATAAAGATAATCTAGTAACTGTTTGCCAAGAAGCTAATTGTCCAAACATAACTGAGTGTTGGAGTAAAAGACATGCAACTTTTATGATTATGGGTGATATTTGTACACGTGCATGTGCTTTTTGCGATGTTAAGACAGGAAAACCAGATAGACTTGATATATTTGAACCAATAAAAATTTCTAATGCTGTATACAAACTTAATCTAAAACATGCAGTTATAACATCAGTAAATAGAGATGATTTATCTGATGGTGGATCAAACCATTTTTATAATGTAATAAATGTAACACGAAAAAAAAATCCAAATACTACAATTGAAGTTCTAACTCCTGACTTCCTTAGAAAAAAGGAGTCCTACAAAAGAGTGTTAGAAGCTAACCCAGACGTTTTTAATCATAATATTGAAACTGTACCTAATTTCTATCGTAAAATTCGACCAGGGGCACGCTACTCAGAATCGCTTGAACTTTTAAATAATGCTAAAAAATATAATAAAAAAATCTTTACCAAATCTGGTTTGATGGTTGGATTTGGTGAGACTAAAAATGAAGTTATGAAAGTTATGGATGATTTGAGGGAATCTGATGTAGATTTTTTGACAATTGGACAATATCTTCAACCATCAAAAAAGCATTTTCCACTTTTCAGATATTATAATCCAAGCGAATTTAAAGAGTTAGAAATTATTGCAAAAGAAAAAGGTTTTTTGATGATATCAGCGTCACCTCTAACTAGATCATCATATCATGCCAGTGATGATTTTAATAAACTTAAAAGAAAAAGATTCTCACGCACAAATGCCTAAAGCATCAGTAAAAAGATTAATAACTAAGCAAAAAGATAAATTAATAAATTTTGTATTGGATATTGACAAGTATCCAGAATTTATACCATTTTGTTTAGACTCTAAAGTTTATGAAAAAAAACAAAGTGGAAATATGACACTAATCATAGCTGATTTAACAATAGGAAAGGGACCTTTTACTGATACGTATAAAAGTGATGTTAGGTATAACAAAAATGATGATACTATCTTTGTTACAAATATTGATGGACCTTTAAATTATTTAAAAAATAATTGGAGATTTATAGAAAAAGATAATTTAACTGAAGTTTATTTTGATGTTGATTTTGAAATTAAAAATAAATTTTTAAATATTATTATGGCTAGTTCTTTTCAATATGGTTTAGATAAAATTGCTGATGCTTTTCAAAAAAGAGCAGAAGAATTATAGATTAAATCATTTTATTTAATAAATTTAATGTTCTAATAACTGTATTTTTTTGAATAGTATTTCTTTTTTTGCTTTTAAAAATATTTTTAGAAATTATAATTTTATTACGTATCTTAAATCCTATATAAACAAGCCCAACTGGTTTTTCTTTTGTACCACCTTTAGGTCCTGCAATACCAGTTATAGAAACATTTACTTTACTTTTTGATATTTTTGACAAATTATTTACCATAGATTTGCAGCATTCTGGACTAACTGCTCCAAATTTATTGAGTAGTTTTGTGTTAACTCTTAAAATTTTAATTTTTGCTTTATTTGAATATGTCACCAATCCCATATCAAACACCTTTGATGAACCGCTTATAGATGTTATAGAGCTTGATAAAAGTCCACCAGTGCATGATTCAGCAAAAGAAACAGATAAGTTTTTTTTTTTCAATTTTTTAAAGATTTTTTTTACTTCTATTTTCATTAAAAAAAGTTAGATTTCATAACCATAAATAAGACCATTAATGCAACAACATATAAGCCAGCTACAACATCATCCATTATAACACCAAAACCATTTTTAATATTTTTATCATAATAACTTGCAGGGTATGGTTTAATAATATCAAATATTCGAAAAAGAATAAACATGATAAAATAAAAAGTAAGTACTTCTATTTTATTATCATTTTCAATATGAGCCAACTCATAAAGAGATATAGGAATAGATTGACCAATAAATTCATCAATTACTATTTCTTTCGGATCCTTATCATCAGATTTCCTAACAAAATTATTAATCGCAAATATTGAGATAACAAATAATATTATTAATATAACTAAAAAAAGATCAACCGATATTTTAAAAAAATGGAATAATGTAAATAAAAATATTATAGTTGCTAAAGATGCATAACTACCTGGAATTTTCGGTAATTTTCCAATTCCAAAAAGTGTCACAAATAAAAAATTTATTTTATAAATCATAATTCATAACTGATACAATTGCCTCACATGCAATTGCCTTTTCCTTACCAATCAAACCTAATTTTTCTGTAGTCTTGCCTTTTAAATTAATTTTATTAATAGAAATGTTACATATTTTAGATAAATTTTTTAAAATTTTAAATCTTATCTTACTCACCCTAGGATTTTCTGCTATTAAATTGATATCAATATTATTAATAACATAACCTTGATTATTTATAATTTTAAGAATCTTATTTAACATAAGATTTGATTTAATATTTTTAAATTTTTTATTTTTATCAGAAAAATGATAACCAATATCTTTTAACTTGCATGCTCCAAGCAGTCCATCAATTATAGCATGAATAATTACATCACCATCTGAATGACCATCTAATCCTGAATGAAATGGAATTTTCAATCCACCTAGGAAAAGTTTTTTGTTTTTAATTAATCTATGAATATCAAATCCGATACCATAATTAATTGCAAAGCTTTGGTTAAGATTATCAATTGTTGTTATTTTTAAATTTTTTTTTTCGCCTTTTATTAATTTTATTTTCTTATTATTCAATATAAAAAGAGTAGACTCGTCTGTAATTTCATTTGATTTTATATTTTGGAGAGGTTCTAATTCTTTTAATTTATATGCTTGTGGAGTTTGTGTTAAATAAACGTTTTCTCTTTTTAAATTTGTTATTTTTTTCTTGATTTTGTACTTTGCAGAGTCATCTATATTTATCACAGGTACAACTGCATTGTAACTTTTTAAATAAAAATTTATTTTCTGTATAAGTTTTATAGAAAAATTTGGCCTTGCAGCATCATGTATAAAAACGTTGGTAAATTTTTTTTTTTTTGCATATTTAACGGCTATCTTTGAAGAATCTGATCTGCTGGATCCGCCATTAATAATAATTAAATTTTTTAGTAATGATCTATTTATATATTTTTTGTGATTTTTATTTATTACAAGAATAATTTTATCAAATATTCCTGTTGATTTAGCTCTTTCAATTGAGTGTAAATATAAAGGTTTTCCTTTTAAGTTGTAATATGGCTTAGGAATTGATGATTTAAACCTTTCACTTTTACCTGCAGCTAGTATTATAAAACAATTTTTCATTCTATATATAAAGTAATGCTTAATTTTGTTAAAAAAAATATAATTATAACATTAATTTTCTTATTTACCTTATCAATTGGTTTTTTAACCTTTTTAACATTTATAGATAGAAGTTTTATTGAACTTAATGATACATCCTTACAAATATTGCTAGTATGCAATATTTTATTACTTTTTCTATTTTTCTTTTTAATTTTTGTAGAAATTAAAAATACAATTAAGAATGACATGGATGTAAAGGGTTCAATCTCAAATAAAAAATATATTACTTTTTTTTCATTATTTACATTGATCCCATCTGTTCTTATTGCAATATTTTCTCTATTTCTTTTTTCCTTTGCTTTAGAGCGATATTTTGATTCAAAAATTACAACTGCAGTAAATAACTCTTATGAATTAGCAAAAAAGTATGTTGCAGAAGTAAGAAATAAAATTGATTCTGACGTAGCTTTGATTGGTTTTGATTTAAATAGATATGTTAACTTTTATTATGATAATCCAAAAAAATTTAAGGAAATAATGCAAACTCAGAGAATAGTTAGAGATATAGATGAAATACATTTAATTGATGCAGAAGGCAATCAATTAATTTCATCTCCTGATGTCAAAACTTTTATTCCCCCAGAAAATAAAGCATTAGCATTAGTAATGAATGAAACTAGACCATTAAAAATTATAAATGCATTTGAAAACAAATCATCAGCAATATTAAAACTTAGTGAATTTCAAAATACTTATCTTTATATTGTTAAATTTCTTGATGCAGAAATATCAAACTTTCTTCGTGAGTCTGAAGAAGCAATTAATTTTTATTATACTGTAGAGGATAAAAGATCAGGAATACAAGTATCATTTATCTTAATCTATATTTTAATAGTAACTTTATTGCTTTTTTTATCAATAACGATAGCAATTCGTTTTTCGTCTCGTTTTTTTAGATCAATAAATAATCTTATCCTTGCATCTACAGACATTGGTCGTGGCAACTTAGATACAAAAGTTCCTGAAATTAAAACCGATAAAGAATTAGAAATTTTGAATAAAAATTTTAATTTAATGATTGATAGACTCAAAATGCAACAAGATAAATTATTATTATCCGAACGTTATGAGGCATGGGAAAATGTTGCAAGAAAGTTGGCTCATGAAATTAAAAATCCCTTAACGCCAATTCAATTAACTATAGACAGAATTAAAAGCAAATATCATAATTTTAATAATAAAGATGAAGAAAAAGAATTTGATAATTATTTAAAAACAATTATTAAACAAATTAAACAAATTGAAAGCCTTGTAAATGAATTTTCTGATTTTGCTAGAATGCCTAAACCCATCTTTCAAAAAAATGATTTAATTAAAATATTAGAAAATAATATTACATTGTTACAACAGCTTGATAGTAAAATAAATTTTCAGTTAATAAAAAAAAGAAATAGTTTAGTAATTAGTTGTGATAGCGAACAATTAAGTCGTGTTTTTTTAAATATAATTAAAAATTCAATCGAAAGCATGCAAGAAAAAGCCCTAAAAAAGGCAAGTTTTGATAAAATTATTAACATAGTAATTAAATCAAATAATGACTATATAACTGTAATTATTAATGACAACGGAGTAGGTTTTACGGATAAAACTATAAACAATATTGCCAAACCTTATTACACAACAAAAACTAAAGGTTCAGGTCTTGGTTTATCTATCGTAAGTAAAATAATTAATGATCATAACGGAACTATATATTTTAAAAATCGTAACAATGGAGCAACAGTAGAAATAAATCTACCTCTAGATAAATGAAAGCAGAGATATTAATTATTGATGACAATTCTGATATTAGGTTAATTTTAAAGGATATCATTGAAGATGCAGGATTTAATACAAGAATAGCTGCAAATTACAATCAAGCGTTGACTGAAATTGACAAAAAGTTACCTGATGTAGCTATAATAGATGTTAAATTAGATAAAGGTGATAGCGATGGTATAGAGTTATTGTCTCATATTAAGAAAAAAGACTCAGATATACCTGTTATAATAATTTCAGGTCATGCTAATATTGAAATGGCTGTTAAATCACTCCAATCAGGTGCTTTTGAATTTATCGAAAAACCTTTTGATAAAGACAGATTAATAAACTTTGTAAATAGAGCGGTAGAAAATTTTAAGTTAAAAAATGAAAATAAAAATCTTCAGTCAAGACTTTTTCAATCCTTTGAATTGATTGGTAAAAGCCAAAATATTGAGACAATCCGAGATCAGATAAGCAAAATATCTAATACAGAAAGTAGAGTGCTAATTTATGGACCAACTGGTAGTGGCAAAGAATTAATTGCCAGGAAAATACATTACAAATCAAAGAGAGCAAAAAATCCATTCATCATAATAAATGCTGCGCTTTTGGATGTTCAAAAATATGAATTAGAATTGTTTGGAGAGGAAAGAAATGACGGGACTATTTCGTATGGAGCATTAGAAAAAGCCTCTGGAGGAACTTTGTTAATTGATCAAGTTGCAGAAATACCATTAGAAACTCAATCAAAAATTTTAAGAGTATTGACAGATCAAAAATTTAGAAGAATTAATGGAAATCATGACGTAAATGTCAATATAAGAGTAGTATGTTCAACAACTAAAGATATCAGAGATGAGATCCATCATGGAAATTTTAGAGAAGATTTATTTCATAGATTAAATGTAATACAAATAAAAGTTGATCCTCTTAGTAAAAAAATAGAAGATATACCTTTATTAATTGATTATTATTCCAAAATAATTTCTGAATCATACAATATAAACAAATTGAATTTAGATAATTATAACAACTATCTTGTAAATTATGCTTGGCCAGGAAATATAAGAGAGTTAAGAAACTTAATTGAAAGAATAGCAATTTTGTCACCAGGTAGTAGTAATGAAAAAATGTTAAATATTATTAAAGAGTCAATTAAACCAAGTGAAAATGATATTTTTGATGTAAATAATGCTCTTTCAGTGCCATTAAAAGAAGCAAGAATTACTTTTGAAAAAGAATATTTAACATCTCAATTAAATAAATTTGGAGGAAATATATCAAAAACTGCAAAATTTGTTGGTATGGAAAGATCTGCATTATATAGAAAATTAAAAATGCTTGGAGTTAAAGGGCTTAATTAAATGAATATAATAATATGTGGAGCAGGCAGAGTAGGCGGGACTATCGCAAAGCTCTTAGCTGAACAAAATCACTCAATAACTGTAATTGATCAATCATCAGAAGATATACAAAAAATAAATGAGACCTTAGATATTAAAGCAATTGTTGGAAAAGCAACTTATCCATCAATTTTAGAAAAAGCAAATGCCTCCGAGGCAGATATGATTATTGCTGTTACTAGAAATGATGAAACTAACATGTTGATATGTCAAATTGCATTTTCTGTTTTTAATATTCAAAAAAAAATTGCTAGAATTAGATCAAAAGATTACTTAGATCCAAAATTTTCCCAAATATATAATAAAGAAAATTTACCAATAGATGTAATTATTTCACCTGAAATAGAAATTGCAAAATCGATACAAAGAAAACTCGAAGCTCCAGGCGCTTTAGATAATGTAAATTTTGCTGAAAATAAAATTCGGTTATTAGAGATTTTTGTAGATAATAACTGTAAAATAATAAATACCCCTTTAGGAAAATTGACATCAAATTTTCCTGATCTCGAAGCTAACATTCTTGGAGTCATTAGAGATGAAAAATTTTTGATATTAAAAAAAAATGATATTTTATTAAAAAATGATAAAGCTTATGTAATAATAAATTCTGCACATATGCAAAAAACATTACTAGCCTTTGGACATACTGAAAAAATATCTTCTAAGATATTAATAATTGGTGGAGGAAATATAGGTTTTAATTTAGCTAAGAATATAGAACAATCGTTTGACTCAGCCAGAATTAAGATTATTGAAAAAAATAAAGATAGAGCTGAGTATATCGCCAATGAATTGAATAATTCGATAATAATTAATGGTAACGGTTTGGATGAAGACGTTTTAGAGGAAGCAAATCTCGAGGAAATAGAAACTGTATTAGCACTTACTAATGATGATGAGGACAATCTTATGGTTAGTGTATTAGTAGAAAAATTTTCTAAAGATAAAAGAACAATGGCATTAATAAATAAACCAAATTATTCTTTGCTTCAGTCGTCCTTAAAAATAGACGATTTAATAGACCCAAGAATGAATACGGTATCAAGCATTTTAAAACACGTGCATAAAGGAACAATTGAAACAGCTTACTCCTTACTTAATGGTGAATATGAAATAATTGAAGCTGAAATAATTGAAACTTCTGAACTTATAAACAAAGATTTAAAGAATGCTAATTTACCTGATGAAATAAGAGTTGGAGCTATATTAAGAGGTAATGATGTAATCATTCCCACATCAGATTTAATTTTTAAAGAAAAAGATACTGTTGTTTTTCTTGCAAAAAGGGATCAATTATCATTAGTTGAAAATATTTTTAGAATTAGTTCTTTTTAGAGCTTAAATGAGCAAGTTTAGTTTTACATTTATTGGTATTTTTTTAACATTTATTTCAGTATTTAGCTTTATTAATATAATTTATTCGAACTATTTTAATCATTTTTTAAATTTAGATAGTTATTTTACTTCATTGATACCATCATTAATTCTTGCGATAAGTTTTTTTTTGGTTAAAAAAAATAATATTAGAGTCACTATATATGAAAAAATTATTGTAATTTTTTTTGGATATCTATTCCTACCACTTTTAATATCTGCTCCTTATTATTTTAGTATTTATAACATTAGCTTTACAAATGCATATTTTGAAGCTGTTTCAGGTTTTACCTCAACAGGATATTCAATATTTGAAAATATTAAGCAAGTAGACCAAAGTCTAATATTATGGAGATCCTCTTCACAATGGATTGGAGGTTTATATTTTTTGTCTAGTATAATAATATTAATTGAAATTTTTGATTTAAATTTTAAGAAAACATTTACTGAATTTTTTTTATTTAGTAATTCTGAAATTTTTAAGCAACTGTTCAAGATTCTAATTCTGTATTCTTCACTTACTATTTTAATTTTTTTCTTATTAAAATTTTCTGGTTTTAGATATTTTGACTCTCTTAATTTATCATTTACAATAATCTCATCAGGTGGTTTTTTACCAACAAATAATTTAGACAGCATATTAAATTCAAATTTAAAAGAAATTATTTTGTCTTGTACTATGCTGTTATCGTTTTTTAGTCTTTTTTTAATTTATAACTTTATTTTTCTTAAGAAAAAAAATATAAACTTTTATCAAGAAGATATTTATTTAATTATTTATTTAATCTCAGTAATTTTTTTCTTTACATTGTTTACTGATTTTAACAAAAACTTTACTGAATTATTTTTCTCTATTTCAAGTAGTGTTTCAAATATTGGTGTATCAAAGAGATCATTTGATACAGATTCTATTTTTTTATACCTTATTTTAGTTATAATAGGTGGATCCTTATTTTCATCTAGTTCAGGTTTAAGATTTTTAAAAATTTATACTTTATTTAAGTATTCATTGAATGAGCTTATTTCTCACGTAAAACCAAAAGAGGTCAATATAATTAAATTAAAATTTTCTAACTATTTTTATGATATCACAGAAATAAATAAAATTTTTATAGCTCTAGTACTATTTATCCTTTCTATGTTGATTTTAGGGTCAATTCTGACTTTAAACGGTATTGAATTTGTACATGCGTTTAAAATATCAATTCTTACTCTTATGAATACCACAACTTCTAATATTTATGGTTTAGGTGAATTTACCTTTTATGATTTATCACACATTACAAAGTATTTCTTGATAATTTTTATGATTTTAGGTCGTATTGAAATATTAACTTTATTAATTGTGTTAAAAAAAATCTTTTTTAAAAATTAAATTGTATTATAAGGATTTATATGCGCCCTTAGCTCAGCTGGATAGAGCATCGGTTTTCTAAACCGAGGGTCGTAGGTTCGAATCCTTCAGGGCGCGCCAC
>MDTB01215135.1_pt1 | contig 14778 bp, 9 predicted proteins | sample 811161 | NCBI WGS metagenome assembly MDTB01 (sample SAMN05326650, study PRJNA326480) | marine metagenome | isolation source: seawater | place: Mediterranean Sea | collected 2009
TATATTGAAAGACTCCGACACGGCGCTAGAGCTACTGAAAACATATCAGCCATTCATCAACAGTCAATATCTACTGAATCTACACTTTGGTGTTTTGTATTTTAGTTTAAAGCAGTTTGATGAATCCAAGAAACGCTTAAATTTAGCATTGAATTTCAATAAAAAATGTCCTAACGCAAAAAAATATCTTGATCTTATGGCGTGAGGTAGGGCAATTCTCTGCTTGACACTACAGTGGCATCTTGTTTCAATGTGAATGTGGGGGGATATATTTAATGTTTAACTTAATTTTAGGTCTGCTCTTTCTGGTAATGCCTGGGTGCGGTATGCTTCCTCAAGATGTTGAGGTAAGTTATACGGATTTGGATCTAAGGATACCTGTCGAGACTAGAGTTTCAAATGCTGAAAGGAGCCGGAGTGATCTTGAATTTCAGAACTTGATTCGAGAGACTGCAGTAACAGCTTCAAAGTCCATCCAAAGTTTATCCGTGCTTGAGCATGCTTCAAAACCAGAAGTTAAGAAAAAGCCTGCACCCAATCCAATTAAAACTGGATTAGATCAAAGGGTGACCATCGAATGGACTGGTCCTGTAGAGCCACTTTTAGCAAAGCTTGCCAAAAATGCACATTATCGAGTGAACTTTTTAGGTCAGAAACCAGTAGCACCTATTCTCGTTTCCGTTAACCGCTCAAACGCATATATGGCAGATGTTATCCAGGATGTTGCGTATCAAGTACAGCGATTTGCTGATTTATCAATTGTTTCGTCTGAGAAACTCCTAGAGCTTCGGTATAATAGATAATGAAAAGACTCTTTTCTATCCTATCTGCACTATTGTTAGTAGGTTGTTCAAGTAATTCTGACAACAACACGGGTGATGGTATGGTGAGGGATCAGATCATGAGAGAGGAGGCCATGTCATATGGTGCGAGAACAGCGCTTGCTTTTTACTCCGTCAGGTACAATACCATTGTTGAAAAAAGAGCAACAGAACTTGATCAGATATTTAATTTCAAACGGTTGGTTTTGAAAAACAATATTTTACCACCTGTTATTCGACAAGGGGGTAAAAATCTAGCTGTTGATAGCCCAAATACACTTAGACTTTCTGATAGGGTGATTGAGATTGTTGCGCCTGCACGTTTTATCACTGCTCCTCCTACTTGGAGAGACTACCTGGTGATGAAAGTTAATTATCCTAATTTACCAAATAAGCGACTACATCCAAAAAATTCAGAAGAATATACCATCTGGGTCGACTTTGTGAACAAGGGATGGTTCCAAGGAAAGCATCAGGCATACGATATCATTAATCGTCAACTTGCACATTTACAATCTGACTTTGCTGGAATTAATTTATATTATGAGCTATTGGCACAAAACATGATATCCGCCCCATCGGTTGGAAAAGCAAATCTTGGTATTACGGGCAATAAGAGGAAAATAAGATTAAATGACCAAATCATTCGTATTACTGCTAACTCTGATTTGCAGTCTGAAAAACATTGGGATCCTGTTGTTATCAGCGATAATGAACCGCATCGTATGAATTCAACCGATTCTTCAAGTGTTGTATCTCCAGAATCTGCTACAATGAAATAATGAGCGAGCAGGAACACAAATACGTCATCCCAAATGAGCCACCAAGGCTGCAAACTGCACAGGATTTAGACAACGTATTATCTCATTGCTGTGAATTTGATGCATCAGATATAACCATTCAAAGCGGTGAACCTGTCGTTGCAGAAATTTATGGACGGCTCTACAAAGTCACTCAGCGACCATTGACTAATAGTGAGGTAGGGCAATTACTGAATGCGATTTACGGCGCCAATGGTACTACTCAGTTATTAAGTGGTATTGACATTGATACCTACTATGAATTTAGACCAAACCGTTATATGAGGTATCGTTTTAGGGTAAATGGAACAGCGTGTTTAGTTTTTGGTCATGATGGTATTCAAATCACATTACGAAGTATTCCTATTGATCCTCCTTTACTGAACACGTTAGGACTTCCTGATGCAATGTTAAACGCGATTAAACCAAGTGATGGGGTTGTGTATGTCTGTGGTACAACCGGCTCCGGTAAAAGTACGCTTCTTGCTTCCATTATTAGAGACATTGTTGAGGACCCTGACTCCAATAGAAAAGTGTTAACCTATGAAGCACCGATCGAATTTGTATATGATAATGTTCAAAAAAAATCTTCTTTAGTGAGTCAGTCAGAAATCCCAAGACATATTCCATCCTTTGCTGACGGTGTCAGAAATGCGTTAAGACGTAAGCCCCGTTTGATTCTTGTTGGGGAGAGTAGGGACAGTGAAACAATCAATGCGGTGATTGAAGCTGCGCTTACCGGTCACCCAGTCTATACCACTGTTCATAGTAATGGAGTTGGTGAAACGGTGCGACGTTTGGTGGGGAGTTTTCCACAAGAAGAACGCTATGCAAAAAGCATCGATATTCTTGAGACATGTCGAATGATTATTTGGCAACAGCTTGTGCCAGCAACAAATGGACAGCGTGTTGCACTCAGAGAATTTTTAGTGTTTGACCAGGAAACCAGAGATGAACTTCTAAGTAAGGATCTCGATCGGGTGGCTGATTCAGCCAGAGACATTGTTCTGCGAAAAGAGCAATCCATGCTACATGATGCTCAAAAGAGGCTGGACGAGGGACTTATATCTCAAAGAACGTTTGATATAATTAAGAAAGGATTTGATTAGGAGATATGATGCGTCCACTACTATTCATAAGCTTAATGCTGTTAAATTCAATTGCTTTGGCAGGACAGAGTTGGTCGATGAAATACAGCATGCTGATCTCATATTCCAAAAAGATTGCTTCTGCGATCAAGCAAGACATTGATGAAAAAAAACTGACAGATGCTCAAGTGTATACCTACCTTACCAGCTTAGTTTCTTATGACAACCGTATTTGGAGTGCTACATTGGGTTTTTCACCTTCTTTTTTTGAAAAAGGAGACACAGTCAATTGGTGGTTGTCTGACGTTTGGAAAAACAACAAAACCCGTTCGAGTAAAGCATTATATGCTCCTTATGTATGGCGTAGCATGGATAATTTATTGGCTGCATCAGACATTGGTGATATCTCTAGTAGCTTTGGTTATGACTACACTGATCCAAAATGGGACTGGTGGTCTAGAACGATTCAATCACAAAAACCAACGTGGACAGGCCCCTACGAGAGCTCACTCACAGGTCATTCAATGGTGACCTATAGTGTTCCTATTAATCACGATGCTGTCCTTAGTTTTAACGTTTGGTACGGTCCTTAAACAATCAACTGGTAATTAATTCAATGTAGCGGCATACTGTCACTATGTATAGAAAGTTGGTGCTCTTTACAATGTTTATGGCATCGTTAGTAGCTGCTGCGAATGCCTCTGATGTCACAACAAGTAGTTTCTTAGTTCCCACGCCAAATGATCAATCCATACACTATTTGGGCATGATATTTGGGCAGGTGGGTAACGTTCTAACCAATGCATTTCCAAGCGCGATGATGTCTAAAATATTTACCATTTATAACTATGGTTTTTTGACATTCGCTGCAGTTTTAATTGCTTATACATTAAGTTTCAATTTAGTGAATGAGCTAACAACGGGCCAACCTTTGGCGGGTACATACGATGTGGTGACGGTTGGAAGAATCATTCTTGGTAATTCCTTTTTACTACCAACGTATGGAGGGTACTCGTTCATTCAGGTTCTGTATATGCAAATTGTGGTTCTTGGGGTCGGTTTAGGGGATAATCTATGGTCAGGTTTGATTGAAAAGATTCCTTCTTCGGGTATTTTGAATACAGTTCAATCAGCTGGTGATAATACTTCTTTCATCACAGACAGTGTTCTAGGAAAGGAAGTAGATGTTAATGTCAGTGAGCCAGATGCAACCATTATTAATTTATTTGCTATGACCGTTTGCGCTCAGGCACAGTACCGACATGATAAAGTTGCAGCAAGTGGTGAAATTATTTCACCCACAGATTACCAGTGGTTGTGTAGTAACGACCAATGTGTAGTTGGGAAACGAACGACAGACTCAAGCGGTCAAACTAAAGGTGATTGTGGTAAAATCAAGCTTGAATCGGGAGCATGTTCTAGTTCGACGACGAATGATTGCCTGTCGGGAATAGAATATTCCTCTGCAATAAATGCAATGAATAGTACGTTGACTGCATTATGGCCATATACTGATTCGTGGTTCAATAGTTTAATGACACAATCTGGTGCGATCTCAGTCGATGATATGATCAGTTATCCTTCAAGTGGTATTTCTCCCGGAAACATTGATTCCTACCTTGGTAATGTGACATTGAATTATTATTATGCATTAGAACAACTAGCATACTCTACTACTACTGATGCAGATTCAGGTTCAGCAAGTGGTATTTATACTATTGAAGACAGTTCTAATGCTGGATGGATATCAGCAGGCCGATACATTGCAAACCCACCTACATCATTAAACACAAGCACCACGACAGTTTTTGAACCGGAAACTTTTAAAAATATGATGTTTAAAGTGGAAGAATTTATTCCGATATTTACTCCTAATTGGTGTTCAAGTTCTGTCTGCTATATATCAGATACATATTATCAACAAATTGCAGAAGCGAATTTAAATGGACGCTATCAGTGGAATAATGATGATTTTAAAAGGTACATTACGAATACAGCGTCTTATATTGAGGAATATACTAGCGCATTAGATGGTGGAGGTGATGCTTCTCAAACATCAGGCGAATCAAATAGCGAATCAAATGCAGACCAATATTTGGATACGGCAGTGAGTATTTTATATAACTACTGGTTAAAATATGGTAAAGGGGATGGTCCTTATGGTGACTTTAACTTAGACCTGCAATCATCCGTTACAAAATTTAGTGTCTTTGCACAGGCCAATTTCAGTAAAGTTGACATTGGTGTCTACCAAAGGAATTTATATGTTTTATTAAATCGTGTCTTAGAGGATGTTACGGGTTTAAAATACTTTAGTGATGACAATTCTCAGAGTTATGCAAGCGTTAGCCAGAATGGAAGTATATCCGAATTGAAAGCAAAATGCGGAAATTTGAGTGAACCGGATGGTTGTTTTGAGTCATTGGTTCAAAACAAAGAGAGTCTTGTCAAAGAGGGAAGTGGATTCATTGGTGTTGCTGTTGCAGTTCATGAGGGTAATTCTGTGAATCCACTTTCTTCTGCTCAATTTATGGGGCTACAAATGTTAAAACATAGTCTAGGCAACATGACACAAACCGTAAGTGATATTATGGATTTAAATGAAGAGTTATCTTTAGCATACTTTGGAGCAATGATGGGAATACAGATGGTGTACTTGCCAATTTTTTCCTTGAATGCCTTTGTCTTTCAATTTACACCAGTGGGTCCGTATATCGATCAGATAATTGGTGGCGCAGTTGATTCGCTTATTAAGATGATTACTTTTTATCAACGATTAGATTACGTTTATGTTTCTTTATACCAACCATTGGCTGGAACATTAGCCCAAATCATGGTGAGTGTCGGCTTCATTATAGGAGTATATGTGGCTGCAATACCAACGATTTATTATTTATTAGGTGCGTTGTCTTGGCTTTTAAGCGTCATCGAGGGAATGGTGGGTGCTCCATTAATTGCGCTTGGGATGACCGTTCCAAGGGCTGGGACTTTACTTGGTAACGCTGAATCATCCATCGTCTTTTTACTGAAAATATTTATAACACCCGCATTGTTATTGTGTGGTTTAATTGCAGGGTTATTGCTTTCCAATGTCATGCTAGGTCTTTTGAACCAAGCGATGATTGGTTTCATCACAGGTTTTTTGACCTCGTTTTCAGAGTTGGGTTCGGGTGCAACCACATTAGTGGCAGTAGGACTTTTTTCAATATTCTATGCATACATTATTTCTTCTATTGTCAGTAATAGCTATTCGATCGTATTTAGATTAATTGATCGAACAATGCAATACATCGGTGGACAAGTAGAGCAATCTGGTCTTGAGGAAATGGCAAAACAAACCAAGGGTGATCTTGGTAGTGTCGGTAGAGCTGGAGCTGCAGGACAACCACAAGTTGGTAATGTTGAGGCTGGAGGAATGAGTGCTGCTAAAACGGAGACGAAGGGAGAAAAACGAGGAGAAGCCGGAGGCTAATGACTTTAATGGCATAACTTCCCCCTTTTTGATGGCACGAACACATTGTATTTGACAATGAATTAGTTTACTTTAAGGTGATGGCGGGATTCATTAGGGGTACATTCAAAAGGCACTTCAACATCAAGCAATGGATGGGGCTTAGCACTATTGTAGACAACTTTAGATTTGTTCCAGAAATTTACAAGCGCATCACAACACCAGAAGAAGCATTGTATACGGAGACTTTCGAAGAGGCAGTCATTCGTTTAAATTTAGACAAAAACCTTTTAACGTTAAGAAAACGAGAATATTTTAGGGCCTCTGTCATTTACTTTATCTGCGGTATTGTTGCACTAATGTACGCATCCACATTTATTTTCCGCGGAGTTTATCACGGTTTCTTAATGGGCGCAGTCGTATCATGTATTCTATTCACCCATGCATTCCGTGCACATTTTTGGTATACCCAAATTGAAAAACAAAGGCTTGGATTGACGTTGAGAGAATGGGTATGCGCCTTTTTTGGTTACTAACTTTTTTCTTCATTCCTCAGTTAGCTCTCGCTCAATTTGGACAAGCAGACGTTAATTCGTGCAATATTCCTCAATTATTTGAATTAAGTCAAAATGACGTTTCTTTTGCCTACCTTGCAATGATCTTTGGAAAGATTGGGAACTTACTATGCACAGGTTTCCAGTTGCCCTTAATGACAAATATCATGAGTATTTTCAATATGGGAATACTGACGGTTGTTGGCTTTATCATCATGTACTCACTCATTATTACCGTGATGCAAACAGCGCAGCAAGGTTCTCAGATGGCTAAGAAAGTCAGTCCTTTTGTAATGTTAAGAGTGGTAACAGGGACATCATTGTTGGTCCCAATGTCCTCAGGGTACTCTGCTATCCAGGCATTAACGATGTATGTTGTGATTCAGGGGATTGGTTTAGCTGATCAGGTTTGGACGGGAGCACTTGAGGAATTCGAAAAGCAAGGTGGAGCCTATACGGTGTCTGCAAACACATCTGTGGACAACAATTTGCTATCAAGTCAGGATGCGATCCTAGGTACAATTTTGCTACAATCTAACGGAGTACAACTTAACGGAGAAAGTGCCGGTGGAAAACTTAGAATAGATGGGATTTACGCAGCCTTAATGTGTTCCAAAGCGTGGTTTTTAGCAGATCAATCTGTTGCACAGGCAAATGAAACAGCACTACCTAATTCCGGAGATTATGGTGCTTTTTATGATGGTGATTGTAAAAGTAATTTCAGTGGAGTCTGTTTTGGTAAGAAAAATGATCAAGATCCTACAGAAAAATATTTTTGTGGGGAGTATACAGCTCCTCAATTTCGTGATTATACCACGAATACCACAAGTGAGGATGGCCAAGACACTGGTCAAACGTGTACGTCAACACTAACTGGTGATAGTTATCAATCAGGCTCGGACTGTACCCGTGTTTACAATGCTTTAACAAGTGCGGTCAATGCCATTTCATCCTTTGCTGAAAATAACTTACGATCTGCTAGTGTCGCTCCAGGAGATGATGGCGCACTAAATTATTTCAAATGTAATAATGGTACCCCTAATGGAACTGGTACGGAAACGTTTTCATGTGGTCAAACGGATGAGTTAAGTAACGCTGCAACAGTTTATTTGAATGACCTTGGAAGTCTTCCATTTTTAGATCCACCTCCAGCTGATGCAGATAATCCCTTTTCACAAACCATTACAAATGCTAAAAATGCAGGCTGGTTGCTGGCAGGAATGTACTACACTCAGCTGGCAGGTACCAGTGCAGAGGTTACTGCAACGCCTAGTCAATTAAATATAACACGAATAACAAATTTGATGTTTGTAAATAGTAGTACGGGGACACAAAACCCATTTGGAGGTAAGGATTTGGCGAATGTTAAATTCAAAAATGTTACCGTTCCAGGTAATATTTTAACTATTTATAATACGTTTAGAGATCCTACCACTAATAATTCAGGGGCCAATACATGTTCAAATAATCCAATGTTCTGTTTTACAAGCATGTTAAATACTTATTATACCGGAAGTGATACTACATTTGCGCGAGGGCTTATAAATCAGGGGAAACCCCAGGAAATTGCAGTTACTGATGATGGCAATTGCCCAATGAATGTGGACTCAAGTGTTGCAAATGCACTATTGAATTTGTATAAATTTTGGCTTAAATACAAATGGAATGATTCTGTGTATGATGCCTGGAATTTAGATGGGGTATCTCAATGGGCAAAAGGTCTATCTAGTAGTGACCAAGCAAAGTATTCAACAGCGATTCCTCAACAAAATCTTTATGTGATGATGAACCGTTCAACATCAGAACTTGTGGGATTAAATTACTTCAGCCCTTCTGCACAAGGTGTTAGTAGTAAATTTGATAATGCAAAATCGTCTACTAATGCAGGTAAATGGGATGATGCGTGTAGTGGGGGTATTGCAGATGCATGTTATAAAAGCGCGTGTTCTCAGGGACTAATTAATACGCCATTCGGTCTTTTTGGAATGATGAATTCATCAATGATAGGCCAGACATTTGATCCAATGGCTGCCATGCGGTACATGGGTATGAACATGTTAACGTATGGTTTAGATTATTATCAAAATACCATCAGTCAGACGATTACCGCTGTTTCAAACATTGCATTACTATATGCTGGTGTTCAGATTGCTGTCGCGGCCAGCATAAGTGCGATTGTAGCTGCTGGTATGGCTATTGCAGCTCCTTCACCCGGTGTGGCAACCGTTATAGTCGGTATTGGTGACTTATTAAATACAACATACCAATCCATTTCTCAGATTTATTATCAAATTGATAATACAAACTTAAACTTATGGACAGGAATTTCAACTTCTGTTGCAGGTCTTTACATCATGCTAGGATTCTATTTAGGGATTTATTTAGCAAACATCCCTGCGATTACATATGTATTTGCAGGCATTGGTTACTTTATCATCGTGATTGAAGCAATGGTAGCTGCCCCAATTGTTGCAATGGGTTTAGCTCATCCTGAAGGGCATGATCTGTTGGGTAAGGCAGAACAGTCGATCATGTTGTATTTCTCAGTTTTCTTAAGACCGGTTGGAATGGTTTTTGGATTGATTTTTGCTATCCAGTTATTAATACCCGCATTCGACTTTTTAAATTACGTATTCATCGCTTTAATAGGAGATTTCTTTGCGTTTTTGGTTACTGCAGGTGGTTCATACGCTGCAGGCAATATCATTCCACTGTTAGCTACTGCGGGGGTTGTTTTTCTCTATGCATATATGGCTGTTACTGTAACAACCAATGTATTTGGACAAATTTATTCGTTGCCAGACAAATTAATGCGTTGGATCGGCGGCGCCATGGAACAATCCGGTGTTGGTCAGATGGTTTCAGAGGTCAAATCTCAGACTGGTGCTGCTGCTGAGAAGATGGCAGCCGGTGGAGCAGATGCTGCTAAAGGTGCAGGTAAACAGCTCTCAACTGGTCAGGTTGGCACTTTCAAGGGATCAGGACGACAAGACACCAAGTCAGGTGGACGAGGGTAATGCGTAAAACCATTACGTTTACAAAATGTATTAAACTTATTTGTGCCGCACTTATTTTTAATTGCTCATTGATAGTACCTAAGGCGTACGCCCAAATATCCGCCAATCCTTTTAGCACGATTCAAGCCCTACGGGAGCAACCTACTGCTGCTGCAAGACAAAGTGTAACGGATTGGGTATCTTCAATATTTACTGCCCCTGGACAAACATACAATCCACTCATTTTTGCAAATTCTTTAGACTCTGTTTCCGATGACTCCATTAAGTATTTAGGCCAAATATTTGGTAATGTACCCAGTGTCCTTGTGAATACTGGTACTCCAACCACATTACTGTCTAGCTTTTTTTATATTTTTAATAACGGTGTTTTGTCTGCACTGGGTCTTCTAATTTCTTATAATGTCATCGTAGGAATTGCTTCGACTGCATCACAAGGTGAATTTTTAGGTCGAAGACAACAATCTCCTCAGTTACAAGTATTTCGAAGCGTTATTGGTACAATGTTTTTGGTGCCACAATATAACGGGTATAATTTTATGCAAGTTTTCATTATGTGGGTGGTGACGCAGGGTGTTTATTTAGCAAATGCTGTGTGGTTTGAAACAATAAATGTTGTAAATCAAACGAACTCAATCATGCCATTCATCAAATTAACTCCGGCTCAAGAAACATCCACGAATAATACGATTAATCCCGATGTAGTCAAAAATAATCTTCGTCCCGACATTATCACCTTATCTGAGAATATTCTTCAGTCGCAGGCTTGTCTGGATTATGGAGTGGTTGCTTTACAAGATGCATATGATTTGTGTATTGCGACATATAAAGGAACTACCAGTGAAAACAACTGTGTTCCTCCTGATAGAACAAGTTATATTTTAATAGATGATAACGCATATACCATAACTTTTAATACAAGTGGTTTACCCCTACAGGCAGCAGAAGATAGCTTAGCGACAACAAAACCTGCGTGTGGAAAGTACACTATGTCATTTGAAGACAGTATGAGTGAGTCGTATAAATCAACACAATGGAGTGCATTTAAAACACTGGTAGACGATCTAGGTCCAGAGAGCAGCGACTCGTATACCGAACTGTATCAAGATTATTTCATGTGCGACGAGGATGAAACATGTACCCCGCCTTGTTATGAAGGAACGAGTGAAACGGCTGACCACATAGCTGCAGAGATTGCTGGGGGGGATGACACTTGTAATATTTTTAATGAAATCACCCAGCCAGCAATTAATGAATATGTGGACGCCGTGGCGAAAATACAAGTTGATTCAGCCACTGGAAGTGTAGAGGCTGTCTCCAAAGGGCCTTCATTTATTCCAGGTGGATGGATTACCGCTGCAACATCCTATTATGCATTGGTCAGTAGTGTTGCAAACGTAAGTCAAGCAGCTGGCACAAGTGGTAGTGTTCAAGCTGAAAATCTTAATGCTGGTACGGTCACGACCTTAAAAAGCTTATTTGATTATGTTGTACCTTCAAGTGCAGGAAGTAATGCATCCTCCGGCACCTCTGAGAGCAGCGATCCAGATGCAACGTTAGATAATATTCTTCAAAAATGGCAAGATTCAGAATCACGCAATGTACAAGCCGATACAGTTCAAGAAGCTTCTAATTCATCCAGTAGTATCGGGTGGGCAATTTTTGCATGTTTAAGTGGTGCTAAAACAGTTAATGGTGAATCCTGTCAGGACTATGCACCTGACGCATCCTATATCAGTTTCGATGATTTCAATGTAGCTTCACCTGAGTTAGAGGTCAGCGATTCCAATGGTAATTCTTCTGAGGCCAGCAGTTTATTATATCTCCCTATGGGCTATATTGCACAGGGGTACGCAATATCAAAAGGTGTTGTGGACAACCCATGGAGCAAAATGGCAAGTGGCTTATATAGTATCAATGGCGGAGACGTCACCTATGATGTGACATATACTGCACCCCCAAGGAGCCCAGATTCAATTTCAAGTCATTATGATAATATGACCGAAATTACAAATGATTATGTATCCAACCTGCATTCCGCCATGATCTATGGTTTTTTTGGAGGCAGTACCATTCGATCCGTCATAGATCCTATATATAGAATGCAAAGTACAGGGCTAAGGTTGATACATTTTGGTATTAATTACACTGGACGTATGGTTAAATTGGCGACAGATTTTGCAACCGGATTCATCACGGATCTTGTCAATGCAACATTGGCATTATCTTTTGCTGAAATCGGAATTACGCTCATTATTAATGGTTTGTCATTGATTTGGCAGGCAGGATGGTACTTGGCATTCATTTTTGCGCCACCTATATTTGCAATACCGTTCGTTGGGTGGGTACTTGGTCCTATCGTTTTAGCTATTGGGATGCTCATTATGGCGGTGGTTTATGGTGTACAGATTGCATTGGTAGTTGCAAAATTCATTCTCTTCGTATTTCCTGGTGTTTTCATGATTATCATTCAAAAGATACTATTAACTGCGTTTGCATATTTCCAAGTTCAGATGTACATGGTGATCCCAATTTTAATTTTAGGTGGGTATATTGGCATATACGTCTCGATGGTGCCGTATTTAGTATTTTTATGTACCGTGTGTGGTTGGTTTCTTTTAGTTCTTGAGGTAATGGCAGCAGGTCCTATTATTTCCCTTGGATTAGTGTATGCAGAGGGAAGTGAAATGATGGGCCGATCCGAACAACTCATAACCATGTTAATCGTCGTTTTTGTTCGCCCTGTAACCATTGTGATCGGTTTTTTAATGGGAATCATCTTAGCTGGGATTTCTCTTTACGCGCTTAATCTGATGTTTTTTCCAGTAGTGCTTGAAGGCATAGGTTACCTTACAAGCAACTCCTATTTTTCGAATACAATTGGAAATGCATTTATACCTGTTGCAAACAACTCAGTTCCAAACATTAATTTATCAACCTCTGACTTATTAGTATCAGCTGCTTTATTGCTCTTTTATGCCTACATTGCAGGAACATTAATTTATCAATGTTTCAGTGCAACGTTTATGATTCCACTTCAGGTTGTGCGGTGGCTTGATCCTCGTGGTGCTGAATCCCCTCAAGAAATCCAGGGTGCCATTAGTGAGAATAAACAGCAGTTTGTTTCAGAACTGGTGTCTGGTTTGGCCAATTCGATCGCACAATTGGGTGGATTATCACAACAATTATTTGGAATGTTAAGTTACGTTGGAATGCAAGGTTCATTCCAACAAGCTACAAGTTCAACAGGCCCAGCGCTTGCAAGTCAAAATCAAGACTTTGGTGCGGGTACAGTACAGGCAAGACAAAGATATGCGAAGAGTAGGAAAAATTGGAATAACAGGATGAAATCATTGTTCGGAGGATAGTAAACAAAGCGAAGAATCGCCATGGGTAGAATTTTATAGTTCTTTATGGCAAAATTAAACAATATTAATATGAGGTGAGATCAATAGTGAAAATAGGTGTACCAAAAGAAATTAAAAAAGACGAATACCGTGTTGGTATGACACCAGACTCTGTACGTGAGTTGGTGGATCATGGTCATTCAGTAGTTGTTGAAACACTTGCAGGTGCTGGAATTGGCTATAACGATGCAGATTATGAGTCATCCGGTGCTACGATCGTTGGATCTGCGAAAGACGTATTCCAACAGTCAGAATTAATCGTCAAGGTCAAAGAACCACAACCAGAAGAATGTAAAATGTTAACGGAAAAACATACGTTATTTACATTTTTACATTTGGCTGCTGATAAGCAACAAGCCGATTTACTTATGGCATCAGGTTGTACCGCAATTGCTTATGAGACCGTTACTGATCATCATGGCAAGTTGCCACTATTAGCGCCTATGAGTCAAGTTGCTGGGCGTTTTTCCATTCAAGCTGGAGCACACCATTTAGAGCGTCCTCAAGGTGGAAGAGGAGTGTTATTGGGTGGAGTTCCAGGGGTTGCAAAGGGTAATGTACTGATCTTTGGTGGAGGTGTTGTTGGACGACACGCTGCAACCATGGCCATGGGAAAAGGTGCGAATGTCACGGTAGTTGATAAAGACATTAAGTGCTTAGGCGAACTGAGTGCTCGGTTTGGTGACCGCATTAACACCATTTTTGCTAACAATGCGAACAAAGATAGACTTTTAACACATGCTGACCTTGTCGTAGGTGCAGTTTTAATACCAGGTGATTCTGCTCCAAAATTGGTGAGTAAAGATGACTTGAAAAAAATGAAGCCAGGAAGTGTTCTAGTTGATGTTGCCATCGATCAGGGAGGGTGTTTTGAGACTTCAAAACCCACCACACATACCAACCCAACCTATGTTGTGAATGACATAGTGCATTATTGTGTTGCCAATATGCCAGGCGCCGTACCACATACTTCAACCTTTGCTCTGAATAATGTCACGCTTCCTTTTATCGTGACATTGGCAAATGAGGGAGTTAAGAAAGCGCTCCTACAAAACACTCATTTTTTAATGGGACTTAATGTTTGTAAAGGTAAGATTACCCATCCTGGGGTTTCAAAAGCGCTGGATTATGAGTATACTAACCCAGACAAAGTACTTTTTTGAGGTTGGGCGCATTTATGATTACCATATATTTTGTTACTAAAGAAAATTTTAAGAAATTCTATACCACTCCCATTGATGAAAATCAGGTTAAGCAGCAAGGATTTCATGGTAAACGAGGCCAAGTAATCTCACTTCTAGACCAAGAAGGCATGATGACAAAAGTCCTTGTAGGGTTTGAACTGGATTTGGATCCATTTTGGTCTGTTGCTAAGTTAATCAACAAGTTACCCGAAGGGCTTTACCAATTAGATGCCAAGACTCTTGGGAAGAAGATGCTCTTTTTAGCTCATCTTGCATGGCATTTGGGTTTATATCGTTTTGATCGTTATAAAACACAGATTCCTCGAAAAGTACTATTAGAAGATCATCCAGATGTAGATAGTAACTTGCTTCATTTAATGGTTCAGTCCATAAACTGGGTGAGAGACATGATCAATACCCCTGCAGAAGATTTGGGGCCAAAAGAATTACAATCAAATA
>MDTB01196249.1_pt1 | contig 14777 bp, 13 predicted proteins | sample 811161 | NCBI WGS metagenome assembly MDTB01 (sample SAMN05326650, study PRJNA326480) | marine metagenome | isolation source: seawater | place: Mediterranean Sea | collected 2009
CGCTGTATAAATCAAGAGAGATTTAAGATAAGTTATATTGTACTTTTGCGCTTTTAGAAGTAACCACCACCCAAAATTATGTACAAAAATTGCTGTGAAAAAAATTAATAATATTAATATTGTTAACCTGTCAAATAAAATATCTAAATTTGGAATTTCTATTATATTAAAGTGCAACATAGAAAATAATACTGCTGCAACTAAAAAGAATTTTACAAAAATTTTTATGTGCTTCATAATTTTTTTATATATTTATAATTTCTGCACTATAATTTCTATTGAATATTCTCCGTTACTATGCTTTTTTGGATCTTTTATTGTAAAACCCTCATCACATATTTTAGAATATATAACTTTATAATCTTTTAAGTTTCTTTTTAAAAGAGGCAAAATCCCAATTGTATCTGGCGCTTCATCATTTTCTATTTTAAAATAATGCTTATGATCTAAGCTAAATCGGGATGGAAGTGTTTTTTTCTTTTCATATAAATCCCTTTCTGGTAAATATAAAATCATAAATCCATTTTTTTTAATAACCCTCCACCAATTCTTTATTGCTTCATTTGGATCATCTAAATGCTCAAGCAGATGTGATGAGTATAAAAAATCAAAATCTTCATTTGAAATTTTTTCAATATATTGCGCATCCCCATCTTCAATGTCCCATCCAATGCAATTAGGAACAAGCAAATCACCTCCATAACCAACATCTAAACCTTTTCCATTACAATATAAACTAAAAAAGTTCTCCTTATCTCTTCGATTTTTTGCTTTGAATGTTTCCTTTTGCAACAATGTTCTTTGAAAAAATTTATACCGAATTTTATTTAAGTTATAATAAAGTGTAGGAATAAATTTAAGAATGTTATCAGGTAGCAATATCCTTAAAATTTTAGCAATATACTGTTCAATAGACATAAAATTAATTTTACATGTTGCAATGAGTTATTATTTAATGACTAGACTAATTAAGATATGCTCTCTAGTCAATAAAATCTAGTTTTCCCATATCAATTAACACATCTTCTTTTTGAAGTGCGTTACTCTCCTGCGAATCAAAATTAGTAAATAATTCTAAGCTACCCCAGTTTAAATTAAATACACCATGATCGGGCTCCCATTTACTTGGAAAACAAGTTCGTGACTGAGTGTATATACCTTTATCTTTTAGTAACATCACAATTGACGGTAAAACAGGCCACTTAAATATATTCATAGAAACATTATACTCATCAAGAGAATATCTATTTTTAGTATAGTTTACTTTTCCCTGCACGTGATGAATTACAACTTTTTCTTTATTTTTAATTTTAGGAATAATTTTTTCATCTAAAAAATTTGATATAAAGTTCATTTCGTATTGATTTGGTTCAACTAAATTTTTCAAAATTGTTTGATTTGATAAATAAATCGACCCAATAAAAAAAATCACTGCAAAGAAACCTACAATATAATTTTCATATTTTATTTTAGGAAATAATGAATAAAATATAGAAATAGACCATATTAAAATAAATCCTGCTAATGGGGTTAAAGCAATCAAATATCTATACATTGTTGCACCATTATTACTTAATACTACTGGTGCAATAGTAAAAAAAACTAGACTAGAAATAGAAATAAAAATTATAAAGCCAGTTTTATAATTATTATTTTTCTTATAAATTGCAACCAAAGAGATTAAAAACAAGGAAAAAGTTATAATTAACATATCATAATTTTTCCAAAAAAATTCTGTTTTAAAGTATTGTTTAATATCCCATAAATTTGAGGAGATTCTAAAAGCATCAAGTGTGTGAAAAAATATTTTTTCAAAGTCACTTGATAAAGACATTCCTCTTGCATGATTCGTATCAATTCCTAAAATATAAGCAAAGAACTTGCCTAATATAAAATATATAATCATAGTGAATGCGGAAAATATAAATACTTTTAAAGTGAAATTAGAAATTAGATTCTTTTGATTTGATTTAAAATACATAAGTACAGGAATGGATAATAAAAACCAAATATACATTGCTGATGGCGGATATGCTGTAATGGCAGTAAAGTATACTAAAAATGCCGAAATATACATAAATCTTTTTGCATTTATCTCAGAGTTATTTTTCTTGTACTTTCTATATAAATAAAACATTAACAATGAAATAATTGTAGAGTATATTATAAATAATGGATAGAAAGTTATAAAGGTAATGAATTGTATAAAGAGAATAAACGCAAATATATATTTTATGTTAATAAAATTTTTATTTTGAATGTCCCAGACAATAGAAAGAGTTATTGCGCTTAATAAAATTGGTGTAGCCATAAAAAAATATTGATATGTTGACGACATTACTTGCATTGGTGGTAAAACAAAAAGTACTACCGCTAAAAATAATGAATAGAAGCTATTAATATTAAATAACCTTAACCATTTATATAAAAGAAAAGAACTTAATGAAAAAATTGCAATTGTTGCAATTTTAACAATTTTTGCGCCAGATAAATATTCAGTAAATAATTCAGAATAATAAATAAATATCATTGTGTATGGTCTAAATTCATTTAAAACTGAATTTCCAAATAAATGATGAGTATTTATTGAAATTCTATCCCAACATGCACTTGCCCAATCATCATGACGAAAATAGTCAAATTGATATGATGGAGCAAATGCAATCATTAGGCATACAAATATAAAAGATATTATAAAAATATCTTTGCTTAAGAGCTTGTCTAAAATTTTACCCATTATTACGAAATTATTTTTATAAGATCTTATTATAGTACTTAATTGGTATTTTACTAGGAAATAAAAAATTTATTTAGTCTCTGAGCTTCATTACAAAAACATCATAGTTATAGTGTCTAATGGTCTCTATAAGTTCCCAATCTGTTTTTTCAATTTCTCCATTATTAATTTTAATAACAACGTCCAAATACATTCTAAAAGAATCTAGGGAGCCCGGTGAAATATTACATTCATCGGTATTATCAAAACAATTAAATCTATATTTCAGTTGTTCTTTGTATTCTTTTGAACCATCATCATGAATAAGAGGATTAGCTAAAAAAATAAAATCAAAGCCTTGGTTTTTAATCATTTTATAAGAGTTTTCATTATATTTAGGTACATTTACGTCACCAACTTTGAAAGGTGCATTTTTAAATCTAGCTAAACTAATCATCTTATGGGGATCTAATCCATATTTTCCGGTCAATCTACTTGAGCCATCTACATATACTTTTTTAAAGTTATATTTTTTATGATAATCTCTAAGCAAGTCTAAGGCATGTAAAGTTGCATCCTTTATAGGATCTACTTTAACAGGAAAAGTATTTTTTATACTTGGTGTATATTTAGTTTGTGAAAAGTTATAAAATTTATCTCCGGTAAATTTCAAATTTATTGAAAAATCAAAAAAAACAAATGATTTCATTATTAAAAATATAAATAACAAGCTAAATGATGATCTAGCATATTTTTCAAAGCTTCCTAATAAGATTAAAAACACAATTATACATATCGTTACAGCTGGCACATATCTTACTGAAGCTGTCTGAGCTCCAAAAATAGTAATGATTGGCAATATTAATGCGGACAAAAGAATTAATACGTAAAAGTTCTTTTTTGGAAAACTTCTATTAAGTAATAAAAACAAAATTAAGTTAATAAGAATAAAATAAAACGTATAAAATCCGTTTGCACTTATACTTTGAGAAATCTTTTCGATAAAAGATGCTTTTGCATTGAGTGATGGTAGCATTTCAACAGAAGAACCAAATGTCGCACCATATACCCAATTTAACAAATCATTGAATTGAAAAGCCCATACTAAGGCATTTAAGGTAAATATTAATAGAAAAGTAGGTAAAACATAGTTTTCGAAATTACTAAATTTATATGATAAATTTTTATAAAAAATTTTAATTTTTCTTGTGTAAAATAATATAAAAATAGAAACTGACATTAATATTGTAAATATACATGTTAGATAAAAATACAAGTTTGTAAGAAAATTTATTTGCGGCATATTGGTTCCGCTATTTATATGTGATATGTATACTGGCTCACCAAAATATCTTAGATATGGAGTATATAAAATTACACACATAAATATTAAAAACATATAAAATATTGTCAATAAAATTTCGTTAGAAAATATTTTTTTTATCTTTCCATAAATTAATGTAATTATTATTGGCAGGATTAATATTATTATCCCTTGAACTGGTCTTATTGAAAGAGCTAAAGTCATTGAAATTGCAAAGTATTTACTGGCGCTTACTTCAGTAAAATAATTTGACTTATATAAATAATATAGTGCTGGAAGTAAAAATGCTATCAAACCAACTTCTGCAAAATTAGCAATAGCATTTGAGAATACTGCGGGTAATGTTCCAATTATTACTGCTGACAATATAGAATAATATTTTCTTTTGGTAAATTCTACTATGATTAAGTATGAATATATTGTTACTAAAGAAATATAAAAAATACCCATGAGTGCATAAGCTATATCCCAATTACCAAAGCTAAGTATAATAAGTGGCGAGCCTAATGCTGGGAATAAAGTTGGTTTCATACCTCTACAACATATTATATCGCTTATGTATCTAATTCCAGATTCAAAAAAATTATCTTTTTCTAAAAAAAGATTTGCATAATTCGTTACAGATCTAAAGAAAAAGCCACCACCATCACTTGTAGGCAAGCTGTTATCAAATATATGCCAAATTGCAATGTATAAAGCAGGTACCAGTAAAAGCAAAAAGTATATTTTAAAGCTAGAAAAATAAGATTTAATTTTATTCAACATTTTTATAAAACATTGCAGTTTTCTTTAATATAATACATTATAAATATCACAAATGAAAATAACTACAACCACAACATTAAAATTTATTTTTATAATAACTATAATCTTTGTACTATTACAATATAATATAGTAAATATACCAAATCTATCTGTCTTTTCTGAACAGATATCAAAAGTTTTTTTTATATGTTTTCTGATAACAATAAATATAACTTTGGGAGCCTATAAATGGTGGCTTCTACTAATTACTTTTAAATATAATATTTCCTATAGAATTAGCTATCTACTTTATTCAGTAGGAGTATTTTTTAACAGCATTATGCCAGGTGGTTTTGGTGGAGATGTTATAAAAGGCACCTACCTATTTAAATATATTCAAGAGGATTATAGGACACAATCTATTTTAACAATAATTGTAGATAGAATAGTGGGAATGCATGCGCTTATAACTTTATGTTTACTATCAGGACTATATATATCAAAAAATACGGCAGTCGATAAACAATTTTCAAATATTATTGATATTCTTAGTTTAATAACTTTACTTATGCTTATATTACTTGGGTTAGTAATACTTAATGCGCATAATATCAAAATATTTATTGAAAAAAAGACTAAGATAAAGATAAAAAGAGTTAAAGAAATAACTATCAAGATATTAAACGCACTTCAAAAATATAGAGAAAAAAAGTCTTCATTATTAGTTTGCTGGATAATATCTCTAGTTAATCATTGTGTATTTATATATGGATTTTTGATAATGTCTAAAATCCTAAATATACTTTTTATTAATTTAGACACAATCACTTTTATAACATCTGCAAGTTTATTAGCAAATTATATACCTCTAACTCCTGGAGGTATAGGAATTGGAGAAGGAACGTTTAATTATTTATTTATTTCTCTACTATCTCAAGATCATATCTTAAGTAATATTGCTTTTGGTAGCATTTTTTTTCTTACATATAGGGTGATTTTTACTTTGGTGAGTATATTACTAGGAGGGTTATCATTTATTATACTTAAAAAACCATATTACGAAATAAGGAATAAGGAATAAGGAATAAGGAATAAGGAATAAGGAATAAGGAATATTTTACTACCGTAATTGCAATTTTCTTTTATATAATACATTATAATAAATAACATAAATGTACAATACCATTAGAAAACTTTAACTAGATAAGATAGCAAAAATGAATAAACTAATTTTTTTATTATTAATAATATTTAGCAGTAATATATATGCTGATAATATTAAATATTCTCATATAGAAGCAAAATATAAATTTTATTACAAAAAAATTAAAGCCGGTGAAATGTTATTAAAAATAAAAAAAGAAAAAGATAACATAGAAATTAGTACAACATATGATGGAAATATTTTAGCATATCTTGGCAATAGAGATTTTAGACAAGAAATATCTCTTATTGCTATCAAGGATAATAAGTATTTTCCAATTAATTATACTTTTGAAGATAATAAATCGTCTTACAGTATTAAATACAAATCAAAAAAAGAAATCATTTTATTAGACGATGGCGCAGATGAAAGTATGGCGTTATCAATAAAATCCAAAAACGAAATTCACGATCCATTGTACATGTTAATAAAAATTATGACTAACTACCCTAATATAAATAATAAATTTGAAACTATTTCTAAAGGAAGACTTAAAATATATAATTATAATTTTTCAAAAAATCAAACTATAAATATAAATAAAGAGGTATACTCTGGTTTTACTGCAGTACATAAATCCGGGGGGAAAAAAAATTATTACTTTTTTTCACAAAATCATGAAAATTTAATGGTATATACAAAAATATCAAAAAATGGAGATGAAAGACTTAGGATTGAGTTATCAGAACTAGTTTCAATAAAATAAATAATTTTAAATACACGGTCAATTTGTATTATAATACTTTTAAAAAATAGAGTTTAATTTTATGGAAAAAATAATAAAAGATTATCTAGATAAAGCCTCAAAAAATTTTATTGCATTAAAGAACCAATCTGAAAATATTGAGATGGCTACGAATATAGTTATAAAATCACTTCAAGCGGGAAAAAAAATTATTTTCTGTGGAAATGGAGGGTCTGCAGGAGATTCTCAACATTTGGCTGCTGAACTAATGGGTAGATATAAAGTTGATAGAAAACCTATGCCAGCCATAGCATTAACAGTTGATACCTCAGCAATTACCGCTATTGGAAATGATTATGGATATGAAAATGTATTTTCTAGGCAATTAAAAGGTATTGGCAATAAGGGTGATGTTTTAATTGCAATTTCTACAAGTGGAAAAAGCAAAAACGTAATAAATGCAATTCACGAAGCAAAAGAAATGGGTATATATGTAATTTCTTTTACTGGAATTGATGATTCAGAGATGAAAAGCTTGAGTGATAATACAATAAGCGCTCAAAGCAATGAAACAAATCATATTCAAGAAATGCATATAGCAATTGGTCAGCTAATCTGCGGTATTGTTGAAGAAGAAATTATAAAAAATAATATTTAATAAGATTTAAAATTAAATAAAATATTTATTAGCCATCTAAAAGAAAAAAGAGTTTTTTGGGAAACTTTATTAAAAAAACCTCCTCCACCATATTCTAAATAAAATATTTTTCTAAAGATATTTAAAAATATTATTCTAAGCTTTGAAACTTTATAACATATACTTACATCGCCAACGGTATATTTTTTTTGTGCTTCTAAAATAGGACCCTCTATTTGGTACTCTTTCTTTATAATTTCACAATATATTTTAGCCGCGATTTTTCTAGCTAATTCTTGCATCTTATAACTAACTGATATGTCCCAAGCTTTTAACATTTTTTTTAAAACAAGCCTATCATCTATAGATTGTGATATATGCTTTGTCATTTTAATATTGTTCACAGGGATATCTCTTGTCGCTCTAAAATTATTATTAAATTTGTCAAAATTTTCCAAATAAAACATTACAGTTTGGTTATAAGAATCTATGCTATAGCAAGGTATATTTCCAACAAGTTCTCTCCATTTTTTTGTACAAACATCTATATCTTCAGGCATACTAACGCACTGCCAATAATCTGAATAGCTAAAATGTTTTCTCCATCCAAGTCTTAATCTAAATATGTTGTCAGGGAAGTAATGCTTATATTTTAAAAGCTCTATATCCCAATCAATAGACTCAAACCTCATATCATCTGCCAATGCCAAGACGAAGTAGGAATTATCGTCACAAAGTTTTATTAGTTTTGACATTATATTATGTTGATTATATAAATCACCTTCATAAATATCATAATATTTCACAGTTAGCTCGTCATTTATATTTGAGCAATATTCTTTGAATTCTTTTTCGCCGATATCACAAGCAACTAATACCTCTATAGAAGATAATTTTTTTGCAGTTGTCTTAATATTTGAAATTAAACTTTTAAAATTATTTATTTTATTTGAACATAAAATTATAGATATTTCTGATCTGTCAGACATTTTCATTTCTTCCATCAAGAATTAGTTCATTTTCGTTATTATAATAGGAATCGTATATTGATTTTGTGACATAGTTTAATTCCATTCCATTTTTCACTTTACTGCTTGTTTTAATATTTGTTGGATATACGTCTAATATATTTTTTTCTTGATTTTCTTTTTTTAAACAATCTGAAAATCCCTTAAGACCCCATTTTGTTGAAGCATAAAGTGTTCGGAATTTTTTTGTTTCAATACCTGACATAGAATTTATATTGATGACTCCATTAATGTATGAAAGCATACAATGCATTAGTAAAATTGGCGCCTTCAAATTTGTATTTATAATGTCTTCAATATATTTTTTCTCTAAATCTAAAAAATTTTTGTTTGCACATTGTATTCCTGCATTATTTATCAATAAATTAATTTCTTTTGATTTTGCAAATTTACTTAGTTCAAATATTTCCCTTTCATTATTTAAATCACATACATAGTAATCAACATATTTCTCTGAAGATATTTTATGTTTTGTCTCTCTTAGAGCTGTTTCATCTCTACCATGAAGAATTACTTCGTGACCATTTTCAAAAAAATATTGTGCTAAGCTTTTGCCTAAACCTTTGCTAGAACCAGTTATTAATACTTTATCTAATTTTGACATATTTACTTGTTGTAAACTTTATCTGTAAAAGCATTATATCGCATATCTTCTATATTTTTATTTTTTATATACCAATCTATAGTATTTTTTATACCATCTTTTAAGCTAGTTTCTGTATTTATTCCAATGCTTTTTGCTCTTTCAGTATTCATTAATCTTTTTTTATCTCCTGAAGGCTTTGAAGTGTCCCATACTAATTCACAGTCATCGGGCATTAAAGATGCAATATTTTCTGCAATCTCTTTAATTTTTACACCTTTTCCACTTCCTAAATTTACAGGTTTATTATACCCTTGCTCAACAACTTGCATCATTCCTATAGCAACATCTTTTGAATATATAAAATCTCTTATTGGAGAACCATCTCCCCAAACTGTCAAGGGTCTCTCTCCAGACAATGCTCTATTTATAAGGCTGGGTATTACCATTGCATTGTCTGGATCAAAGTTATCATAAGGACCATAGACATTTGCAGGTCTGACTATTGAAATTTTGTCCCAATTATATTGTATTTCATAAGCTTGTGCTTGAAGCTCTCCCATTCTTTTAGCCCATCCAGCAAATCTATCATTTTCTGAAGGGAATGTTGACCAAACATCATCCTCAAGAAAAATGTCTGTTGGATGATATACTCCAATGCTACTTGTATAAAGATACCTCTCTACATTGCGCTGTCTAGCAGCTTCCATCATATTAATAGAAAATGTGATTGTTGGTATAAAAAAGCTCGCAGGATTTTCTAAAGTCATCTTTGGTGATCCCTTAACACCTACAAGATTAAAAACTATATCTTTTTCGTTACAAACACTTAAACAATTTTCAAAATTTCTTAAGTCGATATTTTTAAACACTACTTTATTTGATAAATCTTTTGGTTTATCTAGAGAAACAATTGTTACATTTGCTCCTTGTGCAAGAAGAAGGTCGACTAAAGGTCTTCCAATTAAGCCAGTACCACCTGTAACTAATATATTTTTATTTTTATAAAATCCCATAATTTTTTTCTTCTTTATAAACAATTTTACTTCCGGCTTCACATATTTGAAAAGGAACAACCATTTTTGTATCAAAAATTTTTATTAGGTTATTTTTCTGCCCTTCCTCACAAAAAAATAACATAAATCCGCCTGCACCTGCACCTAGAAGTTTTCCACCAATAGCACCATTCTTTAATGCTTTTTCATAGATTTTATCAATTTCTTCTGTTGAAACGATACTTGATATGCTCTTTTTTAATAACCAATTTTCATGAAGTAATTTACCAAATTCATCAAATTTTTCTTTTTGAAGTAAGACTCTAGCTTCATCAACCATACACTGCATATTACTTACAATAGAAACTTTATTTTTAATATCATTAACCTTCTTTTCAGCAACTGAAGAAGCTAATCTACTAATCCCTGTATAAACTAATACACATCTATCTATAAAATTTTTTAATTGACTTTCTGTTAATAAAACTTTTTCTAATTTATATGTTCCATCTTTGTTTATTATTACATGATTGAAACCACCAAAAGCTGTTGCAATTTGATCTTGTATTCCTATTGTCTCTTCTAATTTATTTCTTTCAATATCATATGCTTCTTGAGCTAACTCATATTCATTTGGCTTTTTTCCATTTGCGGCATGCAAGCTATGGTTTAAAGCAACTGTAAATGCAGAGCTTGATCCAAGTCCACTTCCACCTGGTAAATCACCTGTATATGTAATATCTAAACCTAAGTTTACTTTCATGGTTTCTAAACTATGCCTTACAATTGGGTGTTTTATTGATTTTATGGAGCTTACATCCTCAGCTATTCTCCAAGAAACTCTATATCTTTTTTCTTGAAAGGGTGGCTTAACTCTAAGTGTTATATAACAATAATGATTGATTGCTAGAGATAAAAATGCTCCGCCATGTTCGCTATACCATTCTGGATAATCTGTACCGCCACCAAAGAAAGAAACCCTATATGGCGCTCTTGAAACTATCATGTATAACCCCTTTTTATTATATTAAAGCCATTTCTTCACTGAGGCTCTGTATACTAACTCACTAATTGGACAGTAAAATACATCAAAAAACCATCGTATTCCTCGGAAATTATATCCACTTTTAAAAGTTTCAATAATTTTATTTGATGACAAAGTTAACATATAATATGCAAATAGTAACGATATATTATGAGCTTTAAAATCTGCAAGTTTATTATATTTATAATATGAATCTTTGTAGACACTCATAAAATTTTCGGCAATTTCAATATGCTGGTATCTAATTGCCAAAATGTTCTTTCTACTTAACGTATTAGAGTTTTTGTGGGCAGACATCCTATACAAAATTTTTTCTACCACATAATTTTTTTTATTTAATAGACATAGTCTAATTAAGTGCTCTCTATCATTAACATAAAGGTCATCTCCAAAAATTGATTCCGTTCTTAAATTACCATAGTTTTCAAAAAGACTTTTCTTATAAAAATGTCCCATAGCGTGCTTAAATAATATATTATTTAACTTCAATTTAAGATTTTTTTTTGAACAAGAAGACATAAGAACTTTGCCATCATGCAATCTTTCTATTTCAATTCCATAAGAAAAAATGTCATATTTATGATTTTTAATATATGCATTTGAAATTTCACTAAGCATATTTTCTTCGTAATAATCATCCGAGTGTAAATAACCAATAAGATCTCCTGATGATAATTCTATTCCTTTATTTTGAGCTTTTGTTGCACCACCATTTTCTTCCCTGATAAAAATATTAATTATATCTTCATTTTTTTTTATAATATCTATAGTTCCATCAGTAGAATTTCCATCAAGCACTATACACTCGAGATTTTTATATTTTTGTTTTCTTAATGAATCAAATGTTCTTTGAATAGTTTTAGCTGAATTAAGACTTGTAATTATTACTGTTATTTTTGGTATTTTACTCACTATTTTTCAAAGCCTCTATTAATTTCTCATATTGATATTTATTTGTAATAATCTTATTTAGCAAATTTTTTTTTTCAAGTAATTTTATAAAGCTAATAATATTATTGTCAAATGCATCAACTTTACACCATATTATAAATAGTATATTAAATATAAAATTACTTGTTAGCCATCCTTTGCTTCCTCTAAAATGGAAAAATCTTAACTTCTTAATAAAATTTATCGAAACATGGTTCAGATAATTTATTTCTTTAAATTCAATCTTTTCTTCATGTATTTCTTGTGCAAGTTTTTTTGCTGCTTTTAGAGCTTTTTTTTGAACCTTGTAAGATATTAACTCTGAAAATGATTTATACCCAAGCTTTGTTCTTTTAATTCTCTCATGAATATTTAGGCCCGTAAGTATTTTTTCACCATCAAAATTAATTTTATTATCTACGATACTTTTATTATATTTATTTCCAAACCTGTTTAGATAAAATGATACAGTTTCTTGGTAAGTATCTGGTCCAATGCATGGGCTCCAGCACCCTACTGTATCAACCCATTTTTTTGTATAAAAAGAGAAATCAGGTTTGAATCCGCATTCCCATATATTAGAATATTTAATATTCTTATACTGTGAACATCTAATTCTAAAAATTTCTTCGCTCTTATTTTCTTGTAAGTATTTTAATAATACTAAATCCCAATTTGCTGTATTTATTATTATATCATCAGATAAACATGCAATAATTTTCACGCTACTGGAAGTTTCTTCTTTTAAAAGGTTTAATGGTTTCCAAGCATCATTAAAATTTTTTATTATATTTGTCTCAATATATCTAATTGGACTTTTATAGTCTTTATTGAGTTCAGATATTTTTTTTTTCATACTTATGTCATCTTTATCAATATGAACAAGTATTTCTAAACTATTTGGGTTACTTATATTATTTAAAAAAGATTTTGAAAAATTTTCAAATTTCTGCGGTTTGTTTGAATTCAAATGAAGAGAAAATATTTTTTCAGTATTATTCAAAATATTAATTTATTTCCTATACTAGATTATTTTTTATATCATTAAAATGATCTTTAGCTTTAATGATATTTTCTTGATCAAAGTGTTCCGGATACACAACAGGCATATTTTTAAGCGATATTTTTTTCCAATTATTATCAATTTTCTGCATAGCCCAATATCCACCCCACGAACTAACATCACCAAAGATCTCATTTATTGCAATGGTTACGCCTGGATGATAATTTCTTTCCGTTTTTGGATCTCGAATGAAATCTTTATTTTTGCTATTAATTGCAAAATCTTTGTCTATGTCTTTCATCTGCATATTTAAATCGTCACCACATATAATTCCATGATTTTCAACCAATCTTAAAGACTCTAAAATATCTTTTTTAACAAAATCATAGGTATGATCTGCGTCTATGAAAATTACGCTATAAGACTCATCTTTTAAAAACTTTAAAATATTTTCGCTTTTTCCTCGAAAATGTTGCGTAACTATTGAATTTGGGACTGTACTAATATTATGTAAGAAAACTTTATATGCAAAGTCTGACTCTAATAATTTTTCCATTTCAATCACATATTCGTTATCTTGATGTTCTTCCAAATTAAAGAATGGCTTCCAAGCATCAATACATGTTAAGTTTCCTTTGCCATCAGCGTATTCTTTTAGTCCCTGGGCCCAAGATAATGCAGAAGCACCAAACCATGAACCAATTTCCATTATAGATATATTTTTATTTATATGTGACAGGTACCATATTGTAGCAATCATAAACATATGTCTAACTGGTGCACTCAAAATTGCATTTTTATGTTTAAAGTATGGTTTTCCTTTTTCGAAATTATCTAATGTATTTTTATTAGTCATTCTATCTTGTTAAATATGCTTCGCCGTTCTTTTCAACCATTTTTCTCCAGTAATCTAAAAGATCTGAAATAGTTTGCTCGTAGCTATATTTAGGCTCCCATCCTGTATGATTTTTAAATTTTTTAGTATCTGGTATTTGTAAATCTGCGTCTATTGGTCTAAGTCTTTCAGGATCTTGCTCAATAATTATCTTTTCTTTAATAGTAGATAAGCTTATGAGATCATTTAAAATTTGTTCAATTTTGCATGAGTGTGTTCCTCCTATATTATAATATTCTCCAGAAATCGGGTTAATAGTCACTAACATAAAGTAAGCTCTTACAGCATCTCTTACATCAGCTATGGTTCTCATAGAATCCAAATTTCCAACTTTTATAATAGGTTTTATTATTCCCTTTTCTGCCATAGCAATTTGCTTCGCGAATGTTGATTCAGCAAAAACATCTCCTCTTCTTGGGCCTGTATGTGTAAACATTCTGGTTGTCATAACTTTCATTTTATATGCTTCGGCATAAAATCTTCCTACCATATCTGTTCCAATTTTTGATATAGCATATGGAGAAGCAGGATGAAATGAACATTCTTCATTGATCGGAAGTTTTTCTTTAGGAACTCTTCCAAAAACTTCTGAGGATGCACACACATGAATAATAGAATCTGGAGAATATTTTTTCAAAGCCTCTAATAAAGACGAGGTTCCAGATATATTAGTTGCATATGTGTCTAAAGGAGCTTCAAAACTAGTTTTTGGATAACTTTGCGCTGCAAGATGAAATGTGTAATCTGGCTTTACATTTTCAACTGCTAAATCTAAAGACTGTGAATCTCTTAAATCACCATAATGCAAAAATACTCTATCTTTTTTATTAATATTAGGTATTAAATTTTCTATATTATCTAAAGGACTTCTCCATCGAATTAGACCATGTATCTCCCAATCTGTTTCTTCAAGTAGAAATTCTGCTAAGTGAGAGCCTACCATGCCTGTAATACCTGTTATAAATGCTTTCATTATTTTACTCTTGAA
>MDTB01115885.1_pt1 | contig 14775 bp, 14 predicted proteins | sample 811161 | NCBI WGS metagenome assembly MDTB01 (sample SAMN05326650, study PRJNA326480) | marine metagenome | isolation source: seawater | place: Mediterranean Sea | collected 2009
ACTAAGTATGTCAACAGATCAACAAAGCCGACGCCCCAAACTGATGAGTGTTGATTCAGAGTGTACACCAAATAAACCCCCACAGACATTTATATTGTACAATTTTTTTCGATAAAAGTGAAGAGTTGTGGACGATTTTTTAGTTTAGGGTTAAAATAGATAATATGAGGGATGAAATTAGAAGTCGTATAAAGGCTTTGTCCAAAAAAGCAAACCATGACGCGTTAATCATTATTGATGGTGCATCGCATAAGCTACGAAACCATGATGTGACTTATACGTTTTATCAGTCGAGTGATTTCATGTATTTATCAGGCTGGCTGCAACCAAATGCAAGGCTGTTAATTTATGTTGGAGATGACGTGCAATCTACTCTTTTTTGTGAGCCATCCAATGCTGAAATAGAGCGCTGGGAGGGTGTTCGTCTTTCACCAGATGAGATTCTTGCAAAAGGCCACGCTGATAAAGTATTAACAACGGATGAGTATGATGCTCATTTGAAAAAATTATTGACTAAGGCAAAGCATATTTACTTTCCTTTTTCTGCGTTTGACCAGTATAACGATCTTATTTCAAACTATCTAAATGAAATAGCAGGTAAACGAGTATCTAGGATTACTCCTACAATAAATGATTTAAATACTCTTGTTGGGCCTTTACGATTAATTAAATCAAATCAAGAAATTGAGAGAATGCGTCATGCTGCAGAAATTAGTGCTAAAGCCCATATGATGTTAATGCAAGAAGCTAAACCCGGACTAAAAGAATATCAATTAGCTGCAGATTTTGAATATTATTGCAAGTATCATGGCTGTCCACATTTGGCATATGATTCAATTGTTGCCTCTGGTAAGAATGCATGTATTTTACATTATACAAGCACGCTAGATACTCTTAAAGAAGGTGATTTAATTCTAGTAGATGCTGGAGGAGAGTACCAAGGCTATGCCTCAGATATATCTAGAACATTCCCAGTCTCAGGTCGATTTTCAGAGGCTCAAAAGTCTCTTTATAATGTTGTATTAGACGCCCAGTCTCAAGTGATTAAAGCCATTAAGCCAGGAGTAACAATCCCGTATCTTCAATCCGTTGCAAAAAAATATTTATTTGAGGGATTAAAGGCACTTGGAATGATTCAAAACTTTAAGGAAAGTCATATCAGCCATTATTATTTTCATGGTGTCAGTCATTGGCTAGGCTTAGATGTTCATGATGCATGCCCCTATCTTGGGGAGGATGAGAAGCCTCTTGTATTAGAGCCTGGTATGACCTTGACAGTTGAGCCAGGGCTTTATTTTGGTGACCATCTTGATACGGTTCATTCAGATTTCCATCATCTTGGTATTCGTATTGAGGACGATATTGTAGTCACAGAGGATGGGGCCGATGTGTTATCAAAAGATTGCCCAAAGCAAACTCATGAGATAGAGGAGATTATGTCAGTATGAAAACAGTCTTTGTAGTTGGTGGAGGGTTCCCAGGACTGGTATCAGCATTAGCCATTGCGTCTATGGGTATTAAAGTTCGATTATTTGATGTCAAAGAGAGCTTGCTCGATTCTCAAGTACATGTGCACAAGCCAATCGTCATCAATGCATCAAGTTGGCGATTACTTTCAACATTAAACATCACCAGCCAATTGATTGAAAAAGCTTTTCCCTTGGAAAAGATGCATGTGATTCGTCAAGATTGGGCAAAATTTTCATTTAATGCTGATGGTGATCGGTTCCCATATTTAGGATATGTTGTTTTGGGTGTAGATTTACAAAATGTCCTAGGGCAAGCGGTAATGAATCATCCTAATATTGAGTGCCATCTTGGTACAAAGATCAGCACGCTTTCTTTAAAGCCACGCCCTAAGGTTTCGGTGGGTAAGAAATCATATGTTGGGGATCTTATTATAGCTACAGACGGTTTTAATTCCTGGTGTAGGAAAAATCAAAAGATGGAATATGAACAAAAGCAATGGAATAAAAAAGCATTAATTTTGCCTACAGTATTAAACCATCCATTATCTGATGCTTATCTAAGATTTGTTGATTTTGGCACGGTGGCATGTATTCCATCTGCGAACGGTTATCATCAAATTATTATGACAGCTGATGATACACACCCTATGTTTGAATATGAATTAGCGCATCTAGAGAGTGTTGTTAAAGAATTATTAAAGGATATTGTCATTATTAATCATTGCGAGGCTCCAAAAGTTTTTGAACTTGGACAAGGTGTTGCACCAAAAGTCGCAATTCCAGGGATGGTTTTAATTGGGGATGCTGGTTTTGCGATTCCACCAGTTGGAGCTCAAGGATTGAATTTGGCCTTTTATGATATTGGAGTGTTGGCTGATACCATTGCTGAGAGTTTATCTACTCAGCAACAAATGTATAGTCCTAAGCTAGCAGAGCGCTTTAATAGCATTGTAATGCCACATCACCATACACTTTTAAAACGCGTTAGCCAACTTGTGAATTTATTTAACTTACAAAACCCGATTTTAAAATTAGGACATGGTGTTGGATTATGGTTAATGGAAAAGGTTTCACCATTTAAGCACCACATTGCAGAATTCGGAATGGGAATTCGATATCCTGTGCCAGCATTACTGCGTGGAAGAAATCCAGATATACATTTGAGAGTTGCAACCGATGAATGATTTAAAACATGACATTCTAATAATTGGAGCAGGTGTTGTTGGGTTAACTTCGGCGATCTCCTTACATTTGAAAGGATTTTCAGTGGGTGTTATTACAAACCGTCCAGTGAATCAAAAAAACTCTAAAACATTATCACCGGTTGTGTATGCTTTGAATCGACCTTCTGAAGAGTTCCTCAAAAAGCTTAAATTATGGGATAACCTAGAGGCAAAAGATTATGACCATGTGCTCATATGGGATAGCTTTCATAAAGAAGAGGTATTATTTTCTGGTACAGATTGCGCTGAACCAAACCTTGGACACATTGTTGAAGATCAAAAGCTCATGTTTAGCTGTTTGAAAAGTATTAAGCAATACAAAATACCAATTTATATTGATGAAACATTGTCAGCTATTAAGGATTCCAAAACACACAAAATCATCCAGGCTGAAAAAAAAACATATAGCGCGAAGCTTATAATTGGTGCAGATGGTAAACAGTCCTGGTTAAGGGAGCAACTTAAGTTAGGGTATGTGGCAGATGATTATGGTCAAACAGCACTTGTAGGGCTCATAAAGCATCAAAGTCCTCATTTTAATACTGCGAGGCAACGTTTTTTACCAAATGCAACCATCGCCCTATTACCGACCAAGGATCCATTACACTCGGCGATGATTTGGTCTCTACCCAGTGATGAAGCTGGCGAATTAAAGAAAGACAATAAAAAAACGTTTGCAAATCATTTAGAAACCTATTGGCATGGTCGTATGGGTAAAATGAGTCTCGAAAGTACATTAATGCACTACGAACTAAGTTCACTTCATGCCAGGAAATATGGTACACCAGGTGCCATTATTTTAGGAGATGCTGCTCATGTTATTCATCCTCTCGCAGGCCAAGGTCTTAACTTAGGGTTGGCAGATGTGATGACGTTAGCTGAGATGGCGGGCCAATTTGATCTTTCATCAAAAGCATTGTTAGAGGCGTATACTGAAAAAAGACATTTAGATAATATTGCGACGTTGAAAGCCATGGACTTTTTTCAACTTCTCTTTTGGCCAAAACACCCGCTGGCTGTTCGTATGAGGGCTGTAGGTATGCGAGTCCTTGATGCTCTAACACCATTAAAACGCCAAATTTCATTGTTTGCTTTGGGATATCGTCCTGATGTATCATTTTTAGAGTCATTATTAGAACGTTTAAAAAAGTGAAATAACATGCACAATAAGTACCCATTCACACGGTTAAGGCGTGGACGCCAAGCAAGTTGGTCTCGTTTACTGGTTAAAGAGCATCATCTTACCCCGAGTAATCTTATTTTACCTTTATTTGTTGAAGAAGGTGATGGCGAACCTTCTGCAATTGAATCCATGCCAGATTGTTTTAATTACAGTATCAAATACATTATCAATAAAGCACAAGAGGCTGAAGCTCTTGGGATCCCTGCCATTGCATTATTCCCTAAAATAGCGTTATCAAAAAAAACTGAGGATGGGATAGAAGCTATCAATCCAGATAATTTGATATGCCGCACAATTAGAGCCATAAAAGAACAAAAACTAAATATTGGTGTTATTGCTGATGTTGCATTGGATCCTTATACCAGTCATGGTCAGGATGGTATTGTGAAAAATGGTAATGTGGATAACGATATAACCCTAGAACAATTAAAAAAACAAGCCATAGTACTTGCAAAAGCCGGTGCGGATATTGTCGCTCCATCAGATATGATGGATGGCAGAATTGGAGCCATTCGATGTGCTCTTGAGGAAGAAGGATTTAAGAATATTATCATTCTCTCCTATGCTGCAAAGTATGCTTCTAAATTTTATGGGCCATTTAGAGATGCTATTGGCTCTACGAAGCAGTTGGGAGCGCAGAATAAGTCAACGTATCAAATGGATCCTGCAAATACAAAAGAAGCTTTATCTGAAGTAACAATGGATATTCAAGAAGGTGCCGATTGGTTAATGATCAAACCAGGTATGCCTTACTTAGATATCATTAAGTTGGTGAGCGATCATGTAAATGTTCCCTTATTTGCCTATCAAGTAAGTGGGGAATACACAATGCTCCATGAATTAGCAAAAAAATCACATCAAGATTTTATTCCACTTATGTTAGAAGCATTACTAAGTTTTAAACGCGCTGGTGCGGATGCTATTTTTTGTTATGCTGCGATTGAGATAGCTAAAGAATTAAGGTAATATTTTTTGCACATCCTGTGTTTTCATATCAATAATATAACGTTCATGACCTGCAAATTTTAAAAAAAGTACATCACTTTTCTCCATAGTTGCCTCAACAGTAGAAAAGTTATGATACGCTTCATCTAAGGGTAGCTTTTGTTGCATTTTTTCAATATCAAATGGTTCACAAGGTGCGCCTATTTGGCGATAGCATTGTTTTGCCAGTAAAGAAGATTGATCCCATCCTGCTTTGCTTACTTCATTGTCATGATGAATCGTTAATCTACATTGAATACTAATTTGTATTTTATCTTTTTTACTATAAAAATGAATGCACGCTTTGTTGTTTTCTTTTATTGCTGCAACCTTTTGGCTACGATAGTCCGTGTTAAACCAAATTGCATTCTCCGTCATTCGTCTCAAAACGGTGCAACTTGTTTTAACTTCATCATTCAAGATATAAGAGACATTCATGATGTGATAGTCGCTATGTCGGCTATTTATGCCTTCTTGCATCTTGGATCGTATGCTTGCTAGAAGCTGTGTGGTTGTCATTGCCACTCCTCTCTACTGCTATTGTATAGTATAGATTAACGAATTAACAAGATGCTTTTGCAAGATCCTGCCATTGGGTGGTGTAGTGAGGTGATCTTTTTAATGACAGTGGTCGCCATGTTTGGTGTAATCCTTCTGCAGCTACTTTGATGGTGCTTGTACCGTAGCGTCGATTAATACAGTCTATTAGCGGCATTAAAGGATTCGCTTGTGATTTCCCAGTTTCTAGTAAGCTATATTGTTGGATTGTTTTAGATTGTAAATCACTCAACATCACACCTGTTTTATGGTAACGGTAGCCTTGACGGTAAATGATTTTAAGACAGTGTTTTGCGTGTGTGACTAATTCTCGTGTATCGTCAGAAGGCATGATAAGACGGTATCCACATGCATTTCTATACTGAGGGCTATTTTTAGAAAAAGGGTTAGTTTTTAAGAAAACATGTATGAAATTTGCTTTTGACCCCTGGGCTCTCAATTTTTCACTGGCTCTAGCACAATAGTGACTTAGAGCGTGGGAGATTGAATCATAATCATGTAATGCTTTTGAAAATGATTTAGAGGATACAATGCTTTTTTTGTTGGATGGTGCATCTAACTCGAGACAGTTAATACCATTTAACTCCCTTACAATACGCGTTAACACCACATTAAAGTGTTTTCTGATAAATTCTGAGTTAGCATGTGCTAAATCGTGTGCAGTGGTAATGCCCAAAGCCATGAGTTTTTGTCCCCATCTACGTCCAACTCCCCACACATCGTGTATTGGAATATGTTTAAGCCAGTCTATATTTTCTTGATTAATTTCAAAAATAGGTTGGTATAAGACTCTTTTTGCAATATGGTTAGCAACTTTTGCCAGTGTTTTTGTCGGACCAATACCTATCGATACAGGGACGCCAATGTGTTGTAGTATAGTGCCTCTCAGTTGATGCATTAATGTGATCTCTTGGCGTTGTAATTCTACAAATGCCTCATCAATAGAATATATTTCCATGGTTGGCACATTATCTGCAATGATATGCATTAAACGGTTAGACAGATCACCGTAAAGTGCGTAGTTGGACGAGAAAACATGAATATGATGTTTATGGCATAGATGCTTTACTTGATGAAAAGGAACACCCATTTCAATGCCCATTTTTTTAGCCTCATTAGAGCGCGCAATGACACATCCATCATTATTGGACAAGACAATGATAGGGGTGGTTATTAAATCGGGACGAAACAAACGCTCGCAAGAGGCATAAAAGTTATTCGCATCAATTAAAGCAAAGTAAGATTTAAAGGGAGTGTATGACATTTGTCACAACACCCCAAATGACAGTATCTTGTTGTTCTGTCACATAGATGGTTCTATATTTTGGATTCTCAGAAACCAGCTGCATCGTACGTTTTTCAAGGTGTAAGCGTTTAACTGTTAATTCGCCATCAACTGCGGCAATTACAATTTTATCAGTGCTGGGTGTGATTGATCTATCTACGATTAAGATATCCCCTGAATGGATACCGGCCCCAATCATTGAATCACCAATGGCCCTTACCATAAAAGTTGCAGATGGATTATGAATGAGGTGTTGGTTAAGGTCCAGCATTGCTTCAATGTGATCGTCTGCAGGTGATGGGAATCCAGCAGGGATTGCACTACTATACAAAGGTATCTTGAATGATTCCTGAGAAATAAAATGCTTCACCAATTCTACTTTAGAATTAGGTATTCTTACAGGTGTTGTGGGTTCGCCGTGTGGTCCAATACCTTTGGGTCTACCTGCATTCATTCTTTTACCGCCGTGTGTCTGTTTCATAATCTTGAATAATGTACAGTATTCATATTAACAAAAGAAATTAGTAAGTCAAGTATTATTCAGTACTTCGACATATTTGTAAGAAACGGCTTTATGCAACGAGCGTATTCGTTTCAATATGATCCTTAGCATCAGTGATCGTCTGAGGTGCTTGTTTTGAGAGAGAAGGTTTCTCTGGACAAGCAATAATGTGTTGAAAAACGGTTAAAGGAGAAATATTTTGCATGCAGACATTCTGAGGACACTGTTTATGTCTCGACGTGGTGAAGCAGGGAGAGCATGGTAGATTTTCTGATACAACAATGACATTGTTTGTTTTACTTGGATATCCACCAGTTACCTTATGATTTGTAGGACCATGTAAAGCAATGACTTTTTTGCAGCATGCACTTGCAACATGGAGAGAGCCACTACAATTTGTAATGGTACATGAACTCTTTTTCAAGATTTCAACGAAATCAGGAAGCGATGTTTTACCTGATAGATTAATTACTCGATCGTTGAATGGCCCCAGTTGTTCAATGAATGTATTTGAACTACCTTCTCCTGAGATGACAATATGTAAGTTTGTTTTTGATAAGACCAAATCAATTAATTGTCTCCAGTGACCCAATGGCCATGCTTTGTGAGTGCGATAATTTTTCTTTTTAAAATGATAAACTGTTGGACATAGAACAATAAATTCTTTATTTAACCCGAATTTCTCTTGAACATTAATATTTGATCCAACTACATATGGAAAAGCATTTTTAAAGTTAATACCGTTGAAATTTGTTTTTAATACCCTTAACTGGTGGTCAATGGTATGTTCATCCGCTAAAAAGGTAGGTGTATAAGGTCGGCCGACCTTGAACTTTGATTGAACAAGTCTTACAAAACTATCAAAAGGATTACTTTCTTCAAGGTTAATAACGGCATCGTAGGGAGAAAAAAATGATTTGAAGATGATCTTCATTTTCCCGATGCTAAATAATAAGGGTAAAGAGGTATATCGAATAAATAGAGGGTTGATTGCAACGTCATATTTGAATAAATCTTTTATCTGGGGTTTGGTGACCCAATCAATTGAAACATTGTTTTTGTAGTATTCTTCTATGGGTTTTACGATCGAAGTTGTACCCACAGTATCACCCAAACGTCCACATCTTATAATTAAAACTTTAGCTTTTTGTTGCTTCATTGATAAATTGTGGCCTATTAGTAGCCATACCCTAATACATTCATGATATTAGCAAAAAACATTGGTGATTTAAAGGCCAGAAGAAATAGAATGATTTTGCTATAATTAGATATGTAAAATAATAAGGTGATTAATGGTCACAAAAAATAGAGGTTTAGGTGCAGAGCTGCGAAATGTAGATAATGTAGATCTCGACGATTATGCGGATTTAGTATTTGTAACACTTGCTATAAATTTAGGTCCTGACGCATTTAAGTCGTTAAAAGACTCTACTAATGAGCAGCAGTCACTTTTTTATAAAAGCCTTGAAGGTATTGTTTCTAATAACGAAAGTGAAAGATTAAAGGGATTTTCGATAGTTGATTACAATGCAGTCTCTATGTCGACAACTAAAAGTAACTTTACCTGGACAGATTCCCATGCAAAAGATTCGTATGTTGTACAGTGTGAAAAAAAACAGATGCAGGAAATTCATCGTATGATTAGAGGCAAGCAAATACCGATTTCCACAGAAAGTTATAATGCGTGGATGGAATCACTTGCTGTTGGTGTAAATGTGGAGCAGAAAGATAAACTCAAGTCATTGTTTGAAAAGTCTCAAATTGCTAGTAATCCTGCATTATACACAAATATTATTCTTAATAGAGGCCCTGATGGAAAAGTCGATTTTGAATTATTTTCTAAAGGCCTTAAGGTGGTTGAGAACAATACAATGGAAGTTGTTGCTCTCACCAATAGTCAGCTTTTTGCTAACGATAATGTATTGCCTTCTAAAAATTTAAAGAAAAAAATGACAAAAGTATTGAGTAATAAATTTGCAATTGATCCAGAACAAATGTCTCGATGGTGGGATATACTAAAAGAAAAAGTGAACACACAAGAATGGAGAGGCGAGTTGAAGGATTCGTTAAAAAATGTTGAAAAATCGTCCTATTCTAGAGTTTTACTTTCGGTTTTAATGATGTTTACTGTGATCCTATCTCAAGGCTCTCAAGCATTAGGTTCTCTTACAAAAAGCGCAGCACTTTGTTTCGGTTTCGGTATTATCTTGAGAATGATATCAGCGGCACGACCAGCAGAATTACAAGCACCAAGACAAGATGAGTATGATAGATCAAAAGCAGTATCTAATTTTGGTAAAGATCCCCAAAAAGAACGTTTAAAAAACTTTTATAATGAAATGAAAGCAATGGACTTTGATCTAAAAGAAATTTTACCTGACGCGCAGGACTCTGATTCTTCAATTTCGTGTATGCAAGACATAGTGGATAACGATCCAGCAATGTTTAGAGTGTTGGATACATTTTACCAAACCTACTGTGCCATGACAGATTGTCAGACTTCAATAAATGACTATTTAACAGAAAATAATGAATTGGTAGACCTTGTTCGGATTGAACTTCCTGAGAGAAACGCGGCCCCATCACATGTTGAAAAACAGCAACAAAGATCTATGACAACGAGCGATCTTGGAAAGAGTTTGAGCTACAAGAGTAATCTACAACAATTAAAGATTTTTCATAAATCATTAAAAGATGATTTTTTGTTTGTAAAAAATAACTCTAGTCAAATTTCTAAGTTTAATGATTTTGTTGATAACATTAATTCTATTGATAAAAAGTTAGGTTATACCCCCGCTCCTCGAGCACCATAAGAAGAATATATAATGAATCAAGAACAAATCGAAGCACTGCTTCAAAAAGACGATAAAAAAGATAATTCATCCAATGAATTCTCTATTGATTTAGATGATTGGGCAGATTTAATGTATGTTGTTGGCTCAATTAACTTAGGGCCTGATGTGATGGAAGAAGATGCTGAAGAAAAATTTATGCGTTTTTTAAAACGGTATATTACAAAAGATCCTAGATACGTTAAACTTAATAGCCTCAAGGGTGCTAATTTCAATTTTGATATTTCAGATGATCATTACAATATGGTGCAACAAGATTACATTTGGGAAGAGTCTATTGTTGATGAGAGTGCTTATCAAAAAATAATCAAGAATACGAATTTAGATGCGGATGAGATAAAGCAATTAATTGTGGATGATCAAGAGGAGGTACTTCAGCTAAAGTGTGACGAAGTGGTCATGTCAGATATCCAGGAGAAATTTCGAAAGGATCTAAAAATAGGTATTTCGAGGGAAAAGTACAATATCTGGCTCAATAAATTATCACCGGAAATCCAATCGATATCGAATGACCCATTAGAAAATATTTTCTATAAGAAAATTGTGACAGATCATGATGTCATCTATACGAATATTATCCTTAACAAAGGGCCTAGTGTTGGAAAAATTGATATTGATCGTTTTTTGAACGGGTTTGCAAAAATTACAGATTCAAAATACAAAACATTATTAGTAGATCACCAAGAGGCAGAGAAATTATCATCTATCGATACCATCAATGAAATCTTAAATAAAAAACAAGTGAAAATAGACAATCGTCTACTTCAAGAATGGTGTCAATTGTTACGACCTAAGTTGAATACCCAGTCTTTTAATCAGCCGTTTGAGAAAGCGTTTGAAAAGTCTAACCTTGTAAGGGATCTTGCAGAACTATTGCTCATCATTTTTGCAATTTTATACATTTTAACTCCTATTATCTTTTTTATTTTCTTTCAAACAGTAACCATTTTGGGAAGCATCTATGTTTTACCTGCCTTTATTATAATGGGTCCTTTAATGTACTTTGCATATAAGTATCAACAACAACCAACAGGTTCGAAAGAAGAAGAGTCAAAGATGAATATGCTGTATTATTATGGGAAAAAATGCGTCAACAGATTGGTAAGGGATTTAACGTTAACTCCGATTGAACAATTCTATAATGATATGAAAGAAAATGACATGGATATGAGTTTTCTATTGCCAGAAAATGACCCAAGCAATGCAAAATCATTTTTAGAGTTTATGAAAAATGAGCCTGAAAATAGTGATGTTCGACGATTAGTTGCAGAAATGTATCAAACACACAGAACGATTCATGATCTTCAAGAAAAAATCTGTGATTATCTTGTAAAGGACTATTCTTTAGAAGAATTAATTGAAATTGAAATTAAGCCTAGAACCAATGCAACTTCATTAAATGAGCTATTTACTAAGCGCGATTTATCTACACAAGACTCAAAAGAGCGCAGCCAATGTGAGGAGAACTTACGCCAATTACAGATACTCGCACCTTCATTAAAAACAGAGTATAAGTTTGTATCAGAGAATATTGATCAGATTGATAAATTTGTGAAGATTGATCAATTTGTCCATCAAAAAGATGAAGAATTAGAGAATTTATGGCAATTACCCCATTAATGAGGAGGGGGAATCCCCTCCCTATTGTTTCATTGTATTGTTTTTGGTTTGTAGCCTTTTATGGGGTTGAAATCATGAAGAAAATTTGTTTTTTTCATTGCACATACTAAATCTTTTTTTCTAGGACAACGTAACTTTTTTCTTATGCGTTTCAAGTAAAATTCAATGGTACGTGGTGAGAGTTTCATGATCGCGCCTGTGTTTTTTATTGTTTCATTCTCCATGGCATAATATACACATTCTGCTTCTCGTTTAGTAAGGTATTGCCCATCAAACGGGCCGTTTAGCATAACACGATATGTCATGTGTTGAGGTTTTTTTCTGTTTTTCTCATTAATCTTTCGTGGTGAAAGCATTGCGACTAATGAAGATGCTTGTCGTATGAAATTAATATGTGTCATAAATAAACTCCTTAATTGGTAGTCGTTTTTATAACATGGATTAATTTACTTAATATATACGTTATATTTGTCAATTTTAGTGATATATCATGACGGCCATGTAAGCGATTTGATACACTGCGAAATTAACAGTCAAGTCGTAGTGTAAGGCACTTACACGATCCTCCTGAAAGAATAAATTCACTCGTTTCACAGAAATGGGTTTCAAAACCTATCTTCTCAAGGGTTGTTGCAGTATCGTGACAACCTGATGAAAGTATTATGTGGTCGTCAATGACCACAGCATTACATGCAAATAAGTTGGCATCGTGTTCTGTAACATCAATAAGTTCAAATGATGCCTTTAGTTTTTTTTGGCTCTCATTTGAGAATGCGGGCGGAAACCATAGCGCTTTCGTTTCATTGATTGGACAAAAGCATGTATCAAGATGATAAAAATAGGGATTAATCAATTCAACGGCAATTGGATTTATAGACCACATCTTTGTTATCCATTGATTAATATCAGCTTGACTTCGAAATCCAGAGCCTAAAACAAGTTTTGAGTCCACAAATAGACCGTCACCTGCTCCTTCGAATGTATCGATAGCATCGATCACGTCAAAATGATTTGCCGCAAACCATTCTTTAAAAACTTGACTTTCTCCCTGACGCTCCGGATATTTAAAATCAGAGATAATCACCTGGTTTTTATAAATTAAACCGGCATTGGCGGTAAATACCATATCAGGTAAGTTTTTTTGTGGTTGCATAAGTTCTACTTCAGCGCCAAGAGACACAATGAGATTCATTAAAGATTGCCATTGAGTTTTTGCAATGTGTTGTTTAACAGCACGTTTTCTTGTCATCCATGGATTGATGCTGTAGTTAACATCAAAATAAGTAGGAGGGCACATCAATATTTTCATAAAACACCTAATGAATTTTTAATCATATGTTAAAGATAAATCATAATGGACGTGTAGTACAATGCGTTTACTAAAAGGTTGATATATTATTCAGGGTTAATTATCATTTGCTTTATGGCTATTTTAGAAATTATACAGTACCCGAACCCAATCTTATCAACAAAGACAAAGCCAGTTAAGTCATTTGATGACCATTTGCAAAAAATCATAGACGATATGTTCGAGACACACTACGCCCAAAAAGGGTGTGCTGCATTGGCTGCGAATCAATTAGGTATACCGTATCAAATAACTGTTATCGATTTTAGTGATGAAAGAGATCAGCCGTTATGTTTAATTAATCCAGAAATCATCGAAACTCATGGGGAGACCAATACACATGAAGGGTGTATGTCTCTTTTAGATGTTGGTTATCACAGGGTAAAACGTGCTGAGAAAATAAAAGTTAAAGCTTTGGATCGTCACGGTAAAGAAATCATCATTGATGCAGATGGTTTTCTTGCTAAATGTATTCAGCACGAAATTGATCATTTAAATGGAATGGTCTATATTGATCGCCTTGGTGCGGTCAAAAGAAAATTAGTAGTGACAAAGGTCAATAAACTTCGAAAAAAGAAAAGCTAAATTATATGTCGAAACCTTCTATCATGTATGCAGGTAGTGACCGATTTGCATGTCAGCCACTCGAGCGAATGATTGAGGCTGGTTACGTACCAGATGTAGTGCTTACAAATCCTGATAGACGTTCTGGAAGGGGTCGAAAATTAACCCCAACCCCAGTTAAGGCGCTATCACAACAGCATGCAATTCCAACATGGACACCTTTATCAATTAAAGATGAAAATGCTTTTGAAACATTTCAATCATATAATGTCGATTTATTCATATGTGTAGCGTACGGTAAGATCATACCAACACAATGGCTGGAAACAGTGGATGCTTTTAATATTCACCCTTCACTTTTACCAAAGTGGAGAGGATGTAGCCCTATAGAGCATACGTTACTTTTCCGTGATACAGTTGCAGGCGTTTCAATCATTGAAATGACGGCGAAAATAGATGCTGGCAACATTCTTTTTCAAAAACAAAGCCACATTGATAAAGAGGATAACACTAAAACCCTTGGTGACCGACTTTTCCTCGAGGGATCTGACCTTTTAATACAAACATTGCAGTTGTGGGAATCCAACGCATTACCAAAACCCATAGATCAGGATGATAGCAAGGTAACATTTGCTCCTAAAATAAGTAAACAAGATGCAACAATTGACTGGAATAAAGCAGCTGAAGAGATACATGCAATGGTTAAAGCGTATTATGACTGGCCTGTTGCAAATACTCTTATTAATGGTGAGATGTTAAAAATTTATCTATCAGATGTTCGAAATTGTGATATTGAAAATTCTTCTCCTGGCCAAATTATTGCCATTGATGACTTCGGAGTGTGGGTGACATGTCGCCATGGGGAGCTTTGTATTCGGGAAGGTTTAATTCCTGGTAAAAGAAGAATGCCAATACAGGAGATAATAAAAGGAAGAAAAGACTTGTTTGTTGTGGGAGAGTATTTTGGAGCCACTTAAGTTACCTGAAGGTAAAAAGAAATTACTTCTTCATACTTGCTGTGCCCCATGTTGTGCTGACATCATGTTACGACTCAAGCAAAGCGAAGTTGATTACACATTGTATTTTTATAACCCGAACATACATCCAAATAAAGAATACATACTTAGAAAAGAAGAGAATAAACGGTACGCAGATAAGCTTGGTGTACCATTCATTGATGAAGATGA
>MDTB01066376.1_pt1 | contig 14773 bp, 14 predicted proteins | sample 811161 | NCBI WGS metagenome assembly MDTB01 (sample SAMN05326650, study PRJNA326480) | marine metagenome | isolation source: seawater | place: Mediterranean Sea | collected 2009
AATGGTATCATGCTAACAGCTATTAAAGTTAGAAATACTAAAAATGGTAAAAAACTTTTTACTTGATTTAAATCATTAAATAAAAAAAATAACATGAGAACTATTATTAAAATAAAAAGCACTTCTATTAAAATTCTAGGTATTTTTTGTATTAATTCGTAAATTAAATTAATCTCTTCTTTTTTTTTTAATTTTTCATTAAATTGATCTTGAAAAAAATTTTGTTTTGAAAAAATAATTATAGATTTTATCCCGTTTGATATCGCTTTTGCAATTTTAATCTGAGTACCTTGTAAAAACCTTACTTCAGATCCAAATCTCCTTACTTTTGACCCTGTTACTAATTGAAAAAACAATCCAGCAACTGACGAAAAAAATATTATAAGTAGAGAAGCTTTAAAGTTGATAATCAATAATGAAGTTAAAAAAAATAAAGAAATTATCGTGTCTTTAATAACACCTAGAGTTGAAAAAATATAACCTGAAATATTTTTTGATTGATGCAATATATCATTTTCAATTTCTTCTGAATTCAAATTTATATGAACTTCATATGGAAGATTTAAATATTTTTCTAATAAAATTTTAGAATGAAAAATAATTAAGCTCTTCATTATTTTTTTTTCAAAATAATAATAAAAAAATATTATTAAATTTTTTATTAAAATTGCAAAAAAAACCAAAAAACCAAGTATTTTTAGAAGATAAATTCTATCAAAACTACTTACTGTTTCTTGTAAAACAACAGAAGGTATTAATTTAATTGAATTTTCATAGTCAATAAATAGTAAAATTAAACCAGAAAGTGTCGCTAGGCTTAATACTTCTAAAAATGGAATAATTAAAGAATAAAAAAAAAAATAAAAAATCTTTTTTCTTTGGCCTTTATTTAAAAAATATCGATTAATCGAAATTAAAGTTTTAATCATTTAAAATTTTTTTAATCTTATTTAATATAAAATTTTGATTCATTCCTATCCACAATGGCAATCTGATAATTTTTTTGCTTAATTCTTCAGTAACTGCTAATTTTTTTTTAAAGTACTTGGAGCCAAATTCAGATTTATGTAAAGGTATATAATGAAATGTAGAAAAAACTTTATTTTTTTTTAGCTCAGTTAAAAGTTTTTTTCTTATATATAGATTTTTACAAATTAAAAAAAACATATGGTAATTAATAACGATTTTTTTACTGGAAAGTTTTTTTTTTTCAATGAGTCTACTTTTTAAATTCTTAAATGTAGAATAATACCTCATCCAAATTTTTTTTCTCTCTTTAATTATTTTTTTATAATTGATCAATTGAGAATAGAGAATCGAACAGGTAACTTCACTTGGTATGTAAGAAGATCCAAGTCCTCTCCAGCTATAATATTTTTTTAAACTTTTATTAAAATATTCCCTATCTGTTCCTTTGTTGCAAATAATGCTAGCTTTTCTATCAAAATTTTTTTTATTTAAAATAATTGCACCACCCTCACAGCTAGTAATATTCTTAGTTTCATGAAAACTAAGACAACCTATATCCCCTAGAGTTCCACAATATTTATTCTTATATCTTGAAAATATAGCTTGAGCGGCATCTTCTATAATAAATAAATTATATTTTTTTCCTATTTTGACAATCTTATCCATATTACATGGTACTCCTGCATAATGGACTATTACTATTGCTTTTGTTTTTTTTGTTATAGATTTTTCAATTAAATTTTCGTCAATATTAAGATTATCTTTTCGAATATCTACAAAAACTGGTTTACCACCTCTTAGAACAAAAGCATTTGCAGTTGATACAAACGTGTAACTTGGCATTATAATTTCATCACCTGGCTTAACATCAATTAATAATGCAGAAATTTCTAAAGAAGCAGTACAACTATTTGTAATAATTACTTTTCTTGCCTTAAGTTTACTTTCTAAAAAATTACAACTTTTTTTGAAAAAAGTTTTTCCTCCAGTGGTTTCTTTAATTTTTTGGGAAAGAACTTTATTGATATTTCTTTTTGTATTATTAAAAAAATAAGGATTATTGAAGACAACTTTATTCATGTTAGGTCAAATATATCTGAATTTTGTTAGAAATAAGATATTTACTGTTTTTTTTAGCATAAATCATAGCATATGAATTAAATTTATGATCCATAAACTTAATATTATTTTTTTTTAATAACTTAAAATTAAATTTTTTATAAAAACTGACGTGTTGCTTTCTACATATTAATATAAGAGGTAAATTTAAATTTCTTGAAATGCTAGTACTTTTATTCAAAATTTTTTTTGATAAATTTTTTTTTCTAAACTCTTTTTTAACAATTAAAGTATCAAAATAAAAAAAATTTTTTTTTTTTATTTTATCTGATATCAAATGATAGCTCCTTTTTCTTAACAAATTATAGCCAATTAAATTTTCTTTATTTAATAGCAGAATATTTATGTCATTTTTTTTTACATTTTTATTAAACCATTCTACATGAGATTTAAGAGAGTAATTCCAGAATGTTTTTTTTAATTTACATAAATCATTTTTTAATTTTTTTTTTATTTTTTTTTTTTTTAAAATTTTAATTTTCATCTAATTATCTTTAAAATGTCTTTAGTTTTTTCATTTATATTGAAATTTTTGATTGCAGTTTTTCTAGCATTTTTTTTCATTTTGTTTAAATGTTTTGTCTGAACATTAATTATTTCAATTATCTTATCTCCTAACTTTTTTTTTGAAAAGTTGCTTGCAAGATATCCATTAAAATTATCTTTAATAACATCATTTGAGATACCAATTTTAAAAGATACAACTGGGACTCCACATGCTAATGCTTCATTGACCATTACAGGGCCAGCATCTTGGATACTTTGATTTAAAAAAAAATCACTGTTTTGATAAAATTTAATTAGTTCATTTTCATTTTTAATAATACTTTTAAAATTATATTCAAAATTATTTTTTTTCAGAAATTCTAACAAACTACTATCACCTACTATATTAAAACTTAACTTTTTATTTATTTCAATATCTTTAGAACAAATATATTTTAAGGTTTCAATTAATATAAAATTTCCTTTTCGTGGATTTAGACTTGATCTTAAGCTTATTGTAATCTTATTTTTTTTTGGTTTTTTAATTGGTTTATACAATTTTAAATCTAATCCAAGATTTAAGATTAAATTTTTATGTTTTTTTTTGTTAAACAAGATCGATTTCGAAACATTATTATAAATCTCTCTTGTAGCGCTTAAGAAAATAATTTTAATATCATTAAAATACTTTTTTTTTTCTAATAAATTTTTTGAAGGTTTTGTAATTAGAGATAAATTAACTGCTGGACAAGGTTTACAACTTTTTTTATAACCATTACACTCAAAATTGTAGTGACAACCTCCAGTTATTAACTCCATATCCATAGGATAAAATATTAATTTAATTTTTTGGTTTCTTAAGAAATTTAAAATTTTCGGATGTATTAAATTTGAATTATTATAAACTATTATTGCATCTGGTTTTTCAGCTAAGATTTCTTTTAATTGATAGTATTCTTTAATTAAATATTTGCCATAATTATAAAAAGAATACCTATTTTTATTATTTAAAAAAAAAAAATATAAGTATTTTAAATACCTCAAATCATGCTCATGAGATAATTTTTTAATACTATTATCATTTAAATTTTTTTTTAAAACGAACATTTTAGAATTTACTTTTTGCATTTTGTTTAAATATTTATGAAGTCTATAAGCATAAAATGCTGACCCTCCGCCAATGTCTGACTCCGAAAAATGAATTATTTTATATGACATTAATTTTTTAAAAAAACATAATTTCCAATAATATATATTAAAATTAGATTCTTAGAAAATTAAATTAAGATCTTGGCATTAATTTGGTCACTTATTAAAATGTTGTTAGACATGTCATCAAATTAATATTAAATATTAGCGTTATATATGAAAAAAAAAATCGTTCTTTTGGATTGTACGCTAAGAGATGGCGGTTATTATAATAATTGGGATTTTCCAAAAAATTTAATTTCAAAATATTTGAAATCAATGGCCGCATCTGGTGTTGAATTTGCTGAAATAGGATTTAGATCTCTCGAAACAAAAACCTTTAAAGGAGCTTGTGCCTATTCACGTGATAGTTTTATTAAAAATTTGCAAATACCTAATAGTTTGAAAATTGGAGTTATGATTAATGCCTCAGAACTTCTAAATTATAAAACAAAAAATCCGATAGAAAATATTAAATTATTGTTTAAGAATAAAAAATCTAAAGTTAAGCTTGTTAGAATAGCATGTCATTATTTTGAAATGGAAAAGACATTGCCTATATCAACATGGCTAAAAAAAAGAGGATTCAAGGTTGCATTTAATATAATGCAAATAGCAGATAGAACAGATAAAGAAATTGAGAATCTTGGAAAAATTTGCTCAAATTATCCAATTGATGTTCTATATTTTGCTGACAGCATGGGTAGTTTAGAAGCAAATAAAATAAAAAAAATAGTTTTACTTTTAAAAAAATTTTGGCGTGGAGAACTAGGTATTCATACGCATGATAATATGGATATGGCCTTAATTAATACTCAAGTAGCAGTCGAAAATGGAGTAACTTGGGCCGATAGTACAGTCACTGGTATGGGACGAGGTCCAGGAAATAGTAAAACAGAATATTTAGTTTTAAAGTATCAAAATCAAATAAATAGAAAAGTTAATATTTTACCTTTGTTAGAATTAATTAAAAATGAATTTGAGCCATTACAAAAAAAATATAAATGGGGAACAAACCCTTTTTATTTTTTAGCTGGGATGCATGGTATACATCCAACGTTCATTCAAGGTATGTTAAATGATTTAAGATTTTCTTCTTTAGATATTTTATCAGCTATAGAGCATCTTAAATCAGTAGGTGGCAAGACATTTAATAAGAATTTATTAGATACTGATAAAAAAATGTACTCTGGAAAGTGTGAGGGAAAATGGTCTCCAAAAAATAAAATTTTTAATAAGGAAGTTTTAATATTAGGTACAGGACCAGGTGTTAATGAACATAAGATTGCTATAGAAGAATATATAAAACAAAAAAAACCTTTTGTAATTGGTCTAAATACTCAACGAAGTATTGATGAAAAATTAATCAATGTTAGGGCAGTTTGTAGTGCTTTTAGATTACTTACCGATAGAAAAAAATATAAATCCTTAAAACAACCTCTAGTTTTACCTCTTAAAAGATTATCAAAAGATATAAACAATTATTTATCTTCAAATACTCTTCTGGATTTTGGAATTCAAGTAATTCCAGAAAAGTTTGATTTCAAAGCAAATTATGGAATTTTACCAAATTCACTTGTTATCTCTTACGCATTAGCTATTGCGACAAGCGGAAAAGCAAAAAAAATTCTTCTTGCAGGTTTTGATGGATACAATGCTGACGATCCGCGTAGAGTAGAAATGGATAATTTATTAACTCTCTATCAACAATCAAAATCTAAAGTTCCTTTAATGAGCATAACACCAACTAGGTATAAAATTGACTCGGTGTCAATTTATGCGTTATACGAATAAATAATGAATTTTGTAATAGTTATACCCGCTAGATATGCTTCGGGTAGATTTCCAGGCAAACCTTTGGTGGACATAAATGGTTTGCCAATGATTATTAGAACTTACAATCAATGTTTAAAAGCTGCAAATAAAAAAAAAATTTTTGTAGCTACAGATGATTTAAGAATAAAAAATTTATGTAAATCAAAAAATATTAATGTTGTTATGACATCTAAAAAATGTTTAACTGGTACCGATAGAGTTGCTGAATTCGCAAAAAAAATTAAGGCGGATGTTTATATAAATGTTCAAGGAGATGAACCAATTTTTAACCCTACAGATATTAAAAATTTAATACAAAAAACAAAAAAATATCCTAATGATGTTATAAATGGATACACCAAAATTAGAGATGAAAAACAATTTAGAAGTGGAAATGTACCAAAAGTAGTTTTTAGAAAAGATGGAAGATTGCTTTACATGTCGAGATCTCCAATTCCAGTAACAAAAAAACAAAAATTTATTACTGCGTGGAGACAAGTTTGTGCCTATTCTTTGCCAAGAAAAGCCTTAATAGCTTTCTCTGCAAATAAAAAAAAGACACCATTGGAACAAATAGAAGATTGTGAATTAATAAGATTTTTAGAATTGGGTTTTGAAATTAGAATGATAAAAATGACTGATGTCTCTATACCTATAGATATTAAAGAGGACTTAGTAAAAGTAAAAAGAATTTTAAAAAAAAGATAAATTGTATAAATGAAATCAAGAAATATTCTAGTCCTTGGTTCAAAACCAAAATCTATTATTCCAAAAGTTGCCTTTAAAAAAATCTATGCTGCAAATGGAGCTGCAGAAAGAGCGTTATCATACAGAAAAAAAAATCCAAAAGTATCTTTAACTTGTTTATGTGGTGCTTCAGAGTTTGCAAGAAATTTTAGAGTAAAAAGAAGAATAATTAAATCAAAACCAGAGCGATTAATAATTAGGTCTGGAAAAATAGCATTACCTAAAGAGTTAATGAGCAAAACTAAACTTATTTGCTTAAGTAATCAAGATCAATTAAATTTTCAAAAAAATTTTTTTAATTTAAAAGGGTTGTCTATTTTTCAAGGTGAATATTTTTACCATGAGGAATATTTGAAAAAAATATTTCACCTTTTAAGATGTTTTAAAAATAATAGTTTTCAAGGTGTTTCAACAGGATTTTATTCTATTTTGATGGCTATTAAAGAAAATCCAAATTCAAAAATAATAATATCTGGTATAGGTATGGCAGGTGGTGTTCAATTTTACCAATCAAAAAGAAGTAAAACTTTTGATTATTCTCCTAGAGCTCGGGTTGACCGATTTTTAATGACAAAAATGAATAAAGATCTTAAAAAACATCTTTTTTCTACAGACCAAGAATTATTTTTAAATTCAGGCATTAAGTTATTATAAAAATTCTTTATGAAAAATTTAAAATTTATTATATAAAATACTCATAAATTTATGCTTAAATCTCCTTTTAAATCCAAAAATAAAAAAGACTTTAGGATATTACTTTTTTATCCAAACTTACATATGAGCGCCTTAATGCCTCAATCAATTGGAATTTTTACATCTTTATTTAAACAAGAAGGTTATATTTTGGATTTGTTTGACTGTACTTATTATCAAGACATAGATTCATTAACTTTGGGTAAAAACACAAACGAAGAAAAAGTTGAAAATAGGAACGTGCATAAATATGATAATAAAGAATGGCATGAAAAAGGTGTTAAGCCCAAAAATGGTATTGTAGAAGATTTTAAAAATAAAGTTTTAGAATTTAATCCTGATTTAATTTTAGTTTCAGTTCTTGAAAGTACTTATTTTTTAGCTATCGATTTATTAAAATCTATACCTGCAAACAAACGAAATTATAAAACATTGTTCGGTGGTGTTTTCGCAACTTATGCTTCAGAAAAAGTTATAAAAAATGATATGGTTGACTATGTTTGTAGAGGTGAGGGAGAGGATGCAGTTATAGAAATGGTTAATGCACTATGCTCTGGAGGAAGAATAGACAACATAAAAAATTTTACAGTAAAAGGTGAGGGAAATATTTATAGAAATGGAATGCGCCCACCAGTTGATATTGATACTGTCCCAATTCCTGATTGGGACCTTTTTGAAAAAGGTAGTTTATACAGACCAATGCAAGGTAAAATATGGAGGGCCGTTGGATTAGAAACACAGAGAGGCTGTCCTTACACATGTACGTTTTGTAATTCACCATCAAATAATGTTGAATACAAAGCAGAGACTGGAGGAAAGTTTCATAGAAAAAAAAGTATTAAACGATTAAAAAAAGAATTGGATTTTTTAGTTAAAAAGTATGATCCAAATCTAATTTATTTTGTTGTTGATACATTTTTAGCAATGTCAAATAGAGAATTTGATGAACTAAAAGAACTTTATTCAGATTATAAAATTCCATTTTGGATGAATACTAGAGCAGAAACTATAACTGAGTATAGAGCTGCGGGATTAGAGGAAATGAACATGTTGAGAATGAACATAGGAATTGAGCATGGAAATTACGAATACAGAAAAAATTATTTAAAAAGAAATGTAAAAAACGAGGTTCAAATTAGAGCATTTGAAATTGCAAGTCAGCACAAGTATGCTTCTTGTGCAAATAGTATAATTGGAATGCCAGATGAAACGCGAGATCTAATTTTTGATACAATTAATTTTGTTAGAAAGTTACCAGACAATATTGATGCTACTGGGGCATTCATATTTGCTCCTTATCATGGCACTCCTTTAAGAGAATTAGCAATAAAAAAAGGTTACATTAATGATGATGAAATCTGCTCATTATCAAATACAAGTGAAAGTATGTTAAGAATGAATAGTATTTCAAAAGAAGAGATACAGGGTTTAGCTAAGGTCTTTAGTTTATACATAAAATTTCCAAAAGAGAGATGGCCAGAAATAAAAATTGCAGAAAAATCTGATAAAGAGGGTAATTCAATGATGGAAAAGCTTGGAAAAGAGTTTGATAAAACTTACAGGCAATATCAGGCGAGTGCACTTGATTTACATGATTAATTAAAAAAGTTAATTTTATGGATCATCTTAAAATTATTAACAGTGTAAAAAAAAGTGGATTTTGCAAAGTTGAAAATTTTCTAGACAAAAAAGACCTTGAAAAAGTAGATAAAATTTTAAAAAAAAGAATTTTAAATAAAAATATTAAAAAAGATGATTTAGATACCTATTTTTATAGAGATAAAGATAAAAATTTTTTATTAAAAAAGATTACAAAACTTAATTTTTCCTTCTTTATTGATTGCTTGAAGTTAATCAAATTATCAAAAGAATTAGGTTTAGAAAAAATTGCTAATGAAATTCTATCATCAAAAAGTAAACTTTACTCGATAGACTCATACTATTCTCCAAAATCAGATGAGCCTGTTTTGGATTGGCATCTTGATCAAGCTTACAGCGGAAAATTAAATATAGAAAATTACCTTAATCCCAATCATGCTGCTTTAAAATTTTTTATTTATTTAACTCCAGTCGGTTTTAATAATGGATGTTTAGGATATATACCTGGAAGTAATAAAATAGCTCATTACTTAAAAAAAGGTATTTTTAATAATGATCTAACTTATAAACCTTATTGGACACTTAAAGATTTTAGAAATTTAGTAAAAGAAGAAGATTATTATAATTATATCAAAAAATATGTTGATGATAATGAATTAAAAAAATTTTTTGATAATACGGCTTTTATAGAAAATAATTCCGATCAAAATAAAGATTTTTATAATGAGCTTAATAGAGGTGGTGCTATGATCTTTGATGAAAGTGGAGCACACATTGGATCTAAACCATCAAAAAATGACCGTTTGGTTCTTAGATATAGTTATAAAGTAGAAAGCTACAAAGAATAGATTTCATTTTTTTATTATCAAATTTTTATTCAATTTAATTTTTTTTATTTTACTTATTTTTCCAAGGCTTAAATAAACTAAATCATCAATAAAATTAATTTTATTTTCTACACAAGAATAAAGGCTTCCACTTATTCTAGGATTTAATTCAATCAAAACTGGTTTTCTTTTTTTATCAAACATCAAATCACCATCGTATAACCAAGATAATTTGAAAGCTTTGGATATTTTTTTTGCATAACTGAAAAATTCTGGCTTATTAAATTCTATAATGCAACCATCAATCCCTTGAGCACCAATTCTTTTTCTAACAGTTAACTTAAGTAGTTTGCCTTTCCAACTCAACATATCCATATCGTATGCTGGCTCGTATAGTTTCTCCATAGTAATTAATGGATATAATTTTTTTAGTTTCTTTTTATATATTTTGGAAAATATATTTTCATTCAAATGAACTTCTTTTCCAAAGTTTTTTTTGATAACTCTTTTTAATCTTTTATGTATAACTATTACATTTCTACCACCTCTCGAAAAAACTGGCTTAATAACTATATCTTTTTTCTTTTCTTTTAAAATTTTAATATGTCTATCTAAATCTTTTTTATTTTTTGACTCAAACCAAAGTGCAGATCTAATTTTAGATTTATCTAAAACTTGATATGTATTTTTTTTATTAGAAAAATTTTTTAAGCTATTATAATCAATAGAACAAATTGTACATTTAAGTTTTTGAAATTTTTTCTTAATTTTAGAAAAAAATATTGCCTCTTCATCTGATCCTGGAATCAATAATTTTATTTTATATTTATTTATGATTTTAGAAATTTTTTCAAAATATCTTGTGTTATTTACTGAGGGAACATGAAATATATTCTTTATATTATTTTTTTTTACGTCAGTGCCATAAACTTTTAAACTGTTAATATTTGAATTTTCTTGAGCACTTTTTAAAAGTCTTTTACCATTCACATTGCCAGAACTTGTAATTAAAATATTTATTTGCATTGAGGATTATATTGAATAATGACTTTTTTTTAGAATGATACCTCTATCTAAATTAAATTTAGATTTTCTTTTATTTATTAGAAAAAATTCTTTAGGTTCCATAGCTTTAATTTTTTTACTTGTTCTTTTGAAACATAAATTTTTTATTGTAAGCAACTCTCCTTTTTTTATTTTATTTTTTGTAAAAATATATCTTCTTGAAATTAATCTACTTTTTTTTAGTTCCTTAGGTAAAAAAAATTTTTGATCTTTTGTAATATTTTCTGTTTCTCTTATTAAATTAACCATTTTTTTAAATTCTAGATATTCCAATGAAATTTTATGATCTGCCCCTTTTTTCTTTGAATTTAATGTTATATGTTTTTCTATAATTTTAGCTCCCAAAGTTACTGCAATAACTGGAGCAATTAATCCTGTCGTATGATCAGAATAACCTATTGTTTTTTTAAATAACTTTTTCAAATAAGTAAGTGATTTCAAATTTAAATTTTCACTTTGTGCGGGATATTGTGAGGTACATTTCAGAATTGCGTAATTATTAATTTTTGATTTTTTAAGGAAATTTTTCAATTCAATCAAATCTCTTTGGGTTGAGAGACCTGTTGAAATTATCAAAGATTTTTTGAATTTTGCTGCTTCTTTGATTAATGGATAATGATTCATTAATCCTGATGAAAATTTGATAAATTTTACACCTATTTTGATAAGTCTGTGCAAACTTGAAATATCACCAGGAGTTGAAAAAAATAAAACTTTATTTTTCTCTGAAAATTTTTTTAATTCTTTCATTTCCTTATTCGAAAAATCTTTTTGAATAAAAGTATTGTATGAACTAGTATTGATATCATAACTTTCATTGACATTAACTGTTTGTAACTTGATCGCATCAGCACCTGCTTTTGCAGCATTTTTTATTAATTTTTTACATTTGATAATACTTCCTTCATGATTAATTCCTATTTCCGCAATTATAAAAGTTTTTTTAATGTTGTTTAAATCAAGATTTATCATTTTATTTTTTACGATCAAAAAATATATTCTTTTTTAAAAATTTTTTTTCTTTAAAAATTTTTGATATTTCGTTAACTATATTTTTTACATTTTTGTATTTATTTGTTTTGTAATTTTTTAACAAATTTTTTATTTCGGCTTTATTAAGTTGATTAGATAATTTTGTAGGAGAGTATAAAATCCTTAACGTAGCAACTTTTATATTAAATTGTTTTAATTCCTTACTTAATATTTCTGAGAAAATCTCTAAACCCGATTTTGTTGCACTGTATGTTGAGCTTCCAATTTGTTTGATTTCAGTTGCTACTGATGAAAAAAAAATAATTGTCCCATTTCTGTTTCTAAGCATTATTTTAGAAACAATATTAGATAAAATTATTGGTGATATCAAATTAATCTTTACTGTTCTATCTATCGAATTTAATTTTTCTAATGAATTTAAATTTCGATTAAATTCTGCTGCATTATTAATAAAAATATCTAATCTATTTTTTGATTGTTTTTGAACTTTAGATATCCATTTTTTTGTAAGTGGAATATTAATTAAATCAACTTTTGAATGAAAATAGTTTTTGTGAAAAATTTTTTGATTTTTTCTTGAACATCCCCATACATTATTTTTATTTTTCAAAAAAATCTTAGCAAGTTTTAATCCTATTCCAGAACTTGTCCCGGTAATAACTATATTTTGATTTTTAATCAAATTTATATATACCTCCACACAAAGAATACCCAACACCAAAACCCATAATTAGAATTGGTTTGTTTTTTTTTATTTTGTTTTTAGATCTTAAAAGTGCAATTGGTATGGATGATGAAACGGTATTTCCATATTCCCCCATGTCATAAACAAATTTTTTGGTCGGAATATTTAATTTATTTTTTATAAAATCAAGAACTACTTTGCTAGCTTGATGATAAACAAACAATTCTATGTCTTCTATCTTCAGTTTTGATTTTTTAAGCAATTTCTCTGTTGCGATTGGTACTTGTTCTGCCGTAAATGTAAAAACATTTGCTCCATGCATAAATAATTTGTTTTTATTTTTCAAAATTAAATTTTTTTCACCTTTGCCGTCAGTTAAATAGATACTTGATAAAAGTTTTGGATTATTCTTTTTTTCTAAAAATATTGTTGAAGCAGCATCACTAAAGATTGGCAAACAATTTTTATTTTTTTTATCTATATATTTTGTGTAAGTTTCTGAACATATAATTAAACAATTTTTCAATTGATTTGAGTTAATCAAATTACTTGCAATTGATAATGCATAAGGAAAACCAGAACACCCTTGCACAATATCTAAAACAAAACAATTATTATTTAAATTTAACTCTCTATGAATAACAGAACCACTTGAAGGTATTAAGCTATGAGGTGATTGAGAAACAAATATTAGTCCTGATATATCTTTTTTTATATCTTTAATAAAATTTTTTGCTACTTTTACCCCTAGAGTAAAGCTGTTCTCATGATCAGATGATCTATAAATATATTTTATACCAGTTTTACTATAAAGTTTCTTGTAATCTAAATTACCGAATTTAATTTCTTTAAGAATATTTACTTTAGTCTTACCAAAACAAAAATTTCCTTTAATCATCTAAGAGTAGTTTTTTTGATTTTAACAATTTAAAAAGTTTCTTTTGATTAGTTGCTTCAGAAATATTTTTGATAGATGTAATTTTATTTGGAAATTTTTTTTCTAATTCAATTAATATTGTTAAATGACCTAATGAATCCCATGAAAGATTTTCTAAATTTTTTTTTTTTTTAATATTTAGGCATTTTATAAGAGTAGTAATAAATTCTTTTTTATTCATAATCATCAATGTAAATTAGATAATATAGGACCAATAATAATCTATTCATGCATCGGATTTACATACTCTCCATCTTTTTCTTTTTGCCATGCATGCTTATATTCTCCGAATTCCTCATTATAAATTTTTGTGTATTCTTTAAGTGCAGATTTTGACATCCAATTTATGTCATCCCTTTCCTCAAATCTCGAACCTATACCTCTTTCAGACCAACCTTTTAAAGTAGTTGGTGGATTGTAACCAAGTTTAATAGCCTCTTTAAACATTACAGTTGCAGGCAAAGGCAAAAATATACAATTTTGTAGTAAAATATTAGGGTTAATTTTTTTTAGTTTTCTCATAAGATCTAAAGACTCCTTTAAATCATCGACAGTTTCATTTGGCATTGCAAACATAAATGATGCATACATTTCAACACCTAGGTCTCTTAATACTTCCGCACTTTTAATATAATCTTCTCTTTTTACTTTTTTAATCATAAGATCTAACATTCTTTGAGAGCCACTCTCTACTCCAAACATTACTGATGTTAATCCAGACTTTTTCATGAAAGCAAATTGTTCTGGAGTATATTGTCTATGAAAAGTGCCCCTTGCTTGACCTTTCCATTTTTTGTTTCCAATATCATTTAGTAACTCTGCACAATCCATTACTACACTTGCTTTTAAGAAAAAAGTTGGATCTCTAAAAACTAAATTTGAAAATTTTAAATCCTCAAGTAAATATCTTATCTCTTTATGATATTGATGATGTAATTTGTGAGTTGTATTAAAATTTCCTGTTGCACAAAAAGTACATTTAAACGGACATCCTCTTGTTTTAAAATAGGCAACTACATTATTTTTTGATCTATATTTTTCTACATCAATTAGATGGTATGAAGGTGAGTCATCATAATCAAATTTTGCTGCATTGGGAGTTCTAATACCAACATTTTCTCCATTTTTCCTCATCAGTACCCCTTTAAGATCTGATGGAATATCTTTTTTTTCTACAATTGATGTCAACAAAATTGGAAAACTATATTCAGCTGGTCCTATAGCCACATAGTCACCATAACCTTCATCTAAAATTTCATCTGGTAAAGCCGATGCGTGATGCCCTCCCCATATAATTTTTATATCTCTATTCATTCCTCTAGCAATATCACACGCCTCCATTGCTGGTTTAAGATCTGGACCAGACATACTTGTAATGCCTAAAGCAAATGAATCTTTTAATTCTTTAGTTAAATTTTCTTTCCAATCTCTATCTATTCTAGAGTCAATTATCTTTACCTCGAAACCTGTTTTTTCTAAAAATGGTCCTAGATAAATATACGGAAAAGGCATCCAATTATCCATTTCAAATACTCCAAAATGAGGAAAGAAAAGGACTATTTTTCCTTTGATAGTGGCAGAGGGATTTAAAGACATAGAATTCATGAGATTTTTATATCATTTCTTTATAATTGCACAAGTTATAATTGA